>Ga0080064_1000070_pt1 | contig 298367 bp, 271 predicted proteins | sample Subgrocontami54m_FD_69260 | JGI IMG/M metagenome (GOLD analysis project Ga0080064, IMG submission 69260) | Subsurface groundwater microbial communities from S. Glens Falls, New York, USA - GMW46 contaminated, 5.4 m (SPADES assembly) (version 2) ...
CAATATCCTTTACGACCCAAGAGACTTGGCAGAATTTTGAAGCCAGATTCGGATGTTTCAGTTTCATGTGTGATCTCCATTTATTGCGGTATTTGAAGGCGGTACCGCATACGCCTAACGTAAAAACAAGAGGCTGCGCGTTTTTGCGCAGGTCCGGTTGACTGCCAGGTTATGTGTAGTCATGTTCAACAGCCCAATGAGCGATAGATCGAATGCGTCGGTACACAAACTCTTGCGCTGGCAACGTACAAAATATCGAGAACGAAGCCATAGATGTGAAAATAATACTTCATGAAATGCGTGCGTTCCAATTTCGTTATGTATGGAGAGAGAAGGTTAATCGCATTTTCGCGATTCAATATGCGCTCAGATACAGGCTGTTGAGAATTGTTTTCGAGTACGAATATCTCGGTTTGCCCCTGCAGCTGAAGCTATTTCAACTTAAAATTCCCGTCTTCAACCCCCTGCTTTTGGGCAAGTTTTATGCGAATTACTGGCGTCCACTCCATTCGCCAAAGGCCGGCAATTCCAGATAGTTGCAGCGTGAACAACAACCAACAGTCGCAGCAACGGGCCAGGCATAACGTTTGAGCTCAGGCCGCGGTCCGACAGGGCCGTCGCGCCTGCAGCGAATTGTTGGGCGACACCTACGGCACGACAGCCAGGAATAGATATACCGCGAAGACTACCAAATGAACGGCCCCCTGCAGAACCGTGGAACGGCCTCGCGATAAAGTCATGGTTGAGATCAGAAGCGTTAATGCAAGAAGCACAATTTCCTTATTTGGCAAGCCTAGGGTTAACGGAATACCCAGCATGAGAACGGTTACAACCACGGCAGGAATAGTAAGGCCGATGGTCGCCAATGCAGAGCCCAGCGCCAGGTTGAAACTTGTTTGCATGCGGTTAAGAAGCGCGGCGCGTGCTGCCGCCCAGGTCTCGGGGAGTAAAACCATGAGTGCCACCGCAATGCCAACCACCGCATGTGGCATCCCGGCGCTCTTCACCCCGGCTTCTATGCTTGGCGCCAGAACCTTTGCAAGGCCGACCACAGAAACAAGAGAAATAACCAGCAGCAAAAAGCTAACGAGTGCTGCCTTGTTCGTCGGTTGCGCCGCATGAAGCTCTTCGGACTCACCCTCAACAGGCAGGAAATAGTCCCTGTGGCGAACCGTCTGTATAAATATGTACGTGCAGTAGAGCATCATTGATATGATGCCCACGAAAATCAGTTGTGAGGACGATAGCGTTGGGCCTTCCGTTGAAGACGTGAACGACGGTAATACCAACGTGAGCGTTGCCAACGTAGCCAGCACAGACAGTGCCGGAGTTGTTCCTTCGACTCGGAACGCAACAACTCGATGACGCATCGCACCTAGCAAAAGGCAAAGGCCGACCACCCCATTGCAGATAATCATTACTGTTGCAAAGACAGTATCACGGGCTAGCGCGATGGTAGCCTCACCCCCTGAAAGCATCAATGCGACAATCAAAGAAGCCTCAATTGCCGTAACTGCCAACGCCAGAATCAAGGTTCCAAACGGTTCGCCCAATCTCAGTGCGATTATCTCCGCGTGATGTACCGCTGCGATTACAACCGAAAACAGAGCAGCAAGAACAAGAGAAAGCAGGAGCCAGTTCGCTTGATACCCCCAGACCAACCCGAGCGTGACACATCCCGCAATCGGTGCCGCGTAGTTCCAAAGCGAAGCGTTAATCGAGAACTTTCCGGACATGTTGCTCCTTACTCTACTGACGCCTAACGTGGAGTTGAGGCGCCTGCGCGGCTTTTCGCGCAGGTCGCCTCGAACGTAGTGTTAGGTTTCACTTGCCGACTCCCCAGGAAAGTGATGATGTGAAACCCAAATTGCCGTTGTGTTGATGATGCTCTGGCAGAAGGCAACCATGTCGGAGGCGATCTTTATCAGACCCTCACGTCGCTTTGTCGCCAATGACTGAAGTACATGGGGATATTCCTTTGGGTCATCGCCATTCAGCGGCACAAGCTTCGGTTCATAACCACATTCTGAAGCCATACTGATCAGTGAAAGATCGAATTCAGCATCGGACCTTGGAAAAGAGTGTCCATGCAGGTACACGTTCCTTATCAAATAGTGCTCGCTTAGTTGCTCATCGATTAGCTTTCTACTCGCGTGACGTCCATCTTTTGACATGAGTCCGTCTTCTTCCATGCGCTTGAGGAAGCGTGGAAAGGCGTCCCGAATGCGTAGCAACTCGTAGAAGAAGAGTTTGGTGAGGAGAAAGTATCGCCGTTCGCCTTCGCGAGCATTGGCCGGCGGGTACGTGGCGATCGCGGCGAGGTCAGACAGAACCAACTCCAAATTCTCCATGACGTCTTGAATGTCCGTTACGATCTTCAGATATGACATAGACACACGAAGCTCAAACGGCAGTGTTTCAGTGATCTCCACGGAGTGAGTGTCTTCGTCAAAGCGGACCTTGTCTGGGAAGAACGTGGAAAACGTCTTCAGATGCTCGGCCAGCGATTCCGGTAGCTCTATCTGTGGGATAGCGTGCGCCATAGTGTGAAACCTAACGTAGAGGTGACCGGCGCTGCGCGGCTTTATCGCGCAGCGTCCAGAGAGCAAAGCGAACGGGGTCGACCGCCGGGGTAGCCTTCATGTGTAGTTTGCAACTGCGTCGTGAAAATCGTGCTCATGAATCAACAGAATGCGGGCACCTTGCTTTCTCAGTTCGACGGCCTTCTCAACTTTCCTTCCGTAGCATGCGTATGCCCAACACGGGTTGCCGTCGGCACCGATGACCAAGTAATTGAGAGTTGTGGAAATAGTCCCGACGACTTCGCCGCCGAGGCGTTTCACGAGGTTCGTAAACTCCGCACGCGAGTATTTCGAAGATGTTCCAGTGAAACAGAACTTGAAGCCGGAGAACTCTATCTCTGGACAAACAGCACACAAGCCGATGAGAGTTGTTTTCTCGACTACCTTGGGACTGACTATCGTGCGGTTATCCAATACTGCAACGAACTCGCCGAAGAAGCTTTGTAGAAGTTTATGTTCTGCGGCGTCGATCTTCCCATCCGCGAGAACCGTAGTAACGAGGTTGTCCACCTCGTCGTAAGGCCAACAGGTTTTCAGTTGGTCGTGATCGGCAAGCCACGTGGATAGTCCTCTGAGTTCAGCCTCCGTAATCACTCCGTCGGACGTAATTCCGGCCATGAGCGTGTGAAGGCGCTGGATGTCGGCAGTCGTTGCATCAAAGTACTCAGTCGATCTGAGTTTTTCGCATAGCCAGAGGATGTCTTGTCGTTCGTCGTCGGTGAGAACGCCATCGGCAATAGCTGCTTCCACGACCGGCATGAGTTCAGTGAATGGATGCAGGTTACGAATTTCACGGTTCTCTTGGAGCCACAAGCGCAGAAAACCGATTTCAGAGGCGTTAATGGCCCCGTCGATGGATATTCCCTCGACGAGCCCAACCAATGAGTTCATGGCTTTGTCTAAGCGCGAGCGGCCTGTGAACTTGAAATACTCTCGATGATCCGTGTGCATAGATATTCCGTTGTTGTGAAGGCTAACGCCTGAGCTAACAGGCGCACCGCTTTATGGCGCGTCCTTGTTGAGCGAATTGTTAGAGTTCACTTCGCTTGAGTGATAGTACGTTAATTGTTCAAGGATGAGAAAACCTATGCATGCGCTTTTTTCAGAAAAGTCCGCAGCATCAGCAACCCCATGCGATACTGTATTTCTCGATGGCCCTTTTGGATCTTTAGGATCAAAGCTAGCAAAGTACACTTCATCTAAATACTTTCTAAACTTCTCGGGGAGAAGCAACAGCTTTGGATTTAAATCAGAATCTACTTCTGTAAACGTAGAACTGATCAGATTTTGTTGGGTCCCTTTTAGATTTGGAGAAACAGAATAATGCCTGCTTCTCATAACCCCTTCTATACGCGGATACAGTATCGAGACGGAGCTGATGAAGTCTCTATTCTCGAAGCGTTCAACAGATTTTTCTAACAATGTGTAATGATCTGAGAACTGGGCCAGCTGCTTCCACTTCTTTAGCCATCTTGGCAACCTATCTTTAACTTCGCTAGATATTGTCTTTAGCACATCGTCGATACACCATGAATTACGCGCATGATTGATTATGGCTTTAGTCGTATCTATCGTGAGCGAGATAAATGGAAACCAGCCCTGCGCGAACATTTCATTCCATGTGTCCTCAGGTATCTTGAAACGATCTTGGAACATTAGGTACACATAGAATTGCGCAAGTCTCTTATTGAGATCATATGTTCGCTTTACTCCGTCTTTTGGGTGGAGGGGAGAAAAATCAAAATACATACCCTTTCGCCAACCTATCGAGAAGAGGAAAAGAACTCCATACTCGTTCTGGATATCTATGCCTTCAAATCTGATCTAACTTATATCAGCAATATCATTCGTAAAAATGGCTTCACCAGCTTTGACGTCTCGCTTTGGCTGCATTAATCCTTTTATCGCTAACTCATTTACATATGCAGTGCCGGTCTTATCTGGACGCACAATGACAAGCATATGATCTACTGATGAAGCCTGAATGGTCGGTGTAGTGCCTATTCTTTGAAGGATTTCTAAGGGAAATCCTTCAAGGCGACCAATAAAGTGCTCCCCATCTTCGGTTGAAGTGAATTCAATGCTTGCCACACCAACTTTCTCGCCTGGTTTCGCAGAAGTTACAGCGTAGCCGATTGGTAAATTATCGAATTCAATTTCCCAAGACATGGCGTGCCTATGTTGTGAACTTTAACGTCTGACATGAGGGGCCGCCGATAGGTGGTCCCTCTCGATGGATGGGTTGGGCAGAGGATGATTAGACATTGAAGGGTTTTCTCCTGACTTTGCAAGCGGATGGACTTGGAGTGACTCGCCAGTGAGTAATAACGCCATCAGCTTTTCTGACCTCAAATACTGTTGAACACCCGTCAGACCTTTTGTCTTCCAGTTCTTCGGACTCATTCGTCTCGTTTAATTTCTTGTATCCGAGTTGAGCTACTGGTTGGATGACCTCGGTAAATTTCTTACCCACCAAATCATCGTAATTCGGTACTTCGGACAAAAAGTACTCGTCATTTGCGCATGCGCTCAGGAGCATTGCGGTAACCGAGCAAAGTACTCGAAGCGAATACGTCATGGTGATTCCCAACGTGAAGTAGACACCTTAACCGGTGTATATTCTGACCACAGCAGGTGTCTAACTTGGTTCATCTTGATTTATCTAACTGAAAAATTACATATATTTTGATTGTATTCTGGAAATGCCGACTCAAGACACCCTGATGATCAACTCGCCACCCAAACTGCTGGACCAGGTACGCGACAAGCTGCGGGTGAAACATTACAGCATCCGCACTGAAAGTGTTTATGTCGATTGGATTAAACGATTTATTCTTTTTCATGGCAAGCGCCATCCGCAAGAAATGGGTGCGCCAGAACTGGAGGTGTTTCTGACTGATCTGGCGGTGCGAGGCGGCGTGTCAGCCTCGACGCAGAATCAGGCGCTCTCGGCCTTGCTTTTTCTTTACCGCGAGGTGCTGAAAGTCGATTTGCCGTGGCTGGATAACGTGACGCGTGCAAAACGGCCGCAGCGGCTGCCTGTTGTTTTGACAACGGCCGAGGTGCGTGCCGTGCTGGATCGCATGGACGGCGTGTATGCCCTGATGGGCAAGCTGCTTTATGGCGCAGGCATGCGTCTGATGGAATGTGTGCGCTTGAGAGTGAAGGATGTGGATTTCGGCCGCAATGAAATCCTGATTCGCGATGGCAAGGGCGGCAAGGATAGGGTGACGATGTTGCCGTCCGCAGTGGCTGCCCCGCTGGCCGAACATCTGCAACGCCGCCGTGTGATCTTCGAGGATGATCTGGCGGCAGGCAAGGCCGAGGCCTGGCTGCCGGATGCGCTGGCGAAAAAATATCCTGACACGGCAACCGAATGGGCCTGGCAATATGTATTCTGTTCCGGCAGCTATTCAACCGACCCGCGCAGCGGTCGGCAGCGTCGTCATCATCTCGATGAAAAGCTTTTGCAACGGGCGATGAAAAAAGCGGTGACTGCCGCGCGGCTGACCAAGCCGGCAACGCCACATACGCTGCGCCATTCCTTCGCCACGCATCTGCTCGAAGGTGGTTACGACATCCGCACGGTGCAGGAATTGCTCGGCCATTCCGATGTTTCCACGACGATGATTTACACCCATGTTCTCAACAAAGGCGGGCGCGGTGTGATGAGTCCGCTGGATAAGCTTTGATGCGCCCCTGTTCGCTGGCTTGGCCCGCTTGGCTGCAACCCCTGCTTAACCGCCGCATGCTGTTGTGCGTGTTCACTGGTTTTTCTTCCGGCCTGCCGTTGTATCTGTTGCTGAATCTCTTGCCGGCCTGGTTGCGCTCGGAGGGGGTGAATCTTAAAACCATTGGCTTGTTTGCCTTGATTCAATTCCCTTACACGTGGAAGTTTTTGTGGGCGCCGTTGCTGGATCGTTACGTGCCGCCGCTGGGGCGGCGGCGGGGCTGGATGTTGATGACGCAAGTGGGGTTGTTGTGTTCTATTGCCGCGCTGGGGCTGTTTTCGCCTGCCGTGGCGTTGCAATCGATTGTGGGGCTTACCGTGGCGATTGCCTTGTTTTCAGCCACGCAGGATATTGCGCTGGACGCGTACCGACGCGAAATTCTGCCGGAGGCGGAGCTGGGCTTGGGCAATTCGGTGCATGTGAATGCTTACCGCGTGGCCGGTTTGGTGCCGGGCTCGCTGTCGCTGATTCTGGCGGATCATCTGCCCTGGGGGCAGGTGTTCTTGATCACCGCGCTGTTCATGTTGCCGGGTTTACTGTTGGCATTGTTTGCGGCGGAACCCTTGGTTGCCAAGAGCGCGCCAAAAACCCTGCGCGAGGCGGTGGTGGAGCCGTTTCACGAGTTTATTCATCGTGCAGGTTGGCGCGAGGCGGTGCTGATTCTGGCGTTTATCTTTTTGTACAAGCTGGGCGATTCGATGTGCACCGCGCTGGCTACACCGTTTTATCTGGACATGGGTTTTGCCAAATCGCAGATCGGTGTGGTGGCTAAAAATGCGGGCTTGTGGCCTGCGGTGATTGGCGGTTTATTGGGCGGGTTGTGGATGGTGAAGATTGGCATCAACCGTGCGCTGTGGCTGTTTGGCGTGGTGCAGTTGTTGTCGATTTTCGGCTTTGCCTGGCTGGCCTGGCTGGGCCCGCGCGTTGCGGTGGGCGCGGCAGAGCTTGCCCAGCTTGCGCTGGTGATCGGCTTTGAGGCGCTGGGCGTAGGGTTGGGCACGGCGGCATTTGTGGCGTTTATTGCACGCGCGACGAATCCGCTGTATACCGCCACGCAGTTTGCGTTGTTCACGAGTCTGGCTGCGGTGCCGCGTACTTTTATCAACGCCACCACCGGCGTGCTGGTGGAGCACATGGGCTGGGTTGGTTTCTTTTTGCTGTGTGCGGCGCTGGCAGTGCCGGGGATGATGTTATTGGTGAAAGTCGCGCCGTGGAGTGTTGCGGGTGTTGCTACAGCGCATGCACCCGGTCGCCCCGCGTAAAGCCCAATAAAGGCTGGGGCATGCCGCGTCCCAGCGCGATGATTTTGAACAGTTCGCCCATTTCGTTGGGCGAGAGCAGCACGCTGACGGCACCATTGGCACGTAGATTCGCACGTAAATCAGCTTCGGTTACCGTATCACCATCCGCTACGGCGAGGATCCGCAGCGGCGAGGAGAGTGCACTTCGCTCGACCGCCCTGCTGCGCAGGGGCTTCATCAGAGCGTTTCTTGCTCGACCGCCTTGTAGCGCAGGGGCTTCATCAGCGCCGACTTTTTGTGCCGTGTGTTCCTGTAACAATTCACCGATACCGCAGTTGATCAAAAACTGCGCCTGGTTGGTGTAGCCCAACACGCTTAATCCCGCGTCAAAGCCGGCTTCGGCGACCGCCGTGAAATCGACATGCGAGGTGATGTCGGACAAGCCCGGATACCAGAAGGGATCATCATGTACGCGATGCCGGTAATGGCAGCGCACCGTGCCGCCATCGCGTTGCGGGTGATACAGTTCGCGGCGCGGCAGGCCGTAGTCGAGAAAAATCATCGCGCCGCATTCAATTCGCCCGGCCAGTTCGGCTACCCAGGCGCGCGCGACCAGGCTGATTTCGCCGCGATAAGGCGCCGCCACGGGCAAGATTTTTGCGGCGTCAATCAATGCCTGGCTGGCAGGGCGTTCTGCGAACGTTAACTGTTCGCCGGTAGCGTTTTCGGCAAGCGCCACGCCGCGTTCAAACAAGCCGGCTTCATCCCAGCGCACAGCATGCGTGGGCATGGCGTCCAGCACCTCGTTACCGATCAAACAGCCGGAGAATTTTTCGGGCAGCGCATTCAGCCACTCCACGCGTTCAAGAAATTGTGGTGCGTGCCGGGCAATGGTTGCGGCCTGACGCGCACGCAGTTCGCCAGAGAGTTCAAGAATCGCATAGCTTTCAGGCGCGCAGCCCAGGGCGTCCAGCGCTAATAAAAGGTCCGCCGCCAAGCGCCCGCTGCCCGCGCCCGCCTCAATGATATAAGGCCTTGATGCGGCGAGCACTTGCGCCACTTGCCGCGCCAGCGCCTGGCCAAAGAGCGGGGTGAGCTCGGGTGCGGTGAGAAAATCGCCGCCCGAGGCATGGTCGCCAAACTTGTGCGCGCCGCCCGCGTAATAGCCCAGGCCGGGGGCATACAGGGCGAGCTCCATGTAACGAGCGAACGATATCCAGCCGTGGGTTTTTATTTCATCCGCAATCAACGCGGCAAGCGCAGCACTTGCCGTGCAGGCGTCAGCCGACGGGGCAGGCAGATGGCTTTTCACGCAGCGGGCTCGCCAACTTGTTCGATTTGCTCTTGCAGGGCCAGCCAGCGTTCTTCCGTGCTGGCAATCTCCGTGGTGAGTTGCGTTTGGCGCTGGGTGAAGGTTTGCAACAGCGTTTTATCCGGTGCAGTGTATAGCGCTGGATCAGCCAGCTGCGCATCTAGCGCCGCGAGTTCGGCTTGCCAGCTGGCAAGTTGTTTTTCGAGCTTGCCCGCCTCTTTGACGAGTGGTTGTCGCCGTTCTGCCCGCGCCGAGTTTTCGGGCGACTCGAAAGCGGAGGACTGCGCGGCAGGGCTGGCGGATTTTGCTGCCGTTTTTTCCGTCGATTTTCCGCCGCTGCGTTTTTCCTTGGAGCGTTCTTCCGCCAGCCATTCGGCATAGTCGTCCAGGTCGCCATCGAATAACGATACCTTGCCGTCGGCCACCAGCCATAGCTCATCGCACGTGGCGCGCAGCAAATGGCGATCATGCGAAACCAGCACCATGCCCGCATCGGTTTCCTGCAGGGCGATGGTGAGGGCTTCACGCATTTCCAGGTCGAGGTGGTTGGTGGGTTCATCGAGCAGCAGTAAATTGGGTGCGGTGCGGATCATCAAGGCCAGCGCCAGGCGTGATTTTTCTCCGCCGGAAAAGCGGCCGCAGGGCGCATCCACCATGTCGCCGCGAAAATCAAAGCTACCCAGATAGCTGCGCAAGTCTTGCTCGCGAGTCTGTTTGCCCATGGCGGATTCTTGATGAATCATGTGCCACAGCGGGGATTCGGCAGGCCGCAGTTGTTCCAGCTGGTGCTGGGCAAAGTAGCCCATTTTCAGGTTGCGGCCTTCTTCGCGCGTGCCTGCCAAGGGTTGGATATCGCCCGCGAGCAGTTTCATGAGCGTGGATTTACCCGCGCCGTTGCGTCCCAACAGGCCAATGCGGCTATCCGGGCGCAGGCTGAAGTTCAGGTTCTGGAGAATCGGTGCTGTATTTTTATAGCCGATTTTTACGCGGTCAATGACCATCAGCGGATCAGAAAAAGCGCTGGGCTCGGGAAAGCTGAAGCTAAAAGGTGTATCAATGTGCGCAGCGACAATATCGCCCATTTTTTCCAGCATCTTGATGCGGCTTTGTGCCTGCCGCGCTTTGGAAGCCTTGGCGCGAAAACGGTCGATATAGTCTTGCAAGTGGGCCGCCTGGCGGCGCTGCTTTTCGGCCATCGCCAGATCATTGGCCAGCCGCTCGGCGCGGGCGCGTTCGCACGCTGAATAATTGCCGGTGAACATTTGCATGCGGCAGTTTTCCACATGCACGATGTGGCTGGTCACTTCATCGAGAAAATCACGGTCGTGCGAGATCAAAATCAGCGTACCGGCGTAATTCTTGAGCCAGGTTTCCAGCCACAGAATCGCATCCAGATCGAGGTGATTGGTGGGCTCGTCGAGCAGCAGCAAATCAGAGCGGCACATCAGGGCGCGGGCCAGATTCAGCCGCACGCGCCAGCCGCCGGAAAATTCCGCCACCGGGCGGAGAAAGTCGGCATCCGTAAAACCCAGGCCATGCATCAAGGAGGCAGCGCGGGAGCGGGCGGCGTAGCCATCAATCTCACCCAAGCGCGAATGCAACAGGCCAATCTGCTCACCGGCGTGGTCATCATCCGGGTGTTGTTCCGCGGCGAGCAAGTCACGTTCAATCTGGCGCAGTTCGATATCGCCATCCAGCACAAACTCAAGCGCGGCATCGGGTAACGCAGGCGTATCTTGTGCCACATGCGCTAACACCCAGCTGTTGGGGCGTTCCAGATCGCCACGGTCGGCATGCAGCTCGCCACGCAAGAGGGCAAGAAAGGACGATTTGCCACAGCCATTGGCGCCGGTCAAGCCGACCTTCCAGCCAGGATGAATTTGCAGGGAAGCGCCTTCAACCAGCGGGTCGCCATTGCGGGAAAAACCAAGATTACGAAGCAGAATCACAGGGCAGGTACCAAAAAAAGGGGCAAGGCAGATAAAGGAACTCGACAGCCAGTAAAGCCCCACGAAAAACATGCGGGGGCGCATTTTATGGCGAATCGCCTTCCGCATGGCGGTTGTGCTAGCTGGTGTATAGTTAATATCTGCTGAGTCAGCACAGTTCACAGTTAGTTGCCCTTTATAAAAACAGGAGAAAAGCATGGCTGCACCCACCGTGTATGTTGTCGGCGTTGGCATGATTCCGTTTGTTAAACCAGGTGAGAGTGATCCCTATCCGGTGATGGGCGCACGTGCCGTACGCGCGGCCCTGGCCGATGCAGGGCTTGATTACACCGCGATACAGCAAGCCTATGCGGGTTATGTGTATGCGGATTCAACGGCCGGGCAGGCCGTGCTCTATGGCGTTGGGATGACGGGTATCCCGGTCATCAACGTGAATAACAACTGTGCCAGCGGGTCTACGGCATTGTTTCTCGCGCGGCAGGCGGTGGCCAGTGGCGCGGTGGATTGCGCGTTAGCGGTGGGCTTTGAACAAATGAATCCGGGGGCGCTCAAAGGCGGGGCATATAGCGACCGGCCCAGCCCATTGGATAGTTTTATTCAAGTATTGCAAGACCACAACCAGTTTGATGAGGCCGCACCCAGAACGCCGCAGTTTTTTGCCGCTGCCGGGCGGGCGTATATCAATGAATTTGGTATTGCGCCAGAAACGTTTGGCCGTATTTCGGTCAAGGCGCGCCAGCATGCGGCGCACAATCCGTATGCGGTGTTTCGCAAACCCGCCACGCTGGAAGAAGTGATGGCATCCCCCAGGATGACTGACCCCTTGACTCGCCTGCAATGCTGCCCGCCGACCTGTGGCGCAGCTGCGGCGATTTTATGTTCGCCTGCGTTCGCCAAAAAGCATGGGCTGGATAGGCGCGTATCGATTGCCGGGCAAGTCATGACGACAGATCGTGGTGATGCTTTTAGCGATGATATGCGCAACCTGATCGGTTCAGACATGGCGCAGCGGGCAGCGATGGCGGCGTATGAAGAGGCGGGTATCGGCCCGGAAGATGTGGATGTGGTGGAACTGCACGACTGCTTTACGGTCAATGAATTGCTCTCGTATGAAGCCTTGGGTTTAACGCCTCGCGGCACGGCAGAAAAATTCATTCTCGATGGCGACAACACCTATGGCGGCAAAGTGGTGACCAATCCTTCAGGCGGTTTGCTCTCCAAGGGGCATCCGCTGGGTGCCACTGGCTTGGCGCAATGTGCCGAGCTGACGTGGCAATTGCGAGGCGAGGCTGAAAAGCGGCAAGTGGCAGATGCCACCATCGCACTACAGCACAACCTGGGTTTGGGTGGTGCTTGTGTTGTGACGGTTTATCAAAAAACATCGAGTTGATTTCATGAGTTCATTTGAAACTTTTAATTTTTCTGTAGATGACGGTGTGGCAACCATTACGCTGTCGCGCCCGGAAAGCCGTAATGCGATTAACTCCACCATGCGCGAGGAATTGGGTGCGCTGGTGCGGCAAATTCAGTTGGATCAATCCATCCGTGCCCTGGTTTTGACGGGCGCAGGGGAGACATTCTGCGCAGGCGGCGATCTGCTCGGCATGGAAGGCGTGGATTCGCGCATCATGCGCCAGCGGTTGATGGCGGCACATACTTATTTAACTGAATTGATGAACCTTGATCGGCCCGTGATCGCAGCGGTGGATGGCACAGCTTATGGGGCTGGTTTTAGCCTGGCATTAGCGGCGGATATCGTCGTGGCATCGAACCGTGCGCGCTTTTGCATGGCCTTCATGCGGGTGGGCTTGTTGCCCGATTACGGCGCCATGTATACTTTGCCGCGCGTAGTGGGTTTGCAGCGTGCCAAAGAGCTGATTTATTCCGCGCGTGAAATCTCGGCCGAAGAAGCGTTAAGACTAGGAATCGCGTTGGAAATACATGCCCCGGAAGATGTTTTGCAACGGGCGACGACCTTGGCGCATGCCATGAAACATATGTCGCCCGCAGCATTTGGTTTCACCAAGCACACATTGAATCAGTCGTATGAAAGCAGCCTGGCAACAATGCTGGGTTTGGAAGCCGCAGCACAAAGCATGGCAATTGCCACGCCTGAATGTACCGAGGCCATTGCCCGGTTTGCAGCCAAGCAGACACCGGCATATAAGTGGCCTAAAAATACCTCCTGAAAATATCCATTTGATTAACCAAGAATCGGAATAAAAAATAATGTCTCATTCATTTACCAGTGATGAAATTGCACAACTCAAAGGGGGCAAGGGCGATACGCTCTACGGCGATGGCGCTTTGGTTGTGCTCAAGGCGCTGCTCGAATCCGGCATCAGCTATTTTGGCGGTTACCCTGGTGCACCTACGGCTAACTTGCTGGATGCGTTTGCCGATGCGTATGACCCGATTCTCAAGGAATACGGCTGTTATTTTGAAACCTCGAGCAACGAAATGGCCGCCGCTGCATTGCTTACGGCTTCTGTTTTCGAGCCTGTACGCGGTGCGGTGACCTGGAAGGTGCTGGGCAACGGCGTGGGTCAGGATGTGGTCGATCACGTCTCGCAACTGGGCGTGAAAGACGGCGCCATGATCATCGTGGGCGAGGATTACGGCGGCTCCAGCACCACCGTTTTGCAACGCACGCTGCCCTGGGGACACAAAATCGGCATGCCGGTGATTGACCCGCGCCATGATCAGCAAGTGCTGCATCGCATGGTTAAAGAAGGCATGGATTTATCCCGCGACAGCAACTCGGTGGTGGCCTTGTTGCTACGGCCGCAACACTCGCATGCCAATGCGGAGATCACGGTTGGCGATAACGTGCTGCCCAAGATCAGCACAGTTAACAAGTTGAAAGAATTTCGCCGTGACCCGACGATTTTTGCACTGCCACCATATTCTTTTCAGCAAGAAGCCAAGCGTTTTGAAGAGCGTTTGCCGACGGCGATGCGGTTAATTGTTGAGCGCAATCTGAATGAATACTTTGGTAACGATCAAGCGAAAATCGGCATCATCACGCATGGCACCACCTTTAACACCACGCTGCGTTTACTCAGCATCATGGGCTTGGCAGATGAATTTGGCGAGTTAGACCCGCGCATTCATTTGTTGCAATTGAATGTAATTTATCCGCTGAGCGACGAGCAGATTGCGGGTTTTGTAGGCGACAAAACCCATGTGTTGCTGGTAGAAGAAGGCCAGCCGGATTTAATGGAAAGCCATATCCGCGCATTGATGCAGAAGAAGGACATTCGCGTGAAGTTTTATGGGCATGATCTGGTGCCCAAGTATGGCGAGCTGATTCCCGAAAAGCTTGGCCCGGCGTTAGCGCAGTTCATCATGCAGGCGATTCCCGATACGGGCACCGCGCCAGGGGATGCTGTGCAGGGCTTGATTAGCCGCAAACGTCAGGCTTTGGGCATGTTCCCGGCGCCTGTGCCACCGCGCTTTCCAACCTTTTGCACGGGTTGCCCCGAGCGGCCTGTGTTCGCGCAGATGAAAATCCAGGAATACAACACTGGCGTGAAAGACTGGCACGGCGGTGATGTGGGTTGTTATGGCATGGCCGGGTTTATTCCGTTCCAAATGTCTGATTCCAATGTGGGCATGGGCGCCGGGCTGGCTGCGGCGTCGGCTGTTTCTGCGATGTCTGAACAGCACAACGTGTCCGTTGTTGGCGATGGCACGCTGTGGCACAGCGCATTTAATACGTCTGCGGCGAATGCGATCTACAACCGCCAGGACACAACCTACATCGTGCTGGACAACAAATGGACCGCCATGACCGGCGCGCACGAAAACCCCAACGTGGGCAAGCTGATGACGGGTGAAGCGGTCGGCACCGAGATGAGCATTGTGAAAACATTTGCCGCCATGGGGGTAAAAAAAATAGAAACGGCCAACCCGTACGACTTCCGCGACTTTCAAGCCAAAATCAAGAAAATTCGGCGGGACGCCAAAATTCCGCAAGTGCGCGTGCTGATTTCTGACGCCGAGTGCATGCTGCAAAAGCAACGGCGAGTCAAGCCCGAGCGTGAAAAAGCAATCAAAGCCGGTGAGCGGGTGGAGATTGATCGTTTAGGCGTGGATGCGGAAGTTTGCGTGGGGGATCACGCCTGTATGCGCTTTAACGGTTGTCCGTCCTTGACGCTGAAAGAAGGGCCGAACAGTTTGCGCACCGCGCCGATTGCCGCCATTGACACTACCTGTGTGGGTTGTGGCGTGTGCGGTGAGATCACCACGGCGGCGCAGTTGTGCCCGTCGTTTTTCAAAGTCACAAAAATCGAAAACGCCAGCTGGCTGGAAAAGATCAAGGCAAGTGTTTCTCGCTTGATGGTCGGCAGCCCTGTTGTCCGGTCGTCTGTGTGAAGGCAGCGCTGGCAGTGGTAGTGGTTGAAGCAACGCTTCATGTGGGTGTAGTATCAAAAACTGGAACAGATATTTTTTGTGGCGATAAATAAAACAGGAGAGGAGAGCATCATGGCTGTATCACGACTGAGTTACCTGAGTATTCGCGCATTGGATTTGGCAGCAAGTGAAAAGCATTACACCGAGGTCATTGGCCTGCGGGTCACCGGAAGGAGCCCCGGGCAGGTTTACCTGCAGGCGCATGAAGCGCAGGATCATCATTGCATTATCTTGAATGCATCCGATCGGGCCGGGCTTGATCATGTGGGCTTCAAGGTAAACGATCCGAATGATTTGAACGAGGCGGAAGCCGGCGCCAAGGCATGGGGTTTGAAAACCCATCGTGTCGCAGCAGGGAATATTATGGGACAGGGCGAGGGGCTCGGCATTGAGCTTCCCTCTGGCCATACGTTCAACCTTTTCTATCATTCCGAAAAGGTGGGTTATTCGTATGGGATGAAAGACCCGGATATCATTCTGGAAAACTTGAATGGCGTTTGGCCGGTGACGCATCTGGATCACACATTGCTCGCAGGCAATGATTGCGACAAAACAGCCAAGTTTTTGCAGGAAGTGCTGGACTTCAGTCTGACGGAATGCATCCATGGGCCGGACGGCAACCCATTTGCATTCTTTCTGACGGTGAGCAACACAATTCATAATGTGGCATTTGCTCCGGGGCCGCCAAACAGCCTGCACCATATTGCTTTCTATGTGAGCGATCGAGCAGATGTGATTCGCCGCGTGGATATGCTCAAGCATCGCAAAGTGGCAACCTTTGACTACGGTATCAGCCGTCACGGAGTGGCAGGGGTGACGACGGTTTATTTTCATGATCCGTCAGGGAATCGCAACGAGTTTCAATGTGGCGTGTATGAAGGTTCGGTTGTGCGCAATAAAATTCCTCCCATCGTCTGGGCAGGTGAAAATATTCCACGTGGGGTTTTCTATTACGAGAGCGCTGTGCTTGCCAACTTCTTTGAAGTGGTGACGTAAGTTGCGACTCCACCGTTTTCATTTGTCGATCTCACACTTTGGAGGATGTACAGGATGGCTTTGATTCGTAGAGGCATACATCGCCTGGGTTATGCCCGGATTGCGGTGAAAGATTCACGTTTGCTGAAAACGCGCGAGTTTTACACGCGCGAGATGGGTTTGCTGGAAACGGGTGTTGAACCTAATCGGGTGATGTTCCGCTGCTGGCACGAACCCTATAAATTTTCATTCGTAGTCGACCAGAGCGATAAGCCAGGGCTGGTTGAAATCGGCCTGCATGTGCGCGATGATATCGACTTGGAAAATTTTCATCGCAAGCTAGCAGCAGCAGGGGTTGCTGTCGATGCGGCGGAGGCTGATACTGAGCTCAAGGGCCTGGGTAAGTCGATCGCGTTTGATGTTCCGGCTGGCCCACGCATCCGTCTCTTTGCGGATATTCAGCAGTTGGGTTATGTGTCCGGATTTGAAGGGCCCGATTGGGTGGCACCGAAAGCGATTCGTGGCACGGCAGCGCCACTCAATATCAATCACGTGGCTATTACGTCGCCCGATCCGGAACGCTGCAGCGCTTTTTTGGCCGACATGCTGGGATTTCTGACATCGGAAAAAATCGTCGATGAAAAGGGCAAAACCATTTCAGCATTGTTGTTCCGCATGGCAAAAAATGTAGGCGGACAGGAAATTGCCATCTACCCCGGCACGGAAGTGAAGCTGCATCACATTGCCTTTACCAAAGAAGATTCATCAGACATCCTGTCGGATGGTTATTTCTTGAGGAGCGACGGGGTAGAGCTTGATTTGCTTGGCCCGTTGCGTCAGCCCTACGGCAACACCTTTTCGGTGCACTTTTTCGATTACTGCGGTGTGCGGCTGGAACTCTGCGCAGTTGGGCGGATGACGGAAGTGCATCCGGAAATCCAGCCCGTGGTGTGGTCAACATCCAATTTGCGAGAAGCGCTGTCGTATTACGATGAAGCGCTGGTGCCTGAAGAATTTTTCATGCCTTGCCTCTAGGTTGCATGGTTTAACCATTGGTGTAAAGCACGTGGCGGTGCTTGTTTCTCGTGCACCGCCGTGTTGCCAGCGCCGACTTTTTGATTTTTTCTGGAGCTGAAATGAACCTTGTCAAAATTATTGCCGGGCCTGACGGCAAATCGCTTTTTCAGGACACCCCGATCACCTTGACCGACAAAGGCAAGTTTGGGCGGTTTTCTGATTTACAAGGGGTGCCGGGTTTCATGTTCCGTGAAGCCGATGCCGATTACGCCTCGGGCTGGCATGTGGTGCCTAATCCCGTGTATCTGATTTTTCTGGGTGGCCAGGTTGAAATCACTGTCGGCACGGGTGAGAAACGCGTGTTTGGCGCAGGGTCGGTGATCTATGCCGACGATATGACCGGCGAAGGTCACAGCACACGCTCTGTTTCCAGTGATCCGGTGCAGTCCATTCTCATCAATTTACCCGTTAAGGTATAAGCCAATAGTTTTATGGAAATCAAAGATAACGGTTTTGTAGTGACCGGTGCTAGCTCAGGGCTGGGTGCGGCAACTGCACGCATGCTGGTAGCGCAAGGTGGACGCGTGATCCTGGCGGATGTTAATCCGCAAGGTGAGCAGCTGGCGGCCGAGTTGGGCGTCAATGCACGGTTTGTTGTAACGGATGTCACCGATCCAAAGAGTGCACAAGCAGCAATCGACGCCTGTTTGACGACGTTTGGCAACCTGCGCGGGCTGGTGAATTGCGCAGGTATTGCGCCTGGCGAGAAAGTCGTGGGTAAAGAGGGCGCGCATTCGTTGGATACTTTTGCACGGGCCATCAATATCAATCTGATTGGCAGCTTTAACATGTTGCGTCTGGCAGCCAAGGCGATGACGGAGCAGTCCCCCTTGGCCGAGAATGAACGGGGGGTAATTGTTAATACGGCGTCCATTGCGGCGTTTGAAGGCCAGATCGGGCAAGCGGCTTATTCGGCTTCTAAAGGCGGTGTTGTGGCGATGACGCTGCCCATAGCACGAGAGCTCGCGCGCCACGGCATTCGGGTGATGGCGATTGCGCCAGGCGTGTTCGAGACGCCCATGCTGATGGGATTGCCTGAAAATGTGCGTGAGGCCCTGGGTCAATCGGTGCCTTATCCGCCACGTCTTGGGCGTCCTGCAGAGTTCGCCGGTCTGGTGCAACACATCATTGGCAACCTTATGCTCAATGGCGAAGTCATTCGTCTGGATGGCGCCATACGTGTGCAGCCGCGTTGAGGCGCTGTAAAAATGACGCTGTAAAAATTCAAGGAAAAGAAATGGCAAACGCAATAGTAGAAAAACTGGCAAACAATGATCCGGTAGTCATCCTCGGTGCAGCAAGAACGCCGATTGGTTCTTTTCAAGGCAAACTCGCCGGACTCACCGCACCTGAGTTGGGTGCCGTGGCGATTCGTGAGGCTGTTAAGCGTGCAGGCATTGCGTCTTCATCGATTGATGAAGTGCTGTTCGGTACTTGTTTGTTTGCCGGTCAAAGACAGGCGCCAGCACGGCAAGCCGCATTAGGTGGCGGGCTGCCAGGTTCTACCGGATGCACCACGCTCACCAAAATGTGCGGCTCGGCCATGAAGGCCGTGATGCTGGGGCACGATGTCTTGCTGGCAGGCAGCTCAAGCATGGTGGTCGCGGGGGGGATGGAGTCGATGAGCAACGCGCCCTACATGCTGCCACGTGCGCGTACAGGTTATCGCTTAGGCCATCAGAAAGTGCTTGACCACATGCTCACCGATGGTCTGGAAGATGCCGTCGAAGGACGACTCATGGGCGACTTTGCCTGCGCCTGGGCTGAGCAAAATACCTTTACCCGCGAGGAGCAGGATCGTTACGCAACGGTGTCAACACAACGTGCAAAATCAGCCAACACCGATGGCAGCTTCGATTGGGAAATTGCGCCTGTTACCATCAAAGGCCGAGCTGGCGAGACAATAATGAACAAGGATGAAACGCCGTTTGCGGTCAATATCGAAAAAATTCCAACATTGAAACCTGCGTTTCGCCCCAATGGCACCATTACGCCAGCGAACGCGAGCTCGATTTCTGATGGTGCTGCTGCGCTGGTGCTCACACGGCAATCGACAGCAACGCAGCAAGGCTTAAAACCGCTGGCGCGCATTGTGGGCCACGCAACCTATGCAGCAGATATGGCCTCGTTTCCCGGTGCGCCTGTTCATGCGATTGAAAAGCTGTTTGCCAAAACGGGCTGGACAACGCAGGACGTTGATCTGTTCGAGGTGAATGAAGCGTTTGCTGTGGTGGCACTTGGCGCCATGCGGGCATTGGATATCCCGCATGAAAAAATGAACGTGCATGGTGGTGCCTGCGCGCTGGGTCATCCGGTGGGATCGACGGGTGCACGCATCATGGTGACGCTGATTGGCGCATTGCGCCAGCGTGGCTTAAAGCGCGGGGTTGCCAGCTTATGCATCGGCGGTGGCGAAGCAACAGCCATTGCTATCGAACTTTTATAAAGAGAGCGTTATGAAAAAAACCACGACAACGCATGTCCTGATTGGCGGGGGCATGCATTTTGAAGAGTTTGCTTTGGGCTATCGTTTCAGAACGCGTGGGCGTACCGTGACAGAAGCCGACTTGGTGAATTTTGTTAACCTGGCTTGGTTTACCGAAGAGCTCTTTACGAATGCGGAAGATCGGGAGGACATGCTGCTCAAAGGCCGCGTAGTGCCTGGTGCGCTGGTCTATTCGTTTGCCGAAGGCTTGTTGATGCCTTCCATGCAGGATACCGGCATGGCTTTCTTGGGTGCCGAGATCAAGATTCCGGCTGCTACTTGCGTGGGCGATACGATCCATGTGGAATGTGATGTCATCATGGTGCGCCCGAGCTCAAAACCGGGTCGAGGCGTGGTGCAGACCATGAATCAAGTGGTTAATCAAAAGGGTGCCGTGGTACTGACCTACAACCCCACGCGTTTGATCAAGGCAAGATCCTGATTTTTATTTGTTTGAAAAGAATAAGCGATGCATATCCAGAATAAGTTTTTTATCAATGGCGAGTGGGTTACCCCCCATGCGACAGCCACCATTGATGTTTTCAATCCGGCAACGGATGAGCCATTAGGCGTGATACCGGACGCTGACGCAGTGGATGTCAACCGTGCCGTAGCCGCAGCGCGAGACGCGCAAGCCGCGTGGAGCGCAACATCGTCAGCAGTGCGTGCTGACTTTATCGAGCGCATTTGCGCTGGATTAAAAGCCCGCACGGAAGCTCTGACGGATCTGATTGCCGCGGATATTGGCATGCCACGCAAAATGGGCCGCCGCATGCAGGTAGGGTTGCCGATTCAGATTCTCGAAGTCTGTGCGCGCCATGCGCGTGAGTTTGATTTTGAAGAGCAAGTCGGTAAATCCTTGGTGCTGCGAGAGCCCATCGGTGTTGCAGCGTGCATTACACCGTGGAATTATCCGTTATTCCAGATTGCCACCAAGCTCGGACCCGCCCTTGCCACGGGGTGCACCGTGGTTTGGAAACCATCTGAAGTCGCACCGCTGGCGGCGTTTGTACTCGCTGAAATTATTCAAGCGGCGGGTTTGCCGCCGGGTGTTTTTAATTTGATCACTGGCTATGGCCCGACTGCTGGCGAGGCTTTGGTGACACACCCGGATGTCAATTTAATTTCCATGACCGGCTCAACCCGCGCAGGCGCGAGGATTGGTGCGTTAGCAGCTGAACGCATGAAACGCGTGACATTGGAATTGGGTGGCAAGTCCGCTGCGGTGGTATTGGATGATGCTGATCTTGAAGCGGCGGTGCGTGCGACGGTAAATTCCTGTTTTCTGAATTCTGGCCAAACTTGCTTGGCACTGACGCGTCTGATTGTGCCAGAGACGCAATATGCGGAAGCGGCAAAGATAGCTACCGAAGTAGCTGCCCGCTTTACGGTGGGCGACCCTATGGGCGATACCGCAAAATTGGGCCCCTTGGTGTCTACCGCTCAGCGTGATCGCGTGGTGGGCATGATTCGGCAAGGCATTGCACAAGGCGCCGAGCTGTTGTGCGGTGGCCCGGATCGTCCTGCGGGGCTTGATCGTGGCTGTTATGTCCAACCCACGATATTCGGCCGCGTTGCACCCGATAGCGTGATTGCCCAGGAAGAAATTTTCGGTCCGGTGCTGAGCATCATCACCTGCCGCGATGAAGAAGAAGCCATCGCCATTGCCAATGGCACGGCCTACGGACTTTCGGGGGCAGTGTGGTCTGTTGATTCGGCGCGTGCGCTGCGTGTTGCGCGGCGTTTGCAAACCGGCCAGGTGGAAATCAATGGTGGCGCTTTTAATATCGAAGCGCCGTTTGGGGGGTATAAACAGTCAGGTCTGGGCCGCGAAATGGGGCGCTATGGGCTGGAAGAATTCCTTCAGTACAAATCGCTGCAGCTGCCTGCCTGATTTCACCAGGAGTTTTGCATGAGCGAGCTGACCAAAGAAGTGGCCATCATCACGGCAGCTTCCCAAGGCATGGGCGCGGCATGTGCCCGCACCTTGGCGGCACGAGGTTATAAAGTGGTTTTGATGGCGCGCTCTGAGCGCGTCATCCACTTGGCGAAGGAGTTAGGCGGTGTCGGTTTGCAAGGCTCGGTGACTGAACCGGATGATCTCAAACACCTGGTTGATCTGGCGTTGGCTACCTATGGCCGAATTGATGCCGTCGTAAACAATACAGGCCATGCAGCGAGCGGAGAGCTGCTGGTTCTGAGTGATGATGACTGGCATGCCGCGCTTGATCTTTTGTTGTTGAATGTGGTGCGCATGTCACGTTTGGTGACGCCGGTTTTCGAGCGGCAGGGGAGTGGGGCGATGGTGAATATTTCCACCTACGGCGCGAAGGAGCCCACGCCGGGTTACCCTATCTCTTCGGCCATTCGCGCCGCGTTGTCGAGTTTTACCAAGCTGTATGCGACACGCTATGCGGCAGCGGGAATTCGCATGAACAACGTGTTGCCGGGTTTTATTGACAGCTTTCCTGTCGATGAGGCGACGTGTGCCATGATTCCCATGGCGCGTGCCGGTCGGGTGAATGAAATTGCGCAAACCGTGGCGTTTCTGCTCTCATCGGGCAGTGGCTATATCACGGGCCAGGATATCCTTGTTGAAGGCGGACTGACGCATGCTGCGTAAAGTCGTTTTACATTGACGGTATTAACTGCCGCGTAAAGCGAGGTAAGCGTGCGTGAGCATTGGGTGACGATAGAGCCATAGACGCCGTCCAAACCAACCATCCGCTCGATCTTTCACCACTACTCGGGGAATGGCTGTAATGGGCGTCTTTGCCGTGCAGGTTTCTTTATTCACGGTGTAAAGATGGGTGAATCCCGCGCTATGTGCCACGGTCTGGTAATCGGCATCAAAGTAGCCTTGAGGCCAGCACAGATGCGGCGACACAGTGCCCAGATGCGCTTCCAGCGCCGCGCGTGAAGCGGCTAAATCTTCAGCTAACTTTATTCGACGCGCTTGCGGGTCGCTCACCAGCCGATCCCAACGTTGATGGGTGTGGGTGTGGGAGTGAAATTCAAGGCTGCCTGCTTTGTGCATTTCGGCCACTTCGCTCCAGCGCAGCATGACCTCATCCGTTTGTCCCGCAGCAATTTTTTCCATGCAAGTGCGATGGGAGGGGGTGAGCGCCGCGTTGTACGCCGTATCACCAGCGCCGACTTTTCTTGAATGATGGTGCACCGGCTCACGCGGCTCGCCTTCACCTAGCCAGCCGGTGATGATAAATAACACCGCTTTAAATCCGAATGCCTGCAATATCGGGTGTGCATAAAGATAGTTATCGAGATAGCCATCATCAAAGGTGATCATCACGGATTTTTCAGGTAACGGCGTACCGGCCAAAAAGGCCGCCAGATCATCGGCGCCTATGCTGCGGTAATTGTGCCGGGCGAGCCAGGCCATCTGCAGGCGAAATGTCTCGGGAGAGACGGTCACAAGGCCTGGGTTGGGGCTGACATGGTGATACATCAAGACCGGAATGCCCTGCGCAGTTTTCATGGATCAGCTTTTTGCAGCCAGTAGTTTTTGATACACGGCCAGCATGCCCTCGACCATCACCTCGCGCGAGTAATGTGCTTCTGCCCATTGGCGTGCGGCAATACCCATCGACTGCCGCAAGGGGTTATCGGACAGCAGGCGGATGATGCTGGCGGCAATGGCTGCACTGTCATTGACGGGTACGAGCAGCCCGGTTTTACCATCGCAAACAACCTCGGGCACACCGTCCACGCAGCAGGCGATGGCAGGCACGCTCATGGCAGCCGCTTCAATAAAGGCCGTGCCCAGCGCTTCTTGATGCGTGGGCAGAACAAAAAGATCGAGTGAGGCGAGTACATTGACGACATCACGACGCAAGCCAAGCAGATGCACGTTACGGGTTAAACCAAGTTCAGTGATGCGTTGATTCAAGTTGTTTGTCTGTGGGCCATCGCCAGCAAAAACAAAGTGTGCGGTAGGAAATTTTTCCAGCACGGTCGGGATGGCTTCAATCAATTCGGCGTGCCCTTTTTTGCGGCGCAAAATTGCCACGGTGCCGATGAGCGGCGTGTCATCGGCTAAGCCAAGCTCTTTCCGCAAGCTGCCAGGTGTCGTGGTTTGATAACGGCCTAAGTCTATGCCCGTGGGCACAGCGGTGATGTGTTCTGCCGGCACCTTGACTGAGGCGAGATAACTCGCGACAAAGCGGCTGACTGTGACGACATGATCCGGCAGTGTGACATAGCTGAATAGGGAAGAAATCGGCAGCGCCAGATGCCGCGTGCGCACGATGCGTGGCCGCTGCCGACCCAGCGTGCGTGCGGCCATGCCCGCTAACTGGGTGTCGCGTCCGCTGTGGGTGTTCACGATGTCGATACGGCGCGAGGCCATTAAGTGGCGTAGCTGCCACAGTGCGGGCAAGTCGAGTGCGCCGCGCATGGCAATATCAATCACTTCGAAGCCCGCTTCGCGCGCTCGCGCGCCTAAGCGAGCGTTTGGCGGGCAGGCCAGCAACGGTTGGTACCCCAGGGCGCGCAGGCCGATCAACTCATTGAGCGTGCGATTTTCCTGCCCGCCCCAGCCAAGCGATGATTCTGTGTGCAGTATTTTCATGGTCACGGGAACGCTTGTTTGTCCTGCTGGTTTTCTTGTTGTGTTTCAGTGGTTCGTTGCATGCGATAAAAATTGGCATACGCCGCATTTTTTGCCAGCAGTTCGGCGTGACATCCTTCTTCAACAATGCGCCCGGCTTCCAGCACGACAATGCGATCGGCATGTTCGATGGTGGATAAGCGGTGGGCGACAACCAGTGTAGTGCGATTTTTCATCAACACATCCAGCGCCGCCTGCACGTGACGCTCGGATTCGGTATCCAGTGCGGACGTGGCTTCATCGAGGATCAAGATCGGCGCATTTTTCAGGATCGCGCGCGCAATCGCTAATCGCTGGCGTTGCCCGCCCGAGAGCTTGACGCCATTTTCGCCTATCAGCGTGGCAAAACCTTGTGGCATATTTTCGATGAATTCCAGCGCATGAGCTGCGCGTGCTGCTTGCTCGAGCGACGCTTGCGTGACGTCCTCAAGGCCATACGCAATATTGGCGGCAACCGTGTCATTGAAGAGCACGACATCCTGCGATACCAAGGCAATGTTTGCGCGTAATGAGGCAAGGGTTAGTGTTTCGATCGAGTAATCATCGATCAAAATTTCGCCGGATGTAGGGTGATAAAAGCGAGGCAGTAAATTGGCCAGCGAAGTTTTACCACTGCCGGATGTGCCCACGAGTGCTACTGTTTTTCCGGCGGGAAGCGACAGGTTAACGCCAGTCAAGGCTTCACGGGAGGCATCAGGGTAGCGCAGGTGGACATTACGAAAAACGACATTACCACTGGAACGTCCGAGCACCGTGGTACCAAAATCATCCTCAGGCGTTTCACCCATGAGATCGAATACGCTTTCGGCTGCCGCCAGCCCGCGTTGCAGCGGCGCGTTAATATCTGTCAGCCGTTTGAGTGGGGCCAGCAGCATCAGCATGGCGGTAATAAACGACACAAAGCCCCCCACGGTGGCTTGATTGCTGGCAGTGGATTGCTGTATGGCAACCGTAATAATCGTCGCCAGTGCCACGGCAGCAAACAATTGCACAATCGGCCCCAGTGCCGCAGCGGCAATGGTCTGCCGCATGGCCTGGCGGCGCTGCGTTCCACTGGCGGCAGCAAAGCGCCGCCCTTCATAGGATTGACCACCAAAAATCTTGACCACTTTATGCGCTTCAATGCTTTCTTCGAGCACATGCATGATCTCGCCCATGGCACGTTGCACGCCGCGGCTGGTAGCGCGCAAGCGTTTGCTGAAACCGAGCACTGCCAACGCAATGGCGGGGATCATGACTAACGCAATCAGGCTCAACATCCAGTTGAGATAAAACATCCAGCCTAACAGCCCGACCACGGCGAGTGTGTCTTTGATCAAAATGGTCAGCACGCCCGTGGCTGCCCCGGTTACGCCGGTGACATCGTAGGCGATGCGTGACATCACCGCACCCGACGACTGGTTGTCAAAAAACGTGGTGGGCAGTTGCACCAGGCGTTTGAACATGTCATTGCGCAAGTCCAGCACCACCTTGTTGGAAACCCAGGCCAGCGCATAATCAGCGCAAAAACCAAACACGCCGCGCAACAAAAACACGCCCACAATAATAAGCGGCAACACCCATGGGTTATATACCCCGGTTGTTTTGCCGCCGAAGCCGTTATCCAACAGCGGCTTCATGAGCGCAGGGAACACCGGCTCAGTGGCAGCTGCAATTGCCATGAAGACAATGGCCAGAGCAAACGTACGCCAATAAGGTCGCACATAACCCAGAAGGCGGATATACAACTCGCGGCTGGTAAGCGGTGTAGCGGAGTAACTCGTGTCAGCGCTAAGTGTCATGGTATGCGTACAAAGAAGGGGAGGCTCAGGTGAGAAATAAGATGAAAAATGCTAAAGCAAAGGTGCGCCTCATGCTCGGCGCATTATAAGGGGCATGGTGGTTTGTGCTGCCTGTGAGACGCATCGGGTGGAGTGAGTTTCCGCAGTCGTTTGATTTGTGTGAGGTTTTCAAAAAAAGAGAAGTGCGAGGTTTATTTGGCACTTTTCTGTGACAAAATAAGGGAAAATATTTTACTAAATATTTAGTCATTAACTTAGCAAAGGAGACGCAATGAGCAGTAATCCCGAAATTGGTTTATCTATTGTCGCTAACGGTATTGCAACAAATTATCACGACCAGGGTAGCGGGGAACCTGTGTTGATGATCCACGGCTCTGGCCCCGGTGTCACGGCCTTTGCCAATTGGCGCCTAAGCATGCCTGTGTTGGCCAAAAAATTCCGGGTGATTGCCCCCGATATGGTGGGATTTGGTTATACCGAACGTCCGGAAGGGATGCAGTATTCGATGACGAACTGGGTGAGCCATGCACTCGGCCTGATGGATGCCTTAAAAATTGAACGTGCCCACATTGTGGGAAACTCATTTGGTGGTGGTTTGGCCGCGGCCTTGGCCATTCGTGCACCAGAACGCGTCAAGCGTCTGGTGCTGATGGGTTCTGCCGTTACATCATTCCCGCTTACCCAGGGACTGGATGATGTGTGGGGCTATACGCCTTCATTTGAAAATATGCGCAAGATGATGGATCTCTTTGCCTATGACAGAAATCTGGTCAGCGATGAACTGGCGAGGTTGCGTTATGAAGCCAGCATTCGCCCCGGCTACCAGGAATCCTATTCTCAAATGTTCCCTAGTCCGCGCCAGCGTTCGATTGATGCAATTGTCAGCCGTGAAGAGGATGTCCGCGCGATACCGCATGAGACATTAATTATTCATGGTCGTGAGGATAAGATCATTCCGTTGTCGGCTTCGTACAAGCTGTTTGAGCTGATTTCCAAGTCACAGCTGCATGTGTTTGGGCAGTGTGGTCACTGGACTCAGATTGAGCATGCCGAACGCTTTGCCAAATTGGTTACCGATTTTCTTCTTGAAGCTGCCTGAGTTTATTCCTGATCTTTTTCAATTCGGACGCTGAATCAGCTTTCATTTTTATCATCGGTAAAGTTGCAAGGCAAGTGCGGTTGGCTTGCCAGTTTTTAGTGCTGCAGGCTTGGCGCATGAAGTACTCCCGATGAGTTCCTCATATTTGCCAAGTAATAATCAAGGCATGGCGCCAGAAAGTATACTTTCTGGCGCCATGAATAATTTTTTAGGAGTGAGAAAATCCCATGAGCATAACGCTATCTTCGCGGCGGACTTTTTTGCAGGCGACAGTGCGTGGCGGCGCTGCTTTACCGCTACTCACCTCGCTTGGCGTGGCGACCAACGCCATAGCCAGTGACCTGACTGAAACGGAAAACAGTCTTTGTTTGTTTGAGGCAGATGCCGCAATGGGTGCCGATATGGCCGCCGGCGTGCGTCAGATTGGTCTTGCCTATCAAACAGTGACGCTGGATGATGCGGCCGGCTGGAGCGCGATGCTGGATACACTGGAATCTGCCCGTGGCCGTTCGTTGGCCGTGCTGGGGCGTCCAGCCACGGTGTTTGCTGTGCGTGGGATGCTAGAGCCGACTTGGCGCGTGGTCCTCGAAGGGCGACATAGCCGCCAGGTGGGTAGCCAGATGCGGCATGAGTTTACTGGACTGGATGCGCCGATGAAGCAACTGGCTGGCTGGCTCGATCGTGTGCGTGACCCTGCACAGTACGCTGTTGTGCTTGCATCAATGACGCGGGGTGAATTTTCTGCGGATGCTGAGCGCAAAACACTTGATCTGAATTCGCACGTTTGGCCGGGTAGCGATCTTGTTTCGCTACTGGCTTGGCCGAAAGGAGTTGTCTGATGGAATCCGTTCTACCCCCCGGAATAAAGCGTGAACAGTTTGCTGCATTGCTTGCTGACCTGAAAAAAGTCGTTGGGCGCGAATTTGTATTTACTGACACCCAATGGGAGTTGCCCGCATATAACGATGCCTATCTAACCACGCCGGCAGAGTTGCATCAGCCCTCAGCAGCTGTCGCGCCAGCTAATGTAGAAGAATTGCAGCGCGTGCTGGAAGTGGCACGCCATTACAAGGCACCGTTGTGGACCATTTCAACCGGTAAAAACTTTGCCTATGGCGGCCCGGCACCACGTAAAGCGGGCTACATTGTGCTCGATCTCAAGCGCATGAATCGCATTCTTGAGGTGAATGAAAAGCATGGTTATGCCGTTGTGGAACCCGGCGTGAGCTACATGGACTTGTATCGCCACCTGCAAAAAATCGGCAGTAAACTGTGGGTTGATTGTGCGGCCCCCGGTTGGGGTGGTGTGCTGCCAAACATGACCGAGCACGGCGTGGGCTATACCCCTTATGGGGACCACGTCACAATGCAGTGCGGCATGGAAGTCATGTTGGCTGATGGTACGTTGGTACAAACGGGTATGGGTGCCTTGCCCGGTAGTCAAACCAATCATCTGTACAAATATGGCCTTGGTCCATCGGTGGATGGCTTGTTTACCCAATCCAACTTTGGCGTGGTGACTAAAGTAGGTATGTGGTTAATGCCTGAGCCACCCGGTTATCGTCCGTACATGATCACCTTCGAGAAAGAAAGTGACCTGCATGCCATCACCGAAGTGTTGCGCCCGCTCAAAGTGAATATGCTGATTCCAGCCGTGGCAATGACGGTTGAGATGTTGTGGGAGGCGGCCGTGCAAATAACGCGCCGCGACTATTACACAGGCAAAGGTCCAATTCCCGATAGCGTGCGCAAGAAAATGCGCAGTGATCTAAAGATTGGTGCGTGGAACTTCTACGGTGCCTTGTATGGCCCGCCACCCATGATGGATAACACGTGGGAAGTGATTCACGATGCCTTCGCCAGTATTCCGGGCGCCAAGTTTTACTTTGATGAAGATCGCTCAAAAGATGACGTGGCTTGGCAGTACCGGAAAAAGCTGGGCGCGGGTATTCCGAACATGACCGAATACAACGTGATGAACTGGATTCCCAATGGTGCACATATCGACTTCTCGCCTATCTCTCCTGTGACGGGTGCGGATGCAACCAAGCAGTATGAGTTGATCCGTGACCGCTGCAATAAAGCCGGTTTTGACTATTGCGGTGAGTTTGCCGTGGGTTGGCGCGATATGCATCATATTTTCTGCCTCACGTTTGATCGTAATGATGCCAAGCAAAAAGCACGTGCCAACAAGTTGTTTGGCGATCTGGTTGATGCGGCTGCGGCTGCGGGTTATGGTGAGTATCGAACCCACGTGGACTTCATGGACCGGATTGCAGGCACCTATAACTGGAATGATTCCGCGTTATTGAGAATGCATGAAAAAGTCAAGGATGTGGTTGATCCTTCCGGCATTCTGTCGCCGGGGAAAATGGGCATTTGGCCCAAATCCATGCGCAAGGGGAAAGCATGATGAAGGCACGGTTTATGAGCGAGGTCTTTGTTGGACGGTGCGCGCTGGCATCCGTCTTGATGTCGGCAACACTGATGCTTGGAATAGTCGGCGCTGGTGGGACGGCGCATGCGGCGTCTGCAGCAGCAGTAAGCCCTGAAGCGCTGGAAAAGGGCGCGAGGCTGTTTGTCAAGAATTGCATCATGTGTCACGAGCGTGGCATGGATAATCCAGGTACGGCAGCACTGAGCTATCTGTATGGCAAGGGCAAGGGTGCGCTCGCGGATCGCGACAATTTAACGCCAGACTTTGTGCGCTATTTTGTGCGTAATGGCCGCGGCTTAATGCCAGCTTTTCGTACCGGGGAGCTCAATGACGAAGAGCTAAAAGTGCTCGCCGAGTATCTGTCCGCAGGTCCGCACCCAGCGACACCAGAAAAATAACGAGGAGCTTTCATGTCAGTTAAAAAACTTCATTTGTGGATAGGCGGTGAGTATCGTTCCGCGAAAGATAGCGCGGTTTTTATTGATCACAACCCGATTGACGACAGCCCTTATGCTGAAGTCGCTAAAGCCTCGGCAGACGATGTGCATTTGGCAGTTGAAGCGGCACATGCTGCTTTTGCCAGCTATCGCAGCACAACGCCGGCTCAGCGCGAAACCTGGTTGAGCAAGGCTGCTGATTTGCTGGAAGAACGCAAGGATGCTTTTGCCGACGTGCTGATTGATGAAATTGGTTCGCCACTACTCAAAGCGCATTTTGAAATCAAATACGCCATCGCGCATTTGCGGACTGCGTCAGGCATTCCGCGCCGCATTACCGGGCAAACCTTGCCTTCCGATGTACCGGGGCGCTTTAGCATGAGCGTACGTGAGCCGTTGGGTGTGTTTGCCTGCATCACCCCATTCAATGTGCCGCTGATTAAGGCGATGAAGCAATGTACCGGGCCGCTTGCAACGGGCAATACTGTTGTGCTGCTAGCTTCGGAAGAAGCTCCAGCGCTAGCTATTCTGGTTGCCGAATTGTTCCGTGATGCGGGTTTTCCTGCCGGGGTGTTTAACGTTATCACCGGCTTTGGACATGAGATTGGCGATAGTTTAGTCACACACCCGCGCATCAAAGGCGTTAACTTCACGGGTTCAACGCGCGTGGGCCGTCATTTGTCCATGCTGTGTGGCGAGCACATGAAGCGCGCCTTGCTAGAGCTCGGCGGTAAAAACCCGCTGATTATCTTGAAAGATGCTGATCTGGATGCTGCCGTTCATGCCGCCGTGTTTGGCATGTTCCTGTTCCAAGGCCAGGCGTGTATGGCATCCAGCCGTATTTTGGTCGAAGCGCCAATTTACGATGAATTCTTGAAGCGTTACAAGGCAGCCGCTGCAGGCGTCGGTTATGGTGATTTGCGCAGCCCGAAAACCATGTTGGGGCCGATCATCTCGCAACGTCAGCGAGACCGCATTCGTCACCACATCGCGGATGCTGTTGCCCATGGCGCAACGCTGGAAACGGGGGGTAACTGGGAAGGCCATCGCTGTCTGCCGACGATACTTACCAATGTGAATGAAAGCATGGCGTGCTACCAGGAGGAAACTTTTGGTCCTGTTACGGCGATCTATAAAGTCGGCTCTGCTGATGCGGCGTTAGCGATTGCAAATGATACCGCGTATGGTTTATCAGCCGCTGTCTTTACGCAAAATCTTGCTGAAGCGATGCGTCTGTCGCAGCAAATTCACGCCGGAATGGTCCACATCAATGCACCCACGCTGCATGACGAACCGCATGTGCCGTTTGGCGGCGTGGGCGACTCCGGCATGGGACGTGAAGGTGCACAAACGGATATTGACCACTGCACCGAGTGGAAGTGGATAACGATCCAAGCACCTGGAGCCGCCCATGGCCACTGAAAAAGTCGTATCCCTATCAGCCGAGGCCAAAGCGGTTGCCGCGCGCGTGGGTTCGTTGCGTGACTTTCTTGCCTATTTAGGGGAGCACGACCAGTGCGTGTCCTGGCCTGATCCGGTGATGCCAGAGCCGGATATCCGCAATATTTCAGTTGCCGCAGGAAATAATGTGTCGACGGGGCCAGCGGTCATATTCGACAAAATTCGTGGTTACCCAGGCAAGCGTATTGCGGTGAATGTGCATGGCAGTTTTGGTAACTTGGCCTTGCTGCTGGGCCTGCCAAAAATAACCCCGGTGCGTGAGTTGTTTTTTGAGATCATTCGGCGCTGGGGTTCTGATAAGCCATTGCTCGAACGTGTGGCGCCAGAAAAAGCACCGGTCAATGAGAATCGGGTGGATAAAAATATCAACCTGTACGACTTGCTGCCCTTGTATCGCATTAACGCAAACGATGGTGGCTTTTACATTGGCAAAGCTTGTGTTGTGAGCCGCGATCCACTAGAGCCGGATAACTTTGGCAAGCAGAACGTTGGCATTTATCGTATTCAAGTCATGGGGCCGGATACCTTCACCTTGCTGTCGATTCCGGCGCACGACATGGGCCGCCAGATGCTGATGGCTGAGCAGCATGGCAAGCCGTTGAAAGTTTCCGTCATGATTGGTAATCATCCGGCCATGCCGATGTTTGCCGCAACGCCAGTGGGTTACGATGAATCCGAATTTGCCTACGCTTCACAAATGATGGGTGCGCCCTTGCGCTTAACCACGGCTGTCAATGGCACGGATATCCTCGCTGATACCGAGATGGTGATTGAGGGAGAATTGCAACTCAATCAGCGCGAAGTGGAAGGCCCCTTTGGTGAATTTCCTGGCAGTTACAGCGGTGTGCGTAAAGTGCCCTTGTTCCGTGTGACGGGGGTGAGCCATCGGAATAACCCGATTTTTGAAAATATCTATATCGGCAAAGGCTGGACAGAGCACGATACGTTAATTGGCCTGAATACTTCTGCGCCGATTTACTCGCAGCTGAAAAAAGACTTTCCTGAAGTTGCTGCCGTCAATGCGCTGTATCAGCATGGCTTAACCGGCATTATCTCGGTACGTAATCGTTTCTCCGGCTTTGCCAAATCGGTTGCGATGCGGGCGCTGGGCACTCCTCACGGCACGATGTATCTGAAAAACCTGATCCTGGTCGATGAGAATGTGGACCCCTTCGACCTGAATCAGGTGATGTGGGCATTATCAACACGTACTCGCGCGAACGACATTATTGTCATTCCCAACATGCCGATGGTGCCGATTGATCCGGCAGCCGAAGTACCCGGCAAGGGCCACCGCTTGATCATTGATGCAACCAGCTTCATGGCACCGGATAATCTGGGTGCTGATCCGCATCTCGTGGATCGGCCGATGGGCCCGGAAATTGATGCCTTGATGCAGCGTTTGAATGAACTTCAGAAAGGACGCGCCTGATGAAAGTGATTTGTTCCCGATGTGAGTCACCAGGGGTGACGCAAATGCATGCCGGTATGGAAGATGGGAAAGTTCTATGGCGTGTCTGGCATTGCAAGGATTGCGCCTACACTTGGCGGGATAGCGAGCCTGCTGAATCGATAGATCCCAAATTGCGACCGGCTTGGGCGCAAATGAAGGGCGTAGATTTTGATAGTCTGCGGCAGGTTATTCCACCCGCCCGCAAACCAACTTGATGAGTGGTGAGGAATATTATGACAATAAGCACATTGGAAGCAAAGCTCAAAAAAAGCGGGGTAAAGGTTGAAGCGCTGACCGACGCAAAAATCTTGCGCGGCACTGCAGGCATCTCGAATCTGCCTAAAAAAGTGATCCGCCCCAAGACGGTGAAGGAAGTCCAGACAATTCAAAAGGCGGCTCATGCCGAGGGTGTTGCTTTATGGGTTGCGCCGAATTCCAGCGGTAATGGTTTGCTCGCGCCCGAGGCAACGAGCGAGCCCGTGCTGGTTGATTTATCGGCCATGCGCGCGGTGATCGCAATTGATCCCAATTCTGCGACGGTACTGGTTGAGCCCGGTGTCAGTCATGCAGATTTAAGCGCCGCCTTGAAAGCAAAAGGGCATGATTTTTGGGTAGATAGCGGGCGTAACGACGCAGAGTCAATCCTGGGTAGCATTTGGGACCGGTCGTTCGGCTATACCGCGTATAGCGATAACTTGATGATGCAGTGTGGCCTGGAAGTGGTCACCGCTGATGGCACTCAGGTGCGTACCGGGATGGGCGCTTTTCCGAAAGGCGATTGCTGGCAGTTGTTCAAGCTCGGTTTTGGTCCCTACGTTGATGGCAGCTTCACGCAATCAGGTTTGGGTATTCCTACCAAAGTGGGTTTGTGGATTTCCCCCGCGCCGCCAGCGTATCGTCCTTTTGCATTTCGCATCGATGACGAAGCTACCATGACGGCTGCGGTCGAGATCATGCGCGATCTGCGTATCAACATGGTGGTGCCGAATACCGTGGTGGTCATTGATGGTGAGAGTGAGCAAACTTTGCTGGGCGGAGCGCCTGCAGCGTGGAACGTTTATGGTGCGCTATACGGCCTACCAAAAAACGTGGAACTGCTGTGGGGCATGCTCAATGGGGTAGCTGGCAAGCTGGGCAACGCTCGCCTTGAAGATTTAACGTCGGCAAAAGAGGCTTCAGGTGCCGCGCGCGCTGCCCTGATGAAAGGCCGACCGGTTGCTGCATGGTCACAGTATGAGAAATCTGTTGGCTCTCGCTATTTGCGCTTAGTGTTTGCCATGCCGATCGAAGGGGCACAAGCCCTCAAGTTTGCAAAACGGACACAAGAAGTTGCCAAGGCAGCAGGATGTGGTGTCGCAGTAGAGCAGGGCACTTCATGGCGAGCACTGCTGGGCGAGGTATTGCTGTCATATGAAGAAGGTCAGGCGCAGCGTGCGCTGGATTGCGGCAATGCCTTGATCCGTGAGTGGGCAACGCAAGGTATTGGGGTTGTGCGAGCAGATCCGGCATTCCGCAAGGCAGCCATGGCGACTTACAGCGACGCAGGCTTTAACAAACTGCAAGCAATGTTGACCAGCGCTATTGGCTCAACCGATGTATCCAGACAAGCAGCATGAGTGATGCGCGGCAACGGTTGATCGTTGCTGTCAGCGGTGCGTCTGGTTCGTTGCTTGGTCTGCGATTATTGCAATTGTTGAATCAAGTGGAGGGATGGGAGACGCACCTTGTGCTGTCTTCCGCTGCCATACTCACCGCAAAGCTGGAACTGAACGAAACACGCGAGACCTTTGAGTCATTGGTCACGCATGTCCATAGCAACAAAGACATTGGTGCATCCATTGCCAGCGGCTCATTTCGTACCGCAGGCATGGTGGTGATCCCGTGTTCCATGAATACGCTGTCTGCCGTTGCAAATGGAGCGAGTGCTAATTTGATTACCCGCGCGGCAGATGTCACGTTAAAAGAAAGACGCAGGCTGGTATTGGTGACGCGCGAGGCGCCGTTGAATTTGATTCATCTGCGCAACATGACGTTAGCCACAGAAGCCGGTGCCATCATCATGCCGCCCGTACCCTCGTTCTACCTTGGGCCGTGCTCACTGGATGACGCAGTGACGCAAATGGCAGGCCGGGTGCTGGATCAGTTCAATATCAATGTACCAGGCCTCAAGCGATGGGAAGGTGTGGCACAGAAATGAACAGAAGGTAAAGAATTTTTTGCTGCAGCATGTTCAGATGTAGTAAAAAATTATTGAAAAATTTAATTCAACCTGGAGAGAGATATGAGCAAAAAGTATCAGAGGTTAATTCTTGAACGTAAGGGTGCAATTCTCACCATCAAGTTGAGTTCACCTGAAAAGCGCAATGCGGTCGATGCCTTCATGCATGAAGAATTGCCCCAGGCCTTACGTGAAGCGGCAATGGACCGCACAATTGGTGCCATTGTGCTAACGGGTGACCCTGCCGGCCGCGCGTTTTGTGCCGGAGGTGATCTTGAGTGGATCAAGGTTCTGAGCGATGGTTCCGGGGATGACTACAGCAAAGTGATGCGCGAAGGTGTTGAAGTTTTACGCGCGATTATTGATGCACCGCAGCCCGTTATTTCCATGATCAATGGTGCTGCCATGGGTCTGGGCGCAACGTTGGGTTTGTTCGCCGATGTCAGCTTCATGGATGAAGCTGCAAAAATCGCTGATTCCCACGTCTCTGTTGGCGTTGCTGCAGGCGATGGTGGCGCGGTGATTTGGCCTTTGCTGATTGGCCCCAATCGTGCGAAAGAATATCTCATGACCGGTGATCCGCTGACGGGTAAACAAGCAGCAGAAATTGGCTTGGTTAACTACGCAGTGCCTGCTGCTGAACTAGAAGCACGCACCTATGCTTTTGCTGAACGCATGGCAAACGGCCCACGGTTAGGTATTGAGATGACCAAGCGCTCGGTTAATTTGTATTTGCGCATGATCCTCAATCAGGTGATTGATGCGTCGCTGGGCCTGGAAGGCATCACATTTCGTACGGCTAACCATGTCGAAGCGGTGCGTGCATTCAAGGCCAAAGAAAAGCCCAACTTTAAAAACCCTTGAACGGAAAGCTGACAAATGAGTCAAGAGCAAATGATTGCTGTTTCTCGTCGCGGCGCGGTGATGGAAATTTGCATCACCCGTCCTCAGGTGCGTAATGCGCTGGACGCAGCCTGCGTCCGTGCATTGTCTGATGCACTAGCCCAGGCAGCGCGTGAAGAATCCGTTCGTGCAGTGACGCTTACAGGCGAAGGCCCTGTGTTTTGCGCGGGAGGGGATTTGAAATCCATTTTCAAATCACATTCACCCAGTGAAGTGCTGCATTTTCTGGACATCGAAATGCGCCCGCTGATTCGTTCCATCGTGATGCTCGATAAACCCGTGTTAGCCGTGCTCAATGGCCCAGCAGCCGGGGCGGGCATCAGTTTGGTCATGGCGGCTGATTTGGTGTTGGCCAGCGAAGAAGCTTCTTTTATTCCTGCATTTGGCAAAATTGGCGCGATGCCTGACTCCGGCGCGCTGTATTTTCTCGCGCATCGTTTGGGCATGACCCGGGCCAAGGAAATCGTGTTGTTAAATAAAACCTTGACTGCGCAAGAAGCCACGGATATCGGTTTATATAACTGGACGGTACCGGCCGGTGAACTCACCAAAGAAGCGCATAAGATTGCTGATCAGCTAGCCGCTGGGCCTACCGTGGCGCATGGCCTGGCTAAAAAAGCCTTGCGCGATGCGTTGCGTATGCCGTTTGATGCGTTTATGGATATCGAGGCTTTATCCATGGCGTTCCTGATTACGACGGAAGACCAAAAGGAAGGCTTGGCGGCCTTTGGCGAGAAGCGCCCCCCGATGTTCAAGGGGCGCTGATCACGAAAAGTCGGCGCTGGTGATACGGCGAATGTTGCGAATACGGCGGACAATTTGAGAGAGTGATGTGCTGCTGCCACTATCGAGTCAGGAATTTTTAGTTTCAGATATGCAGTAAATGATGAAGCAGAATAATCAAATTGAATCGCTATAACAATATCTAAAGGAGCAGTAATCATGGCACATTCTTATGCATCAGAACAAATTGCCGAGCTGGAAGGTAAACACGGCGATACGCTGTATGGCGATGGCGCGCTGGTAGTACTCAAGGCGCTGCTCGAATCCGGTATCAGTTATATCGGCGGCTATCCCGGCTCGCCCGTGGCTAACGTGATGGACGCAGCAGCTGACGCTTACGAGACAGTACTCAAGAAATATGGTGTATTTTTTGAGACCTCTAGCAACGAGATGGCTGCCGCTGCCCTGCTGACAACATCCGTGTATGGCCCGGTGCGCGGTGCCGTTACCTGGAAGGTGCTGGGCAATGGTGTCGGTCAGGACGTGGTGGATCACGTCTCGCAGATCGGTGTCAAAGAAGGCGCGATGATCATTGTTGGTGAAGATTACGGTGGTTCGAGCACCTCTGTGTTGCAGCGGACTCTGTCCTGGGGCGTGAAATCCGGCATCATCGTGATTGATTCGCGGGGCGATGCGCAGGTGTTGCATCGCATGGTTAAAGAAGGCATGGATATCTCGCGCGATAGCCAATCGGTTGTTGCCTTGCTGGTTCGCCCGCAACTCTCGCATTGCAATGCCCGCGTGACGGTTGGCGACAATGTCATGGCCAAGATCAATACCAACAACAAAGCGATTGATTTCAAGCGGGATCCAGCGACTTTTCCGTTCCCGCCGAACTCGTATAACCAAGAGTCCGCACGCTTTGAGAGCCGTCTACCCACCGCCGCACGTTTGGTCGTTGAGCGAAAACTGAATGAATACTTTGGTAACGATCAAGCGAAAATCGGCATCATCACGCATGGCACGACATTTAATACCACCATGCGGTTGTTGAGCTTGCTGGGGTTGGCTGACGAGTTTGGTGATATGGATTCACGTTTGCAACTGTTGCAACTCAATGTGATTCATCCGTTGAACGACGATCAAATTGCCAATTTTGTAAAAGACAAGAGCCATGTGTTGATGGTTGAAGAAGGTCAGCCTGAGTTATTGGAAATGCAAATCCGTACCCTCATGCAAAAACGCGGCATCATGACCAAGTTTTATGGTCACGATATCATCCCGAAATATGGCGAATTGCTGCCGGATCGCTTAGCGCAGCCCTTGGCCAAGTTTATTGCCGCAGCGCTACCTGAATTGGAGTTGAGCCCAACAGCAACGCTCGGTGAAGTGATTGCCCGCAAGAGCAAAGCCGTGAGCCTCTTCCCTGCACCCGTGCCACCGCGCATCCCGACTTTCTGCACGGGTTGCCCAGAGCGTCCGATTTTCGCCCAGATGAAAATCGAGGAATACAAAACCGGCGTGAAAGAGTGGCATGGTGGCGATGTGGGCTGTTATGGCATGGCAGCCTACGCGCCTTTTGGCATGGCTGATTCCAACATGGGCATGGGTGGTGGCTTGGCTGCTGCCACAGGTATTTCGGCCTTATCAAAACAACAGAACGTTTCCGTTGTGGGCGATGGCACCTTATGGCATAGCGCCTTTAACACGTCTGCTGCGAATGCGATTTATAACCGGCAAGATGCGATTTACATCGTGGCGGACAACAAATGGACCGCCATGACCGGCGCGCACGAAAACCCCAACGTCGGAAAATTGATGACTGGCGAAGATGTTGGTTCGGACATGAGCATTGAGAACACCTTCCGCGGTATGGGCGTCAAGGATGTTGAGCGCGTTAATCCTTATGATTTCAAGGCATTCAAGGAGATCATGGATCGTTATCGCCGCGATACTAAAATTCCCAAAATCCGCGTGTTGATTTCCGAAGCCGAGTGCCAGCTGCAAAAGCAACGGCGAGTCAAGCCCGAGCGTGAAAAAGCAATCAAAGCCGGTGAGCGGGTGGAGATTGATCGTTTAGGCGTGGATGCGGAAGTTTGCGTGGGGGATCATGCCTGTATGCGCTTTAACGGTTGCCCGTCCTTGACGCTCAAAGAAGGGCCGAACAGTTTGCGCACCGCGCCGATTGCCGCCATTGACACTACCTGTGTGGGTTGTGGCGTGTGCGGTGAGATCACCACGGCGGCGCAGTTGTGCCCGTCGTTTTTCAAAGTCACAAAAATCGAAAACGCCAGCTGGCTGGAAAAGATCAAGGCAAGTGTTTCTCGCTTGATGGTCGGCAGCCCCGCCGCGCGTGTCCCCGTAACCAGCAAGGAAGCCGCCTAAAATGAATACTGCGACGACTACTGTATCAACTGGAACTATCCCAACTGACCGTCCGCGTGCCAAACGCATTCTTATCGGTACTGTTGGTGGACAAGGTGGTGGTGTATTGAGTGATTGGCTGGTGCATGGCCTGATCAATGCCGGTTGGCGCGCTACCAGCATTGGTCTCTTGGGGCTGTCGCAACGTGCGGGCACAGTGACTTATTACTGCGAAGCCATCCCTGGCCAAGGCAAAACGCCGATTACCTCCGTATTTGCCACACCGGGCGACGTTGATTTGCTGATTGGTCAAGAGCTTCTTGAGCTAGGCCGTCTGGTTTTTGGCGGCTTTGCTTCGCCAACTTGCAGCATCATTGGCAATAGCACGCGCTATTTGACGACGATGGAAAAAATGCCGGCTGAAGGCGGCATTTATGATTCTTCGATCATTGCGCGCGCTGTGGCTGAATTGGCGCCTGGGCGACACAACGTGGTGGATGCACAGCGTCTGGTGCTAGAGGCTGGTTTGCCCGCGTTGACCAGCAATGCTTTGTTGCTAGGTGCGGCGATTGCTTCCCCTGCGTTTGATTTGCCCCGTGAGCCATTTCACGAGGCGATTCGCGAATCAGAAGTGAATGTCAAAGCCAGCATCGCGGCTTTTGATATTGGTTACAACCGTGTCAAAGACGGCACCTTGCCGCGCATGATGGTTGAAGGACAGGCTCCGCTGGATGGTGCCGAACTGGCACGGCAGCGTCAAGGGCGTTTGAACGAGAATCAGCGTAAAGATTACGACCGTCTACTTTCACATGCGGCACTGACCTACGGTCCGAGCATGCATTTGATTCTGGCTGAAGCCTTGTATCGTCTGATAGATTATCAAGACATCAAGTATGCCGAGGATTTTTTAGAGCGTGTTGCCAAAATGGCCAAGCAGCCTGGTGCGGATGCCAACTTGGTAGAAGCCTATGCACAGCATTTGTCGAACTGGATGACCTATGAAGATGGTGCACGGGTTGCTCAGCTTAAAACACGACCGGAGCGCTTTGCGCGCATCAAGCAAGACTTTGGAGTCACAGGCAATCAGCGTTTTGTCGTCACCGACTATTTAGTGCCTGATATGGAGCAAATCCTTGGCGGCTTGCCTGCGCCAATAGCTAACATCATCGAAAAAGTGGGCCGTCTGTTTAAATCTGATTTCGACAAGCTCAAATTTCCTATCCAGATCAAAACCAATGGTTTCGTGGGCTATTCGACGATGCGCGGGATTTCCCTGCTGAAGGGATTACGTCGTAGTTCACGGCGCTATGGCCATGAGCTGGCCCTTTTGGCGCGTTGGGATGCCGCGATTTTGGCTAACCTGAAAAAGAGCCCTCAGCTGGGTGCGCTGGCGGCGGATGCAGGCCGGGTTGTCAAAGGCTACGGGCGTGTGCGGCAGGATGCATTGTCTGATTTTTGGGCGTTTCTCGATGAAGGCCTGCCACGTATCGAGCGCTTGGCCCAAGCGGGTGGCAGTGTTGATGTGCTGGGCAGCAAGGCACTTTCGCTGCTAGCCAAAGAAGCTGGTTCTGCACCAGCGATGCGTGCTTATCTGGATGCAGAAGAGCAACGGGTCAAGCCTGCGGCTTGATCGGCTTGATATCGTTGTGCGTGCTTACGTGTCTATTCGCACATTGTTGATAGTCACTTGGTACGTTCAAACATGACGTGCTTCTTCGGGGGTAGAGCGATAGGGCTCGACCTCCGAAGTTTCGTTAAAGAATACATTTTTTGCAGATAAGGCGTGAATGAAATCGGCGCATGCTGCTTTCTCGTTGCCGCCAATGCAAGACGCCATGAGGGAAGGCTGGATCAGATGAGTAGAAAACAAAAAACCATCCGTTCGGATATTGCCTGGAGTACGCCAGACCGTATCGCTGTCAGGGGACTCGATTTACCGAGCGAGATTTTAGGCAAGCTCAATCTGGGTGATATGGCCTTTCTTGAGCTAACCGCACGCTTACCGACAGCGCAAGAATCCGTGATGTTCAATGCGCTGGTCGTGACCTTGGTTGAGCATGGGGTGACACCCAGCGCCCTGGCTGCACGGCTGACCTATGCCGGCGCGCCAGAATCGCTGCAAGCAGCCGTTGCTGCCGGTTTGTGCGGTTTAGGATCGGTTTTTGTCGGCAGTACGGAAACCTCTGCACGCATGCTGTATGAAGCGTTGCCCATTGGCTCGGGCGATATTGATCTAGACCAGTTGGCCAAAGACACTGTACGCCGCATGCGTGCCCAAGGTGCGATTATTCCCGGGCTGGGACACCCGCTGCATAAACCGATAGACCCGCGCACGCCGCGCCTGTTTCAATTAGCCGCTGAAAATGGTTTATCTGGCCGCTATATCGCTTTGATGCAAGCAATAGGCCGCGAAGCGGAACATGCGGCGGGTAAATCCTTACCCATCAACGCCACAGGGGCGATTGGTGCGATTTGCTGCGAGTTTGGATTCCCCTGGAAAATTGTACGCGGCTTGGGCGTGATGGCTCGTGCGGTTGGGCTGGTGGGCCACATTCTTGAAGAAAGCCAAAATCCGATGGCGATAGAAATCTGGCAGCGCATGGAGGATGAGGCCAGTGCGCATTTGCGCCCGCAAGAGTAAGCATTTATAAGCACTTTTTCCAATGAGGGAAAGTGTTTTTTTAAATTTCATTTGCTAGGAGAGAAGGCATGAGTGAGCAAGGCATGATGCAAGATAAGGTGGTGGTGGTCACAGGTGCAGGTCGCGGCATTGGCCGTGATATTGCCTTGTTGATGGCGGCAGAAGGTGCACGGGTAGTGGTTAATGATTTGGGCGGTGCGGCAGACGGTTCCGGTAGCGATCAAACACCCGCTGAGAGCGTAGTGCAAGAGATTCTTGCCAAGGGCGGGCAGGCGGTGGCGAGTTACGAGAGTGTGGCGTCATGGGCCAGCGCTCATCGCATTATTGAATGCGCGCTGGACAGCTTCGGGCGCATTGATAGCGTCGTGAACAATGCCGGTATTCTGCGTGACGTGATGTTCCACAAGATGACAGAAGAACAATGGCATGCGGTGATTGACGTGCATCTGAATGGTGCTTTTTTTGTCAGCCGCGCCGCTGCTGAACATTTCCGCAAGCAGGAAAGCAGCTCGTATGTGCATATGACCTCTACATCTGGCTTGATTGGTAATCTGGGTCAAGCCAACTACTCAGCGGCGAAGCTGGGTATTGCTGCATTGTCCAAATCAATCGCACTGGATATGGCCCGTTACAACGTGCGCTCCAACTGTATCGCGCCTTTCGCCTGGAGTCGCATGATAGGCTCGATTCCGACCGATACCCCCGCGCAACAAGCGCGTGTCAAGCGTATGCAGACCATGGAAACCTCAAAGATCGCGCCAGTTGTGGTGTATCTCGCTTCAGATGCCGCCAAGGACGTCACTGGGCAAATATTTGCTGTGCGCAGCAACGAGATTTTCTTGATGAGCCAGCCACGGCCGGTACGTGGTATCCATCGCAGTGAAGGCTGGACGCCGCAGACTGTGGCCGAGCATGCCATGTCAGCCCTGCGTTCCAGTTTTGTGCCGCTGAATGTCTCGGGTGAAATTTTCAGCTGGGATCCGGTCTAGTCAAGCTGAATGCGAGCTTTTTTCATTCACCACTTACCATTACCTGCTACTCTGAAGTAGCCTAGGGAGTTTTCATGCTTGATGCCTATATTTACGATGGTCTGCGCACAGCCTTTGGGCGTCATGCAGGCGCGTTAGCGCCCGTGCGTCCGGATGACTTGATTGCCGGTGTGATGAAAACGCTGATGGCGCGCTCACCCTGGGAGTCGGTGCAGATTGAAGATGTCCTGCTGGGCTGTGTGACTCAGGCAGGAGAAGATGCGCGCAACATTGCGCGCAATGCCCTGTTGCTTGCGGATTTCCCCGTCACTGTGTCGGGGCAGACGGTGAACCGGTTATGCGCCAGTGGCCTGGGTGCAGTGGTGGATGCCGCGCGGGCGATTACCTGTGGCGAGGGCGGGTTGTATCTGGCCGGTGGAGTCGAGAGCATGAGCCGCGCGCCGTATGTGATCGGCAAGGCAGACAGCGCTTACAGCCGCGACACCAAAATGTACGACAGCACCATAGGCACCCGTTTTCCGAATCCGCGCATGATTGCGAAGTACGGCAATGATTCCATGCCGGAAACGGGTGACAACGTTGCCAAGGATTTCGACATTTCGCGCGAAGCAGCAGATGCCTTTGCCGCCAACTCGCAAGCCAAGTATGAAGCAGCTCGAGCAGCCGGTTTTTTTGCGGAAGAAATCACGCCGGTGAGCGTGCCGACGGGGCGTAAATCGCCACCGCGCATTGTCGATCAGGATGAACATCCTCGTCCGGAAGCCACCGTGGCGTCACTCGCCGGTTTGAAGCCTTTAGCCGTTGGCGGTGTGGTCACGGCAGGCAATGCCTCCGGCATTAACGATGGCGCTGCGGCGCTGTTGATCGGTAGCCGCGCTGCGGGCGAGAAGGCCGGGGTTAAACCGCTCGCGCGAATTATTTCTGCAGCAGCAGCGGGGGTTGCGCCACGCATCATGGGCGTGGGCCCGGCCTATGCCATCCCGAAAGCCCTGGCACGCGCCGGTCTGACGCTCGCAGATATGGACATTATCGAGATCAACGAGGCTTTTGCGTCACAAGTGTTGTCCTGCCTGAAAATCATGAATATGGCGCTGGATGATCCACGTGTTAATCCGAATGGCGGCGCGATTGCCCTAGGCCATCCGCTGGGTGCATCAGGCGCACGCTTGACGCTCACCGCAACGCGCGAGCTGATTCGTCGCCAAAAGCGTTATGCCGTGGTCAGCTTGTGTATTGGCATTGGCCAAGGTTTGGCCATGGTGATTGAACGCGTTGATGGCTGAGTGATGACTGTCGATATCGAGTATCTCAAACAATGGATAGGCCGCAGCGAAACCGTGCAGGATGTGCTGCACGCCAAGCCCTTGGTATTGTTTAGCGCGACGCTGGATAGGCAAGATCCGCTGCCGCAAGAAGGCGATGTGATTCCGCCGTTTTGGCATGGCCTGTATTTTTTAACTGCGACGCGTCAAGCGGAGCTGGGCGCGGATGGACATCCGCCACGCGGCGGATTCTTGCCGCCCGTGCCCTTGCCGCGCAGAATGTTCGCGGGGGCGCAGGTGGATTTTGTGCGTTCTTTGCATGTCGGGCAATCGGTTGAGCGGCGCTCTACCATCCTTGGCATGAGCCGGAAGCAGGGGCGCAGCGGTGAGATGATTTTTCTGCAGCTGCAGCACGAAATCAGCGATGCGGCAGGTGTGTGCGTTGTTGAGACGCAGGACATTGTTTATCGGGAGGACCCTGGCAGCGCGGCGGCGAATGCACAGGCAGCGTCGACCACTAAGCCCTCTGCCGCCGCCCCCCAAAGGGACTTTCCAGAGGCGGCTCTGCATTCCCTGCGGTCAGATTCAAAACTTCGCGGCGTATCACCAGCGCCGACTTTTCCTGCCATGGAAGCACTATGGTCGCGCACTATCGTGCCTGATCCGGTGTTGCTGTTTCGTTATTCCGCGCTGACCTTCATCGGGCATCGCATTCATTACGATTACCCCTACACCACGGAAGTGGAAGGCTACCCTGGCCTGGTGGTGCATGGTCCGTTACAAGCTACCCTGCTGCTGGATTTGTTACGTCGCGAGCAACCACGATGCGTGCCTCAACGATTTGTGTTTCGTGCGGTAAACCCCTTGTTTTGCACGGGTGCCTTTCGCGTCTGCGGTGCGCCATCAGGCGAGGGCCAATACAGCCTCTGGATTGAAGATCAGCCAGGCAATATCACGATGCAAGCTACCGCACAAGTAACCATCGCCGAGAAAATATCCCCATGAATGCTGCTGCTGAAAAACATCCCGAACTGCGCAAGGCGTTGCGCGATTTATGTGCGCATTACCCCGATGAATACTTCCGCCGCATTGATGAGGAACGCGGTTATCCGGAGGAGTTCGTCAATGCACTGACCGAAGCGGGCTGGTTGGCGGTGATGATTCCGCAGGAATACGGTGGTGCCGGCCTGGGATTGGCTGAAGCCTCGGTTGTGATGGAGGAAGTCAATCGTTGCGGCGGCAATGCGGGCGCCTGCCATGGACAGATGTACAACATGAGCACCTTGCTGCGTCATGGGTCCGATGAGCAGAAAGCCAAATATCTGCCGGGAATTGCCAGCGGCAAACTGCGCTTGCAGTCGATGGCAGTGACTGAGCCGACCACGGGCACGGATACCACCAAGCTCAAAACCACGGCGGTCAAAAAGGGTGATCGTTATGTGGTCAATGGACAGAAAGTCTGGATCTCGCGCATCCAGCATTCCGACCTGATGATTCTCCTGGCGCGCACCACGTCCGTGAATGAAGTCAAGCGCAAGTCCGAAGGCATGTCGATTTTCATCGTCGATTTGAAAGACGCGATTGGAAAAGGCATGACCGTGCGGCCGATTCGCAACATGGTGAACCATGAAACCAATGAAGTGTTTTTCGACAATCTGGAAATTCCATTGGAAAACCTGATCGGCGAAGAGGGTAAAGGCTTCAAGTACATCCTCGACGGACTCAACGCCGAGCGCACCTTGATTGCTGCCGAATGCATCGGGGATGCCTACTGGTTTATTGACCGGGCGGCGAAGTATGCAAAAGATCGCATCGTGTTCGATCGCCCGATCGGCAAAAATCAGGCCGTGCAGTTTCCGATTGCCGAGAACTATATCGAAACCGAAGCAGCCAATTTGATGCGCTGGGAAGCCTGCGCCTTGTTCGATGCACATCAGCCTTGTGGCGCAGAAGCCAACATGGCCAAATATCTGGCCGCCAAGGCATCGTGGGAAGCGGCCAATGTGTGCCTGCAAACGCACGGTGGTTTTGGCTTTGCGGCTGAATACGACATTGAGCGCAAGTTTCGCGAAACGCGGCTGTATCAGGTGGCGCCGATTTCAACCAATCTGATCTTGTCGTATGTCGCCGAACACGTGCTCGGCTTGCCGAGATCGTTCTGATGCGGCCGCTGGAAGGCATCACCGTCGTCACGCTGGAACATGCGATTGCCGCGCCGTTTGCCACGCGCCAATTGGCTGACTTGGGCGCGCGGGTCATCAAGATCGAGCGTCCCGGCAGCGGTGATTTTGCGCGCGGGTATGACAAGCGCACGCGCGGCATGGCCTCGCATTTCGTGTGGACCAACCGATCCAAGGAAAGCTTGACGCTGGACGTCAAGCACCCGTTGGCAAATGGCGTGTTGCATCGCTTGCTGGCCGAAGCCGACGTGCTGGTGCAGAATCTCGCCCCCGGCGCAGCGGCGCGGCTGGGCTTGTCCCACGATGCGCTGGAAAAAATTCATCCTCGACTGATCGTCTGCGATATTTCCGGTTACGGCGACGATGGCCCCTACACGGAAAAGAAAGCCTACGACCTGCTGATCCAGAGTGAAGCCGGTTTTCTCTCGATTACCGGCACGCCGGAGGTGCCCTGCAAGGCGGGTAATTCGGCTGCCGATATTGCAGCCGGCATGTACGCCTACTCATCCATACTCGCGGCGTTGATCGAGCGTGGTAAAACCGGCAAGGGTCGTCGCATCGAGATTTCGATGCTGGAAGCCATGGCCGAGTGGATGAGCTATCCGCTGTATTACAGCATTGATGACCAGCCACCGCCGGGGCGCACGGGCGCATCCCATGCGACGATTTATCCGTATGGCCCATTTAAAGTCGGCGCTGGCGAGACGGTGAGTACGGTAATGCTGGGCCTGCAAAACGAGCGTGAGTGGGTCGTGTTCTGCGTGCAAGTTTTATTGCGTCCGGAACTGGCTCAAGACGAACGCTTTGCCGGCAATGCGCAGCGCCAGACACATCGTGATGAACTGGCGGAGATCATTGAAACCGTCTTTTCCCAACTCGATGCGGCAACACTGGTTGAGCGGCTTGATGCCGCTGACATCGCCAATGCACGAGTCAATGACATGGCGGCATTGTGGCGGCACCCGCAACTCGCGGCACGCGACCGCTGGCGCACGATTGATTCGCCGGTGGGGGCACTGCCTGCGTTGCTGCCACCCGGCATGTCGGCAAGTGATGATCCGCGCATGGATGCCGTACCCGCGCTGGGCGAACACACGCAGGCGATTTTGGCTGAGCTGGATTTGAGTGATGCCGACATCCGGCAACTGCAAACAGAAGGGGCGATTTGAATGAATGCGGAAACTGAACAAGACGCCAGTGCACAGCTTGCCCGCTTTGCTGCCGAGTTGAAGTTTGAAGATATTCCTGCGCCCGTTTTGCGTCGCGCCGAAGACTTGTTTCTTGATTGGCTGGCCTCTGCGTTGGCAGGCAGGGGCGCGCGCCCGGTGGAAATCATCGAACGCTTTGCCCTGGCCATGGGGCCGGCATTGAGGAATGATTCAAAATCGGATACCGGCGCAGAAGTGTTGATCTCGCGCCGTACCACCAGCGCCTACTTTGCGGCGATGGTCAATGCTGCCGCGTCCCATTATGTCGAACAGGACGACGTGCACAACGGTTCGGTGTTTCATCCGGCCACGGTAGTGTTCCCGCCCGCCCTGGCAGTGGCCCAATCGCTGGACAAGTCGGGCAAGGATTTTTTGCTGGCGGTGGTTGTCGGTTACGAGGTCGGCATACGTGTGGGCGAATTTCTCGGCCGTTCGCACTACCGCGTATTCCACACGACGGGCACGGCAGGCACATTGGCCGCTGCGGCGGCGGCAGGCTCTTTGCTCAGGCTTAATGCAGAGCAGATGCTGCATGCTTTTGGTTCGGCGGGCACACAGGCTGCCGGTTTGTGGGAATTTTTGCACGATGCGGCCGACTCAAAACAACTGCACACTGCGCGTGCTGCGGGCAATGGATTGGCGGCGGCCTGGCTGGCGAAAGAAGGGTTTACCGGCGCACGCAAGATTCTCGAAGGCGCGCAGGGCATGGCAGCGGGCATGTCACCCGATCCGCAGCCAGCGCAATTGACCGACCGGCTGGGCAGCCGCTGGGCGCTGGCAGAAACCTCGTTCAAATTCCACGCCTCGTGTCGCCATACGCATCCGGCAGCCGATGCGCTGTTGCAGGTGATGAAGGTGCATAGGCTTAGTGCTGCCGACATCGATACAGTGGTATGCCATGTGCATAAAGCGGCCATCGATGTGCTAGGACCCGTGGTCAATCCACGTACCGTACATCAGGCCAAGTTTTCCATGGGTACGGTATTGGCACTGGTGGCGCAGTTCGGTTTTGCGGGTCTGACGGAATTTGATCAGCACTTCAATGCTGCTGCCACGGCGGCTTTCTGCCAGCGCGTGAGCATGACACTGGATGAGGAAGTGGATACCGCCTATCCGGTGCGCTGGATAGGCAAAGTCACAGTGATTACAACAGATGGCCGGGCGCTGCATGGGCGCGTGGATGAGCCTAAGGGCGACCCGGGTAACACCCTGTCGCGCCCCGAACTGGAAGACAAAGCCCGGCGGCTGGCAGCATTTTCTGGCGGTGCGAATGCGCTTGAGGTCACGCGCTTGATTCAGTTGGCATGGACGCTGACTGAGCAGCAAACCATCGGTCGTTTGCTCTAATCGTGCAATGATCAAATAATCATGATGAATAATGTGCAGGAGGGTGTCATTCAGCGCTCGTTTTTGTTTGTCCCCGGCAACCGGCCGGAGCGCTTTAACAAAGCACTGGATTCAGGTGCAGATGCGATCATCATTGACCTGGAAGATGCTGTGGCAGCCGAAGAGAAAGCTGCGGCTCGCACAGCCCTGATGCAGGCTGCGTTTACTCGGCCGCATGTGTTGGTTTATGTACGCATCAATGCGGTAGACACACCCTGGTTTGCAGATGACTTGAAGGTGTTGCGGCATGCCGGGATTCGTGGTGTTTTTTTGCCGAAAGCCGAGCATGCCGAAGAGATAGCGCGAGTGCGTGCGCATACTGCATGCTGCGTCATCCCGATCATTGAAACGGCGACAGGGTTGTGCCATGCGCAGGAAGTTGCGCGGGCCAGCGGCGTTGAACGGCTGGCCTTTGGCTCGATGGATTTTCAGCTGGATCTGAACTGTGACGGTAGCGATACGGCGTTGCTTTATGCACGCTCGCAACTCGTGGTGGTTTCGCGGTGGTGCGGTTTATTGGCACCCATTGATGGCGTGACGCTGGCAATGGACGATGAAGCGCGCGTGGCAGCGGACGCGCGCCATGCCAGGTCGCTCGGAATGGGAGGTAAATTGTGCATTCATCCGCGACAGGTTGGCGCAGTTAATATGGCCTGGCAGCCAACGCCAGAAGAAATTATCTGGGCGCGTAAAGTACTTGCCGCAAGCGATGCGGCGGGTACCAATGTGGTCGCGGTGGACGGCGTGATGATCGATCGGCCCATACTGCTTAAGGCGCAGCGGATAATTTCACGATCGCAGGGCATCGCTGGTGTTTGAACGAGTAACGGCCAAACTATTTTTTTGCTGTGCAGTTGCAATGCAGTAGGTCAGTGTTTAAGAAAAATCATAAAACCAAGATTAAAAGGGGATACAAAATGAAATTGGATAGCCAGCCCATATTGGGGATTGTTGCCAGCGTGTTTGCTGTCAGTGCTTCGCTGTGGATATCGGTGTTATTCTCGCCAGATGCCATGCTCACCTGGGTCAGTTTGACTTTGGTCGCCATGGTGCCTATGCAGATGGTGATCGGTTTGGCGTGGGGCAGTCAGCATCCCGCCGCGATTGCCGTCATGCCAGCGCTCATGCGCGGCGTCGCTTTTTCTTTGTTGATGGCGACAGTGGGTGCGCTGGTGGCTTACATTGCATATACCACTGTGGGTGGGAGTATCAGTCCGCCCACGCCGTTTGTGAACATGTTTTTGATCTTGGCTGTGCCGGTGACTTTGATGCTGATTATTCCCTTTCAGCGCTGGCCTTTTACCGCGTTGCTAGGCGATAAGCCGGTCGCCATAGGTTTTGCGCTCCTGGTAGCGGCGTATGGTCTGGCGTGGGTTTTGTATCAACTGTTGTTTGATTTTGGTTTCTTGCAGCAAGCGCCTTTTTATCAAGCTGCGCTTGATCCGCATGGCAAATTCGTTGCGTGGCTGCCGCTGACTGCCGGCTTGAGCATGGTGGTCGGTATTTTGTCACTGGTGTTGCTCGACTTTTGGCCGCTGTCGCTGCTGGCGCAAAAATTTCCTGCAATGGGCAAGCAACCTTTCTTCGGTTTGGCTGCCAGCGTGCTGATCGCTTTGATAGCGGCTGGTTTGTGGTGTGTGTTTGATGTGCCCCATGGCATGGATGTGGTTGCCTTTATGGTTCGCGTCGGGGTATCGATGATTTTTGGTATTTTCATTGTGCTCGTCATGTTTGAAGGTGCGCCGTTTGTGCGTTTGCCGCAGCCCTGGCGCGGCTTGGTGTTGATATCCGCTGCGGCATTCTTGGCGGTAGGTTTGCACGCGCTGTATCGTGCTGTGGCGGTGAGTCGCTTTGGCCTGCCAGGTGGTGCTCCAGGCTATGCGCTCGAACTTTGGCTGGCAACGAGCATGTTGGCAATCACTTTCCCACTCATGGTCGCCTTTGCCAGCTTTTTCAATTTCTGGCCATTGCGCAAGTCTGCCTAGTCAACGAGGTGACTTGAAAAATCGGCGCTGGTGATACGGCACGCTGAATGGATTTGCAAGCGGTAGTGCAGTGGTCGGGCCTAACCATAATCTTGTTTGAGGTTAGCGGAGGAGAGGTGATTTATGCCTTTTAATCCGCTTGTTCATGCGCGGGTTCATGTTATGCTCTCAATTTAGGGTGCTTGACACTTAATATGTTGATCGGTTAACTTTTTTAAGTACATGTTTTCATGGTGAGACTTATCTGCTGTGATGCCGCTGGATTTTTAAATACTTGATCAGGGTTTCATGCAGGGTTTAACAAGGTTGGTAAGCTTGATTTTTTAGGGGGTAAATGATGCTGAGAATTGATATGGGTTTTCGCAGTTTGATGGGGGGGGCAGCCCGCTATTTCTTGATGGCCGTAGCTGCGATGCTGCTGGTGGGTTGCGCGACAGATAAAGAATTTGCGCCTGCACCCGTAACTGCTGCTACCAGCGATTACAACTATCACATTGGCCCGGGCGATACCGTCAATATCGTGGTTTGGCGTAATCCTGAGTTATCCATGTCTGTGCCTGTTCGCCCAGACGGCAAACTTGCTGCGCCGCTGATCGAAGATTTGCCTGCGTTGGGTAAAGACCCTACTACCCTGGCGCGTGATATTGAGAAGGCGCTGGCAAAGTTTATTCGTGATCCTGTGGTTACGGTCATTGTTACCCAGTTTGTGGGGCCTTACAGTGAGCAGATTCGCGTTGTTGGCGAAGCCGCCAAGCCACAAGTGCTGTCTTACAAGCAGAAAATGACGTTGCTCGATGTCATGATTGCCGTGGGTGGCGTAACGGATTTTGCTGATGGCAATGGGGCAACGATTCTGCGCTTAGCGGAAGGCAACAAGCAATATAGCGTGCGGATCAAAGATCTCATCAAGCGGGGCGATGTATCGGCGAACGTTGAGATGAAGCCGGGCGATATTTTGATAATTCCGCGCAGCTGGTTTTGATCGGCATAAAGGGTTTCGTTAATGGATGAGGTTGTCCGGCAGATACGTATTGCATTACGCGGTATGTGGTCGCATCGCTGGCTTGGCGTTGCGGTTGCTTGGGTTGTGGGGGTGGTTGCGGGCGTAGCAATTTTTGTCACCCCAGATCAATACGAGGCCTCGGCACGAATCTATGTTGACACCGATTCTGTTCTCAAGCCCTTGTTATCCGGCCTGGTTGTACAGGGAAATACAGAGCAGAAAATTGCAATCTTGAGCCGAACGCTTATCAGTCGTCCAAATGTGGAAAAGCTGATTCGCATGGCTGATTTGGACTTGGGTCTGAAGTCGGTAAAAGACAAGGAATCGCTGATTGACCACGTGATCGGCACATTGAGGATTAAAAGTGTCGGGCGCGACAATCTTTATCTTATTGAATATCGCGATCCTGTTCCGGAGACAGCCCGTAAGGTAGTTAGTTCGCTGACGACTATTTTTGTTGAGTCCGGACTGGGGGGGAACCGGAACGATTCGGATTCGGCGCGCAAGTTTATTGATGAGCAAATCGGTGTTTATCAGAAAAAGCTTGAAGTAGCGGAAGGTCTTCTGAAAAAATTCAAGCTTGATCATATTGAAGCGCAGCTTGATAGTGAAAAAGATGGCGGTGGACGCTTGAGTGATTTGAGTAATCAGCTCAGCCAGGCTCGCCTTGAGTTGCGCGAGGCTGAAAATGCCCGTACTTCATTACGCCAGCAGATTATTGGCACAGGTGGTGTCGGGGGTGATTCAGGAATTATTTCCGTGCCTGAAATTGATGGCCGTATTGATGCCATGAAGCAAAATTTGGACGTGCTATTGCAGAAGTTTACGGAAGACTATCCCGATGTTCGTGGTGCGCGGCGCGTCATCAAGGACCTGGAAGAACAAAAGAAGCGCGAAATTGAATCACGTCGCAAGCAGGCAGCCAATAATGTGTCCTCTTTGACCAATAGTGATTCGGTTTCCCCCCAGCTTAAGGCGGCGCTTGTTACGGCCGAGTCGCAGATTGCATCCCTTCGCGCCCGTGTCGCTGAATATGAGGCGCGTTATGCGCGCGCCGTTGGAGAGGTCAAGCGCTTGCCTCAAGTGGAGGCTGAGTATGCTCAGCTTAACCGTGACTACGGCATTCTTAAAAAGAATTATGACGACCTTGTTCAGCGTCGTGAATCTGCTTCTATATCCGAGGGCATGTCTTCGGTTTCCAGTGTTGCCGAGTTTCGGTTAATTGATCCGCCACGTGTGTCATCCCAGCCTGTTGCGCCGAATCGGACAGCTTTGCTGCCTTTGGCTTTGCTTGCGTCGCTTGCCGCAGGATTTTTTGCCTGCTTTGTTGCGAATCAAGTGCGACCGACATTCTCCGATGCACGGACGCTACGCGAGCTAACCGGCCTGCCCCTTCTAGGGGCGGTTTCTCGCTTGAATACGCTGGCAGACAAGCTTCGCGAGCGCAGAGACAGGGTGAGGTTCATAGGTGGGGTCAGCTCTCTTGCCGCCGCATACGGTGTAGCTATTTTCGTATCATTCGTTATGGTTTCGCGGGCGACGTGAAAAATATGGACATTATTGAACAAGCCGCTAAACGCCTTGCTGAGCTTCGTCAGTCAGGCATTGACGTTCCAGGTAACCCTGTAGCGGCTATCCCCGGGGCAACTGCGATTGCTTCAGAGCAAGCCGGGGCGCGGTCCGTTGAGAAGAGCTTGCCGCCGCCAGTTCTAAGCGCTGAACCCGCGGTGCGTGTGCCTGCAGTTGGAACTTCTCGCCATACGGATTTTGACATGGTGGCATTGGCTGGCCGTGGCATTGTCACGCCAGAAACAGCACGCTCTCAACTTGGCTCTGAATTGCGGGTGCTTAAACGGCCCCTATTGCAAAATGTGTTGGGCAAAGGTGCGGCACGTGTCAAAAATGGCAACTTGATCATGATTACAAGTGCTGTGCCAGGTGAAGGCAAGTCGTATCTTGCCGCGAATTTGGCGATGAGTCTTGCGATGGAGCTGGATCATACGGTGCTGCTCGTTGATGCGGACGTTGAACGACCGTCCTTGCCTAGAGTGCTGGGTTTTGAGGATGGGAAAGGGTTATTGGATGTTTTGTTGGATAGCCAGCTAGATCTGAGTCAGGTTATTCTGCGAACAAATATCGAAAAACTTTCTATCTTGCCCGCAGGGACCCATCACCCGCGCGCGACTGAACTGTTAGCCAGCGCGGCGATGAACAAGCTGCTCGCTGAGATGGCACAGCGCTATCCTGATCGCATTATTATTTTTGATTCCCCGCCGCTGCTGGTAACCACCGAAGCACGGGTGTTAGCCGGGCACATGGGACAAGTGATTCTTGTTGTCAGAGCGGATAGTACAAGTCACGCGGAGGTCAAGCATGCGGTTGCGGCTTTGGAGATTTGTCCTGTGAAAATGGTCGTGTTAAACCAAACTACTGGTCATTTTGATGGCCATGGCTATGGATACGGCTATGGGTATGGTTACGGGGCAAAGGCAGGCGATCAGCCCCAGGATAATGACTACCGTGGGTAGGGTTTTTTTGTGACCACAATGATTAAAAATCGGTTCAATGCATGCGTAAACCGCAGGCAGAGCAGTGTATCTGTTGCTGGCGTGCGTATCGCCCTGGGGCTGGGGTTGGCAATTTGCGGAATAAATAATGGAGTGGCCCAAGTGGATTCGGCAGCGAGTGATGACACCCCCGGCTTAATGGTTTCCGGAATTCCAGCTTGGCGAATCGTACCTTCCATTTCAACCGATCTTACCTATACAGATAACGTAAGGCTGGTAAGTTCGGGTAAGCAAAGTGATCTGGTGACACGCTTGGGCCCGGGTATTCTGGTCGAGGGGCGAGGCGGGCATGTCACGGGCAGTTTTGATTTTCGTTGGCAACAATATGCTTATCTTAATGATAGCCAGCGCAATAATCAGCAAAAGTCACTTAATGCAAACGGCAAACTCGAATTGATTGATCAATGGTTGTTTATTGATGGTCGAGGCTCAATATCGCAGCAGCCTATATCCGTCTTTGGCACCCAGAATGTGAACAATGATCTGGCTAATGCCAATCGTACTGAAACTTCCACTTACCAGTGGTCGCCCTATATTCAGGGTCGGTTGTGGAGTGCGGTTGATTACACGTTACGGTATACCGGGTCGCGAACAAAATCGGCTGAAGGGGAATTGTCTGTCGGATCAGGAAACAATTCACGCGCATGGAGTGGACGACTGGCAGGAGATACCACATTGTCAAGCCTGAGCTGGTCCGTTGATTTGCAGCGCCAGCAACAAGATCGCAGTACAGCAAGGAATACTGAATCAAAACGAATAGCCGGTTCTCTGCAGTATCGTATTGATCCCCAGGTGCGCCTGAATGCCACACTGGGGCGTGAATCAGATAACTTTGGCAGCACGCAATCCCAATCACGCATGGTGCGAGGGTTCGGTGTCGAATGGGCACCCACTGAGCGTACAAACGTTACCTTGAATAAAGAAAAGCGTTCTTTTGGTGACAGTTACACGGCAGACTTCAAACATCGGACAGCGCTGACGGCATGGAGTCTTTCACAAAGCAAAAACATAAATACTCCCAGCGATCAGCTCTTAAATACCGCTCTAAACTCAGCTTTTGATCTGCTTAACTTGCAGCTTGCCTCAACAATTCCGGATCCCGTTACCCGTGCTCAGCAAGCTAATTTATTACTTCAGCAATCAGGGATTCCTGCGAACGCGCAAGCGTTTGGCACACTGGTTACCTCGCGAATTTATATATCGCGCCGCCGGGAAGCATCATTTATTTTGACAGGGGCTACCAATATCGTCACGCTATCTGCGGATCGCAGTGATAACCAGTCTCTCGGAACCGGTGGCGTGATTGCCGACGATTTTTCGCTCAGCCCTGACATTCAGCAAACAGGTTTCACCGCAAGCTGGGCGCACAAACTTACCCCTGATACGGCAATTACCCTGAATGGTCGTCGCTCGCGTAACACCGGATCTACAGCTAATCTTGAGACACGATTAAATTCCTTGTCATTGTTGTTGACGACAAAACTCGGGGCGCAAACCTCAGCGACTGTGGGCTTGCGTCGGACACATTCGGGCGCGGATAGTGCGACGGCCAACAGTTACGATGAGCAGGCGTTAACAGGCTCACTGTTAGTTACATTCTAGTTAAGTATGTATGAGGCTTACTACGGGTTAACGGTTAGGCCTTTTCAGCTTAACCCGGATCCTTCGTTTTACTTCGATAGCACTCAGCATCGGCGCGCCAGAGCTTATCTGGAGTATGGGGTTCATCAAAACGAGGGGTTCATTGTTGTCACCGGAGAGATTGGTGCCGGCAAGACAACCATCGTACGCGGCTTACTTGAAGCGCTGGATAAAGAGAAGGTGATTGCCGCGCAACTGGTCAGCACCCAGCTCGATGCGGACGATATGCTGAGAATGGTTGCTGCTGCCTTTGGTGTCCATGGCAAGAGTGGGACAAAAGCAGACCTGTTGCTGTCACTTGAAGCTTTTTTGGTTGATATAGCGCGGCAGGGCAAGCGTTGCTTGTTGATTGTTGACGAAGCGCAAAACTTGACGCCACGCGCCGTTGAAGAGCTTCGCATGCTGTCGAACTTTCAATTCGAATCGCACGCCTTATTGCAGAGTTTTCTCGTGGGTCAGCCCGAGTTTCGGATGATCTTGCTTGGCCCGCAGATGGAACAGCTGCGCCAGCGAGTCATTGCTGCCTGCCATATTGGGCCACTGAGCGCCATCGAAACCCAGGAATATATTCAGCATCGCATTAAATGCGCCGGATCAACAGGCGATCCGCAATTTGAAGGCGCCGCCTATGCAGCGATTCACCGGGCGAGTGCAGGCATACCTCGGCGCATCAATGGAATCTGCGATCGACTTTTGCTGGCAGGATTTCTTGCAGATAAAAAAATATTCAGTAAAGAAGATGTTGATGATGTTGCTTCTGAAATTAACGATAGCGCCTTTATGACCGGTGTTGCCGGAGTGACAGATGCGCCTAATTCGTCAAATACAGCCGCATTAAGTGCCCCCAGTGCTTTTGCTGATGATTTTTCTGCGATTGATTTTGGCGAGTTGACGCTTGATGCTTCTGTGGCGGCGGAAACAGATCGTTTGCTTAACGATATGAGCAAGCGTCGAGTAGTTGATCGATTGGTAAGGATAGAACGGAGTTTGCTACGTCTGGAACAAAGTAATTCGCTGATTCTGCGCACATTGCAAAAACTGATTGAGAAAATCAGGCCAAGTAGCGATAAAAATACCGTAAAACAATGATTACCAATGCGCTGACTATTGATGTTGAAGATTATTTTCAGGTCTCGGCGTTTGCTGCCCATATTGATCGTGCTGACTGGGATCAGTGTGAGTGTCGCGTGGTGCGTAACATTGACCGTATTCTGCACATGCTCGATGAACGAGATGTTAAAGCCACATTTTTTACCTTAGGCTGGATTGCCGAGCGATATCCTCAGATAGTTCACGCCATTGTGGCAGGCGGACATGAGTTGGCCAGCCATGGCTATGGGCACCAGCGGGTGAGTGACCTTGACGCCGAAGGTTTTTTGGCCGATATCACCCGTGCTAAAAATATTTTGGAAGCTATTGGCGGCACACCAGTGATCGGCTACCGAGCTCCCAGTTTTTCGATCGGCGCAAGCAACCGTGATTGGGCTTTTGAGTGTCTGGCGCAAGCCGGATATCGCTATAGTTCGAGTGTTTATCCTGTCAAGCATGATCACTATGGCATGCCGGACGCCCCGCGATTCGCTCATGCGGCGCATCCTTTATTGATTGAAGTCCCCCCCACCACAGTGCGGGCGTTTGACCGCAATTGGCCGGCCAGTGGGGGGGGGTATTTCAGGTTGATGCCCTACGCGCTATCTCGTCGGCTAATTGCGCGCGTCAATAAAACGGATTGCCAGGCGGCCGTATTTTATTTTCATCCATGGGAACTGGATAAAGAGCAACCCCGCATTCCGGGGCTTAGTGTCAAGACGCGATTTCGCCATTACGTGAATATTCACCGCATGGAAAACCGGCTCAAATGTCTTTTGAAAGATTTTCAATGGGGTCGCATGGATCACATATTTCTTTCCGCATGACACAAATCAATAGCCGAGCATCGGACATCACGCCAGCCCCGAATCATCTGCAGGTAAAGTACTTGGAGAATGGCGCTGAGATCATCAGCCAGTGGGAATCTTACGTTGCCAAGGCCCCCGGGGCGACATTTTTTCATCGTGCCGGTTGGCAAGCCATTTTGCGCAAGGTGTTTGGTCATCGCACATTTTTTCTTTACGCCGAGCGTAATGGTGTCATTGAAGGGGTGCTACCCCTGGCGCAGATTAAAAGCCTGTTATTCGGCAATTCCTTGATAGCGCTGCCATTTGCCGTATATGGAGGTGTTGTTGCCGATACCACTGAGGCGGCTGCTGCCCTTGAGGCCGAGGCCGAACGGCTGGCACAAGAACTCGGTGTTGCCCATCTGGAATATCGCAACGTGCAGCCACGCCACCCTGAATGGCCTACGCAGGATTTGTATGTAACCTTCCGTAAGGAAATCACAGCGGACGATGAAGCCAACATGCTAGCCATTCCGCGCAAGCAGCGGGCAATGGTTCGCAAAGGAATCAATAATAAGTTATGTGCTGAATTCGATACGACGGCAGACCGTTTTTTTGCCTTGTTTGCGGATAACGTGCATCGGCATGGCACGCCCGCCATGCCCAAGCGCTATTTCGAGGCCTTGTTGCGCGAGTTTGGCAAAGACTGCGAAATCCTCACCGTCGTCGATCCGGCGGGCGCGCCGCTGAGCAGTGTTTTGAGCTTCTATTTCCGTGACGAGATTTTGCCGTATTACGCAGGGGATGCCGAGCACGCCCGCGACTTTGCCGCGAATGATTTCAAATATTGGGCGCTGATGTGCCACGCAGCGCAATGTGGCATCAAGGTGTTTGACTACGGGCGCAGCAAAGTCGGTACGGGGCCGTATTCGTTCAAGAAAAACTGGGGGTTTGAGCCGCAACCCTTGCACTATGAATATCGTCTCTACAAGCGAGATGGCATTCCGCAAAACAACCCGAATAATCCCAAATATAAAATGATGATTGAGGCTTGGCGGCGAATGCCACTGTCCTTGGCCAATTTTCTTGGCCCCTTCATCGTGCGTAATCTCGGTTGACGCGGCATGGCCAAGTTGCTCTATCTTGTGCATCGTCTGCCTTATCCGCCTAACAAAGGCGATAAGGTGCGCTCTTACAACCTGCTGAAGCACTTGGCGCAACGTCACCAAATCTACCTCGGCACCTTCATCGACGATCCTGCAGATGCCGCCTATCTGGATACCGTGCGTGCCTTGTGCGCGGACATGTATGTTGCCCGTTTGTCACCCAGGTTAGCCAGGCTGCGCAGTCTGTCAGGCTTGCTCAGTGGTGAGGCACTCTCGCTGTCGTACTACCGAGACCGTGGCTTGCGTGACTGGATTTTTGCTATCCGTGCGCGCGAGTCAATTGATGGCGCGGTGATATTTTCATCCGTCATGGCGGACTACATTCCGGATATGGATCAGTTACCCACGCTGGTCGATTTTGTTGATATGGATTCCGCCAAGTGGACGCAATACGCTACCACCCACCGCTGGCCCTTATCCTGGATTTATCAGCGTGAGGGCCGGCAGCTACTGCGCTTTGAGCGCGATGTCGCGCGGCGTGCGCGCCGCTCCTTTTTTGTGACCGAGGCTGAAGTTGCGCTCTTTCAACAAGCGGCACCCGAATGCGCAGATCGTGTCGAAGCGATGTGCAATGGGGTGGATGCCGATTTTTTTTCACCGGACCATGCGCTTGCTTCGCCTTATGCAGCAGGCGAAATACCTATCGTCTTTACCGGCGCGATGGATTACTGGCCGAATGTCGATGCCGCCATTTGGTTTGCCGCAGCGGTATTGCCTGCGCTCCGCCGACACCATCCATCGCTGCGTCTTTATGTCGTCGGGCGCAGCCCGGATGCGGCCGTTCAAGCGTTGGCGGCAGATTCTGCCGCAGGCATTGCGGTCACTGGTACGGTCGACGATGTGCGGCCTTACATTGGGCACGCCGCCGTGATTGTGGCACCGCTGCGCATCGCACGAGGCATTCAGAACAAAGTGCTGGAAGCCATGGCCATGGCGAAAGCCGTTGTTGCCTCAACCACTTGCGCCGAACCCATAGATGCCGAGTCGGGCACAGAGCTTCTGTGTGCTGCAACAGCCGAAGACTATATTGCGCACATTAACGCTTTGCTGGCGGCGCCTGCCACTGCGCAGCGTATCGGTGTAGCAGCGCGTGAGTGTGTTTTATCTCGCTATAGCTGGCATGCGCATTTATCGCAGATTGATCGTTATATCGAGGAGCCTGCCCTATGAACGCCGTCTCACCAGCGCTGACTTTTCAATGGCGTGCCGCCTTGCTCGCTGTCATGTTGACGATGGCCGTGATTGTCGCTATTTATCGGGAAACTGCTTTTGGGATGGTCGCGATCTGGTGGCGATCCGAAACCTTTACGCATGCTTTTCTGGTTGCCCCTATCAGCCTGTGGCTCATTTGGGAAAAGCGCAAAGTGCTGGCGCGGTTTCAGCCGCAACCTTCTTTATGGCTTGCCCTGCCGCTGTTGGTTTTGGCCTTTGCCTGGCTGCTTGGCGAGTTGGCCGCTGTCAATGCGGTGACGCAACTGGCATTCACTGCCATGCTGATTCTCGCGGTGCCCCTGGTCATTGGAATCCCCGCCGCGCGGCAGATACTCTTTCCCTTGTGCTTCCTGTTTTTTGCCGTGCCGATCGGTGAATTTGTCATGCCCAAGTTCATGGAGTGGACAGCCACCATGACCGTGCTGGGTTTGCGCGCGTCCGGTGTACCCGTCTTTCAGGAAGGGCTGCAATTTGTCATTCCCTCCGGTCGCTGGTCGGTGGTTGAAGCCTGTAGTGGTGTGCGTTATTTGATCGCCTCGCTCACTGTCGGCACGCTCTTCGCCTATCTCAACTATCGCTCGCTCAACCGCCGGCTGATCTTCGTTGCTGTTTCCATTATCGTCCCGATTATTGCCAACTGGATTCGTGCCTACATGATTGTCATGCTCGGCCATTTTTCCGGTAACGAACTGGCCGTTGGTGCTGATCACCTGATTTATGGCTGGGCTTTCTTTGGCATTGTCATTCTGGTCATGTTTGCCATCGGCATGCGTTGGCGCGAAGATGATGACGTCACGGATCAGATGGCTGAAACGGTGGCTGCATCAGCTGTCGCCAAGCCTAAAAGCCATGGCACCCCGCAGAGTTTTGTCATGGCCACGCTGCTCGTGCTGAGTATTGCGCTGTTGCCCTATGGTTCGCTCAAGGTGCTGGATGCACAAAGTCGCGGGGCAGCGCCCACCCTTTCTGTCCAGGCGTTGGCAACGGGCGGTTGGGCCCAGGAAGCACAAGCACTCAGCACCTGGCAGCCTGCTTTTGCCAATCCTTCAACCATTGAAATCGCGTCTTTTAGTCGGGGCGCCCGACATGTCGGCGTGCATATTGCCTACTACCGGCATCAAGGCTATGGCCGCAAGCTCATCAGTTCAGAAAATGTGCTGGTAAAAAGCGGCGATGAAAACTGGCTGCAGCTTGAGCAGGGTTCGCATTCCGTCATTTTGACGGGGAAAAATCTCATCGTGCGGAGCGCGCAGTTAAAACAGCAGAGCACGCTCACCGCCGAGCCCGTGCGGCTGCGCGTCTGGCAGTGGTACTGGATTGACGGCCAGCTGACCAGCAGCGATCATCTTGGCAAGCTTTGGCTTGCCTTGGCGCGGCTACGCGGCCATGGGGACGACTCCGCTGCCGTCTTTGTTTATGCCCGAGAAGACTTGTCCGGCGGAGCAGACGCCGCGCTGGAAAAATTCCTTGCCGATACGGGGCCGGGGTTTAACACGTTGTTTGAGCAGGCACGGCATGCACGTTGATTTACGGTAAGCCATGAAAATTCTCTACCACCACCGCACCGCATCCAAAGATGGCCAAGCCGTGCACATTGAAGAAATGATCGCCGCCTTGCGTGCCCAGGGGCATGAAGTCCGCGTGGTGGCGCCCGCAGTGAGCCATGCCGGGCAGATGGGCGAAAATGTCGGCTGGGTGCATCGCTTGCGCAGCGCCTTGCCCAATGCGCTGTATGAATTGTTCGAACTCAGCTACAGCCTCGTGGCTTATCGTCGTCTGGCACAGGCTGCAAAAGCGTTTCAGCCAGATGTGATCTATGAGCGCTACAACCTTTATTTGCTCGCTGGCGTGCTGCTCAAGCGCCGCTTGCGCATTCCGCTGTTGCTGGAAGTGAATGCCCCGCTGGTATTTGAACGCTCCCAGCACAGTGGCGGGCTGGCGCTGCCGCGTCTGGCTCGCTGGGCTGAAGGTCTGGCCTGGCGCAGTGCGGACATTGTGTTGCCTGTGACCCAAGTGCTCGCAAGCCATGTCAGAGCCTACGGTGTGCCGGATGCGCGCATCACGGTGATTCCTAATGGCATCAATCGCGCCCATTTCGCCGCCGCACCAGCGCCGACTTTTGCCAAGGCGCAACGCGGTCTTAGCGGCAAGCTCGTGCTGGGCTTTACCGGCTTTGTGCGCGAATGGCATGGCGTGGATCGTGTCATTCGCTGGATGGCAACGCCTGCTGCGCCAGGCAATGTGCATTTGGCGATTGTGGGTGATGGCCCGGTACGCCATGATCTGGAGGGCTTGGCGAAACAACTCGGATTGAGTGATCGTGTCACGTTTACCGGCGTGATACACCGTGACCAGGTGCCCGATTGGGTCGCCGCTTTTGACATCGCCCTGCAACCCGCCGTGGTGCCTTATGCCTCGCCGTTGAAGCTGATGGAATATCTTGTGCTGGGCAAGGCCATCATTGCGCCACGAACCCCGAATCTGCGCGAAGTGTTAACCGATGGCGAAAACGCACTCCTGTTCGATGCCGATGAATCTGCCGGTTTTGAGCAGGCCTTGAGCCGCTTGTGCACAGAGGATGTCTTGCGCGACAAGCTAAGCTCAGGCGCGCGCGACACCATCGAGGCACTGGATTTAACCTGGGACGGCAATGCCCGTCGCGTGGTGGGTTTAGCTGCTAGCCTAATCAGCCGAACAAGCGCCACACGGCTGCAACGAGGGGCTTGACGTTGTCCGCAGCCAAGTCTTGTCATGTGGTTCATCTGGTGTACCGGTTTGCCACCGGTGGCCTGGAAAATGTCATCGTTCAGCTCATCAACGGGCTGCCGCATCAGTCGTTTCGGCATACGGTCGTTGCCTTGACCGAGGCCGACCCGGCGTTTGCCGCACGCATCACGCGGCCCGATGTCGAAGTCATTTCCCTCGACAAACGCCCCGGCCAGCCCTTTGGGCTGTATCCCGGGGTCTATCGCCTGTTGCGCCGGCTCAAGCCCGATGTGCTGCACAGTTGCAATCTGGCCGCGATGGAGTTTGCCCCGCTGGCCGCATTGGCGCGCATCCCGTTACGTGTGCATGCCGAGCACGGCTGGGACATGGGCGAACTGGGCGGCAGCAATGCGCGTTACCGGTTTTTGCGGCGGCTTTACAAACCCTTCGTGCATGAATTCATCGCCGTGGCCGAGCCGCAAAAAGATTATCTGCAGCACAGCATCGGCGTTGCGCCCCAACATCTGCATGTTATTCCGAACGGCGTGGATACCGAGCGTTTTCACCCTCGTCAAGATAATGACGCGCTGCCGGTTGGCTTTCCGTTTCGGCGCGGTGAGCATTGGGTTATCGGCACTATCGGTCGTCAGGCGCCAGTTAAAAATCCGCTCTTGCTGGTGGGAGCTTTTATTCAATTAGCACAGTCGCGCGCACCAGGCACTGAAACCATGCGGCTGGTCATGGTCGGCGAAGGTCCGTTGCATGAAGCAATCGCACAACGCATTGCTGAGGCAAATATCGCGGACAAGGTGTGGTTAGCCGGTGTGCGTGCCGATATTCCTGAACTATTGCGCGCGATGGATTGCTTTGTGTTGCCTTCCTTGTCGGAAGCAACCTCATGCACGCTGCAAGAAGCCATGGCCACCGGTCTGCCAATTATTGCCACCCATGTGGGAGGCAATGCCGCGCTGCTGGAAAATGGTCGGCATGGCAGTTTAGTGCCTTCAAAGGATGCATCAGCGCTGGCAGCTGAGTTATTGAAACAGTATGGCTTGCGTGCTGAGGGCGATCATCTGGCTGCCAGAGCATCCATCATCCAGCGCTACGGGCTGGATGATGTGCTGGTGCGTTACGGTGCCTTGTTTGGCGGGGTGTTGCAGCACCAGACACGACCTGTTAATTCTGTTTAAAGGTAAAGGCGACTGTGAAACGCTTGAAGATACTCATGCTGACCCGGCTCTTCCCGAGCCAGGCATTCCCGGCTTTCGGCACTTTCTGTATAGAGCGCGCCAAGGCGTTGGCTGTCCATGCGGATGTCCGTGTGATGGTACCCACACCCTATTATCCCAAGTGGCTGCCAGGAAAAGAAGACTGGAAAAAATGGACCCGCGTTGAACGCCAAGGCACAGTAGAAGGAAATATCCGCGTCACCTATCCGCGTTACACATCGGTGCCGGGTACAGCCACCTGGTTGCAGGGAGTCACCATGGCGCGCAGTGCGCGCCGCGATCTTGAATCAAACTATGGTGGCTGGCAGCCCGATGTGATTGATGGCCATTTTGCTTTTCCCGATGGTTATGCCGCTGTTCAGCTGGGGCGCAGTATCGACGTACCCGTGGTGGTGACCTGCCATGGGTCTGACCTGCGCCAATACCCGGGCATTCTTGTAGCAGGCGCCATGACGCGATGGACATTACGTCATGCTGATCGAGTCATCTCGGTCAGCTCGGATTTGATGCGCCGTAGTATCGAGCTCGGTTGCTCAACGGCAAGAGCTGTCTTTTTAACCAACGGTGTTGATCCCGCAAAATTTTCCGTGCGTGTGCAGAGTGAATGCCGTGCCCAATTGGGTTTGCCGCTGGATCGCAAAATAGGGGTGTATGTAGGCTTTCTGATTGACCGCAAAGACCAATCGCTGATTCTGCGAGCGCTGGTTGAGTTGCGTCGGCAGGGCAAAACTGTTCCTCTCATAGTGCTGGTGGGCGATGGCCCCAATCGGCAACGGATTGAGGGCGAAGTGGTCGCCCTCGGATTGCAAAATGATGTGATCCTGACCGGCCAGCGTCGCCATGATGAGGTGGCATTGTGGATGGGGGCAGCTGATTGGCTATTGCTCTCCAGCAGCTCCGAAGGCTGGGCCACGGTGTATTTTGAAGCCATGGCTTGCGGTCGCCCGGTGCTGACCTCCAATGTCAGTTCAGCCAACGATGCCATTAATCAACCTGCGTATGGCAGCGTGGTTGAGCCGCGCACTGCGGCGGCTTTTGCTGCGGCGATGCAAACTGCGGCACAAACAACCTATGATGAAAATGCAATACGGCACTATGCTGAACAAAACAGTTGGGAAAAATGGGCTGATAATGCAATGCAGTTATTCACCCGCATTGTTAAAAGGTAATCGCTATGCCCCGTCTGGATTGCGTGGCGTGTTTTTTTGAGGTGTAACCATGGAAGCTTTGTTGCTGACGCTGGATGTGATCAGCCTGATTTTTTTATGTCTTGGTGTGCTGCGGGTTTCAAACAGCAATAATCCTGCAGACATGGGATTGTTTGCCTATTCAGTCACGCGAGTGCGCAAAGAAAAGACAAGCTTTGTCGATCAAGGGGCACCGCGTGCGTGACCTGATGTTTCTTGGGGCCTTTCTGGTTCTGCTGCCATTGGCATTCCGCAATGCATTTGTTGCCTACCTTATCTGGGGCTGGACAGGGCTGATTGCCATCGACAATTATCTTTTTGGTTTCATGGCGCCAGTTAAGTTGAACTTCATATTTGCCTTGATTACCTTGCTGATGGTTTTACTCAAAAAAGATACGGAACGCGGAACGCTGAATGCAAATGCCACCATCGTGCTGTTAATCCTGTTTTTTTTGCAGGGCAGCCTGTCTGCCGTGTTTGCTTACGACGGGAATAATCTCAATTGGCTTTTGTACGATCGTTTCTGGAAAGAACTCGTCTTTGCTGTACTCATGCCTTTGGTGATTGTCAAACGCTATCGAATCCATGCCTTTGTGCTGGTGATGTGCCTGGGCATGGGGTTCCATGGACTCATTGACGGCCTGAAATTTTTCTCCAGTGGTGGATCGCATCTGGTCAGAGGGTTTGTAAAATTTGGCGACAACAATCACTTTGCGGTCATGCTGGTGATGGCAGTGCCGCCTTTGCTCTATATGTCGAGTTACTCAAAAACCCGTTGGCTTAGGCTGGCGGCCTTGGCAATAGCAATTATCACTATTGCCGCAGTGATTGGCACCCGCTCGCGGGGCGGATTTGTTGCTATGGCAGCGGTGGGGTTATGGCTGGTACTGACCAGCAGAAAAAGGCTTCCTGCGCTGACCGTCTTCATTGCGGGGATTATTTTTGTCGTTGCAATTGCGCCTGCGGAATGGACTGATCGCATGGAAACCATTCAGGAAGCAGATCAGGAAAGTTCACTTCTGACTCGGGTAGAGGCATGGCAAGTGAGCAGCGTCATTGCATTACATAATCCAATAGTAGGCGGCGGATTCCATGCTGTGGCAACGCAACCTGTTTGGGATCGTTTCCGAGGGCAAAAAGGGCTTTTGGGGTTTGTGGATGTTGGGTTTGAGTCCCAGGTTTTTCGTGCGGCACATAGTATTTATTTTGAAGTGCTTGGCGATATGGGGTTCCTCGGGTTTTTCATCTTTATCGGGTTGTTGTTGAATGCATTGAAAAATGGCGTCCAGATTAGCCGGTTAGCGCGACAAGGCGGCCCTGAGCTTGAGTGGGCGATTGATCTTTCGCGGAGTTTGGCCGCTACCATTTTTGCGTTTCTGGTGGGCGGGCTGACCGTGAGCATTGCCTATACCGAGTTTATTTACATGGCGGTGATGCTCATGGAAATTCTAAAACAAGAGGTTCAGCGTAGCTTGAGTGAGCAAAGGGCGCGCAGTGAGGTTCAGGCGAGTGGGCTTAAGAATGTGCCGACGAGTTCCCCCATTACCCTGTCTGCGGGAGCGAACTAATGAACCTGATGCGTGATGTGCTGCAGGTGGTCGCACGCGGAAAACTTTCCGTGTTTCTTTTTCATAAGGTCCCCCCCTGTGCTGATCCGCTGCTTTCCGGAGACCTCGGCGAGGCACAGTTTTCCCGCCTGCTTGATTTCATCAAGGAAATTTTTTGTGTTTTGCCACTGGGCGATGCCGTTCAGCATCTGCACGCCAACACACTACCACCGCTGAGTGCAGCACTGACATTTGATGATGGCTATCCCGAATGGCGTCACGGTGCAGCGCGGGTGCTGGAAGAAAAATCCTTGCCCGCTACATTTTTCATTACTACTGGCCAGTTTTTTGGTCGCCCCATGTGGAACGAACGGCTGGCGCACATTGTGCGTGCCTGCACCGAGCCTGTGCTGGATACAAAAGGGATTCGCTTGCCACCGTTGCCGATACAGACAAGTAAAGACAAGGCGAACGCCTTGCATGCGCTGGAGTTTCATTTCAAATATTTACCCCCGATCATTCGAGATGAGTTTCTCGAGCAGCTCGAAACGCAGGTGGGGGTTTCCTCTTCGGGTGTTTCCGCAATGAGTGTTGACGATCTGGTGGCTATCAGTAACCGAGGCTTCGAGATTGGCGCCCACACGCTTGAGCATCCCATCCTTGGCTTGTGCGACGCCGATCGCGCGCGCAAAGAAATCGGGCAAACGCGCGAGATTCTGGAGGGGCTGATCAATAAACCAGTGACATCATTTGCCTACCCGAATGGTCATCCGGGTGTAGATTTTTCATCGCAGCATATTCAAATGGTCAAGCAGGCGGGTTATCGCTATGCAGTCACCACGCAATGGGGTGTGGCGGATAGCAAAACCTCGTCCTATCAAATTCCGCGCTTTACTCCCTGGGGCCCCTCGCGCCCGAAAATGGCGCTGCAACTTATCCGGAATTTCTATTCCCAGCCAGAGCATCTAAGGGAAATGGCGTAATGTCCGTGGCAAAAAATGTCTTGCGGAAGCTTCTGTATGGCGTGGGGATGTTCGGTCTTATCCATCGCCTGCGCAATCGCCACACGCTAACGGTGTTCATGTTTCATCGCGTGTTGCCCAAACAGTCTGCCGAATATCAAGCCGCTGAAAAAGAATTCACATTTACTGTTGAAGGTTTTGGGCAGTGCCTCGATTTTATTCAGCGGCATTACCGTATCGTCTCGCAAGCCGATGTCACCGCCCACCTGAACGGTCAGCAGCGCTTGCCCCAATGCGCCGGGCTGATTACCTTTGATGATGGCTGGCGCGATACGCTACTGCATGCCTTGCCCGAACTCAAAAAGCGCGCCTTGCCTGCCGTGCTTTTTCTGGCGACTGAGGTAGTTGATCTGCAAGCCGACGACTGGTGGCAAGATGTTCTCGTCGAACTTATCGCGCAAGAGGGTGGGCTAAGTCGCATGGAGTCCGCGATTGAGGCGCTGAGAGCGTCTGCGCTTGATCCAGATAAAAAGTCGGTGCTGGTGGGACGGCACGAACCCGCAGAAGACCACGCATTTCGTCTGCGTCGTGTAACAGCCACCTTGGCGGCGATGGATGAATCACAACGCCAGGCGATTTTGCAGCCGCTGGTTTCACGTTCGCCGGGCGCGCGGCAAATGCTCAACCGTGCCGATCTTGATTTACTCCGCCCGTGGATCACCATCGCCGGCCACGGACACAGTCATGCACCGCTCTCGCATCATCCACGTGCTCGTGACGATCTGGCCACTTGTCGGGCGCAACTGCAAGCCATCGACGGCGAAGACACGGTCATGTCCTTCCCGCATGGCGCGTATGACCAAGCCACGCTTCAACAGGCGCAGGCGACAGGGTATCAAGTGTGTTATTCAAGCGACCCGACGCTGATCAATACTGCTCGCAGCCGATCAACGCCAACCCCAGGGCAAACCCTGCTCGGGCGCATTCATATTCCGGAAAATGAATGGACATGCGATGAAAACGGCATCGCCGCTGAAAAGCTGGCAACGTTTGTGTTTTTTCGCACGATAGAACAATGACGTCATTCACCCTCGGTAAAAATCTTCATATCCGGCGCATTGACGAACTCACGACAGAAGAAGTTGCTGTTTGGGACCAATTGCTGCTGACTGATGATTTGCGGCGTGCCTTCATGAGCTACCGCTATGCGCGCGTCGTTGCTGAAACGGGGGGCGATGTGGTTGTCTTGGTACTCTATGACATCCACACCCCATGCGGATTCTTGCCATTGCAACGAATTGCTGGCCTGCGAGGGAAAGTGGGAATTTTTGAGCCGATGGGCGATGTGATGACCGATTATTTTGGTTTGGTCGCAGCAGACGGTGTGCATATCACGATAGAAAAACTTTTGGCAGCAACGCACGGAAGAGTAAACGCGGTATTGTTTTCCCATCTGGATGAAACGCAGTCGCGGTTTGGCCTGGCCGGGGAAGAGCAGCGAACGGGGCTGCGCACATGGCTCGGCACATCGCTTGACAAACCCGCCAGCGATTACTGGGTGAATTTACGCAAGTCCGACAAAAAACTGGTCTACGACACCGAGCGTCGCGAAAAGAAGCTGATCAATGAAATCGGCCCCGTAACATTCGAATGGGTCTCGCAAAATCCAGCCAGCGATATGGCTTGGCTGATTGAATCAAAAAAAGCCCAATACACTCGCACAGGAAAAGGGCAAGCCCCGTTGTTTGATAGCCGGAAGGTAGCATTGCTCAATCGCCTTCTGCAGTCGCAGGAAGAAAACTGCCAGGGAGTTTTATCGACCCTGCGCTGTGGTAAAGAAATCATTGCCGTGCATTTCGGGCTGCGCTGTCACGACATGCTGCACGTCTGGTTTCCGGTGTACCAAACAAAATATGCCAGCTACTCGCCGGGGCGGATTTTGTTCAAGCATCTTTTTTCGGCAGCCGCTGCCGAGGGTATTCAGGTGTTTGATCGTGGTGAGGGCGATACCCAGGCCAAACGTGATTTCGCGAACGAAACGCATCATTTTTCTCTCGGTTTTTGGCGGGTCGACGGCTGGAGTGGTTTGCGTGCACGAATCATACTCAGCGTTTTTTGGCGCCTTAGGCGCTGGATTAGCTAGCGCAATACCGGAAACGTTTGTCGCTATTGACTTGTTACGGTCAGAAAAGCCTTCAGACTGAGTGTCGTCGCACAGAAAGATCAGCAACGACCGCTGGTGTCTGGATCCACATAAACGATCCGAAGACGGTACTGTAGTCGCCTTTGCTGTGGAATATTTATGGCGCAGCCATTGCCGTCAACTGCTACGATCTGCCTCACTTCGCGGTCGCACTGCAACGAAGCACAACCACCCCGCGGAACTGCCGGATTTCTTCCCGCGTGGCCGAGGCACACCCAGCGCCATCTTTTAGCAAATCGTTGTTGCCAACCTCCCAGAAGCCGACAGATGTAACTGAGCTTGGTAGCGGGCTAAAGCCTATCCACATTGTGCCGCTTTGGGTGACAAGCTCGCGGGTCTTCGTCACCAGCCCCAGGCGTGTGAGCCACGTGGTTCCGAGACGGGCATAAATCCGTGTCCAAGTTTCTGATCCGTCGGCTCTGACAGGATCTTGAGTCTCGAGGACACTCCCCCAACTTGGACCTTGAAGATATCTGGCCATGCCCCAAAACGTGACGTTGACTGGCACGTAAATCGGGAGCCGTTCGGTGTTGGCTTGGGCAATGAACAGTGCCGCTTCTTGGTACTGCATCTTGCGCGGTAGTCCAGCCTGACCCCAGGCAACGACCCCTAATGCGGCGCAGAAGATACCGATGAAACCGATCAAGATCATGGGATGCTGCCGCGACGTGCCTTGATTTCTCGAGTATAGAGAGTGCCATAGTAGGGCTGCGGACAGCGCGAGAAAGGGTGCACAAAAGGCAACCGCGCGGTCAATCCACACCGGGCGAACGACCAATGACACGATCGCCAGTATCAGAACTGGCCAGACCACAAAGGACAACAGAGTATGCCGGGTTGTCCGATTCCCAAACATCAGCGCGAGCGCGACGAACCCCATAATAGCCAGGGCCATCACCAAGCGAATGGTGCTTGGAATTTCCAGGGTGCCATAGCCAAGAGCCCAACCCGAAAGCGTCTTGACGACAGCCCCGAAGGTTGGGATGCCGGTATGCGAAACCGAGCGCATGCTGGCATTGGCTAACCAAGGGGCAAGCAGGATACCCACGCTCAAGATAACGTCCCAGGAGCGAACGAGCCCCTTGAAGCCAAAGTGACTCCAGCGGCCCAGCAAGGCATAGAACAGGACGGATGAAATGGGAACAAAGGCGGAACTGTGCGTACCGGCAAGGATGCCCAGCACAACCACTAACCAAACTGCGTTTCTCGGCTCGGGGCTGTCGATCCATCGTTCTGCACGAATCCAGCCAATCACGGTTAAACAGGAAATCATTGCGTACATCCGCAGCTCTGTGGCGTAGTAGATTTCGCTACCCGAGACGGCGAGTAGTGATGCCGCTAGCAGCGCGGTGGCAGGCCCCGCAAGGCGGTACACACCATAGGTAGCCGCCAGTAGAGCTCCCATGCTCCAGGCCACCGAATTCGCGAGGAGCCATCCATCCGTGACTGAAGGCAAGCTCCACAGCTTCAACTGCAAGTAGTAGAAGGGAGGGTGAATGTCGAAACGGAGAACGGCGACGATCACTTCTAGGGGATTCAGGTTGGCAAAGGACGCACCGAACACTTCGTCTTGCCACAAGCCATCAACGCCAAGTGCCCTGCAACGCAGCACTAGTGCGAGTGAAGTAATCAGGAAGGCAGCGAGCCCCCCAATCCACGCTGGTATCGTCTTTGTTGACTGGGTTGGATAAGGGAGGTGAGATGTGAGCAAGTCCATCGAGAGGTTCGCTTTCATGAGTGGTTGATATTTGAGTTGTCGCGATAACAACCTTAGATAGCGATGAGTGTTACGATGGCCATGGCAACAAAGACAATCCAGCTGCCGCGATCACGCAGGCTGAATACCAGTGGGTCGTCGTGCATTTCGCCACGCGAGGTTTTAATCCACAATCGTGAAGTCCAGTACAGCATCAACGGGCAAAGCAACCACAGCAGGCGTGGGTGGCTGTAATGGCCGCTCACGGCCGGGCTGTCTACATACAGCGCCAGCACTAGTACGGCGAGGTATCCAGCCGAGATACCCATGCTGCTAATGGCTTGAGCATCGCTGAGCTGATAATCTCGACCTTTGGCGCCCTCGCGTTCAAGTTTTTCCATGGTGACCAGTTCTGCCCCGCGCTTGACCAACGCCAGGCTGAGGAAAGTGAACATCGAGAAGGCCAGCAGCCATGAAGAGATATCGACGTTGATGACAATCGCACCAGCAATGATGCGTACCGTATAAAGCAGAGCGAGCAAGAGCACGTCGATCAGCACATAGGTCTTGAAGTAGAGTGAATACGACAAGGTGAGGGCGAGGTAACTCAACAGTGCCAACAAAAACCACAGCGAGAGACTGGCGGCGAGAAGCAGGCCGCCGAGGAGCAACAGGGCCATGCCAATGCAGCCTGGCACGATGCCCAGATTACCCGCAGCGAAGGGCCGCCGGCACTTGCGGGGATGCCTGCGGTCACTGGCAAGATCAAGCAGGTCATTAAGCATGTAGGTCGCAGACGCGACAAGGCCGAAGGCAATAAATGCCAGTGCAACAGCCATCAGGTTGTTGGTGTTGAACGCGTGGGAAGTCAGCAGAGGCACACCAATCAGCAGATTTTTCATCCATTGGTGCAGGCGCATTTGCTTTAACCAGATACGCCACAGCGGGGGTCTATCATCAAAAACCTGGGTGACTTCCGCGCGTTGTCGTGCGCCATGCGCTACGCTTGAACCGGGATTCACGACAATGGCTTGGCGCGCACTGGCCCAGATGGGGAAGTCGGTCCTGGCGTTGCCCGCATAATCGAAAGGGGAGCCGTCAGTGATTTTCAATATCGCGGCCAACTTGACTTCGCTGCGCAAATTGCTCTTGCCGTCGCTGCACAGCACGCTCTGAAAGATGCCGAGACGATCCGCTACGGGTTGCGCAAGACAGGCGTCCGAGGCCGTGGCGAGGTGAATGGCGCGCCCTGATGCATGCTGTGCTCGCAGGTAGGCAACGAACTCATTTTGTAGCGGCAGTGTGTCGCTCTCCAGGCTAACGCGCTCGGCGATGCGGGCTTTCAGATGGGCCTTGCCGCGCAACAGCCAGATACCCATGACAAAGATCATCCATGGCGCTTGTTTGACCAGTGCCAGCGCACTTTCCGCCAGTAGATCCGTTTTGATGAGTGTGCCATCGAGATCAACGAATAACGGCACGGAACGGTCGGTGTCTGAGGTCATAATGCAGCCGGATCAAGAGGGGGAAAGTGGGGGTGATTATATGCAGTTCACCTATGCCTGAAAGACAAGTGAACGCCCGCGTCTGCGTTTTATTTAAAACGAATTTTTACACGCTCGGCAGGCGAGGCAAGCAGCCCAAAGGCAACAGACATTACCAGTGCCAAGAGCCAAATGGCAGGGATAGGTATGTCGAACTGCTTTCCGGCTAACGTGGCGATGGTATAGCCAGCGCCTTGCCAGAGATAAATTGAGTATCCTGAGGTGATGAAAGGCTTCAGCCAGGGGGCATCACCAAACTTTTCAAACCATGCAACAACCTGCGACTTGTTGAATGCGATAAATAAAAATAAAGAGATCCAGAGGCATGAGAACAGGAAAAACAATTCGTTCGGTGGGAATTTATTGACCTGCATATCCAGCATATGAATGTCATTGCCAGCAATGACCATGCTGACAAGCAGCGCTAGTGAAACGAATGCAATCGTCAAGAAGTTGACTCGGCGGAAGTACTCTTTTGAGTGCGCAAGATAATAGCCAAATAACGAGAAAATTAAATAAAACGCAGATTGTTTGATCAGGTTCTCAATGTTTCTGGCAGGGAGGTGCACCTCAGAGAGAAGAACCTCAAAAAGCGCAATCCCGAGCATCAGGATCAATAAATGAGGGCTCTTGAACGGACGAAACTTTGTCACGATAGGCATGGCAGCAGTGACAATCAAAAAAACAGGAATAAACCACAAATGCCAATTGAGCATGCCAGTAGAAAAACCCTGACCTGCCTTCACTGGGTTTAACCAGACGCGTGTTAAATCGAGCAGTGAGACTGTCACACCGTCGCCGATAAATGACATGGCATACACATAGAGAATGCAAAAAATCGCATACGCCATGTAGGGTAAAAGAATTCGTGTACATCGTGCGGCGAGAAACAAGCCGTAGGCTTTTATATTCAGATGTTCCATCGCCTGGCCGCTTTTTGACTGTTCATACAAATAATATGAGTAGCCGGAAACGATAAAGATTGCGGGCATCTCAAACAGCAATAAAGAGCTGATGGATTGTGGAAGCAGATGTAGCCAAAAGAGCCCATGAATAATGAAGACAATGTACAGCATCAACATGCCACGCGTTGTATCAATCGTTTTTATGCGCGCCAATTGAATCCCCTTATTTGTAGTCGTTGCGACAGAAACTAACCTACGGAATGAAACATTAGCGAAATATCAGACAGGAGATGAGCCTTCGCCACGCGAAATAAGACCAGCTGCCACCGCTGGCGCCTGGGCCCACAGGAACGATCCGAAGACGATGTTGTAGTCCCCAATTCCTGCTGCCTCGCCAGAGCATTGGCCGACACGGCCTTGATCGTCGGTAACTGATTCGATAGCAGAACACGCACGTGCCAGCATCTGTGGCTGGCACGCGGCTTCTGCAAAATATGCTTGTTTCCAGCGTGCCAGCGCATAGGCAATCAACGCCGTGACGGAGCTATCAGGCGGTGCAGCGGGTAAATCCAGTCGCCAGGGCCAATGGCCGTCTTCGCGCTGGCAGAGGGCGAGCTTTTCCAGTAAGTGCTGACTGCGAGCAAGCCACAGGATTTTATCTTCGCCCTCGGGCAATTCGCAGACGGTGTCGACAATGCCGATCAACAGCCAGCCAATGCCGCGCCCCCAGCCAGAGATACCGCTGGTTTCAAGCGTGGTGGCATCAAAGGCGTGGAAAACCCAGGTATCGTCAGCCCGGCCATATTGCCACATGGCTTCTAGCTGGCGCAGGGCAATGTTGGCATAACTTGGCACTGCGGTTAAACGAGAAAGCCGGGCAAGAAACGGACAGATAAAGGCCACGGTATCGACCAGTACCCGCTGTTTCCCCGCTGTGTAGGGAATGCGGCCACTCTCGGCACCTGGCAGACAAGCAAACGCCTGGCCTTGCGCTTGGGCGTAAGCCAAATAACGCGTGTTTTGAGTCAACTCGAACAATCTCAGCGCGGCGTAACTCAGCCCGCCATGATCTATAGCCACGCCAGCGAGGGTTGATTGCCCTTGTGAGTCAATCAGGCCTTGAAAACATTTTTCTATCCACACGCATTCTTTTTTGGCTTGATCGCTTGAAGCATTAAGGCATAAAAAAGCCAAGCCCAGCGGCCAGGTGAGCGCGCCCGATGGGCGGCCAAGCAAACGATAACCCAGCCGCGATAAACGCCAGCCGGATAACTTGAGCGCTGAGCGCACCCAATGCGAGCGAGTACCCAACCACCAGGCATAGCTTTGCGCAACAGAAGCCAGCCGGGCACGGCGGGCAATGCTTGAAGTGGTTTGCGGCGCCATCAACGGTTCACGCCGGCTGATGATTTTTCAGCGCCCGCAGCGCTTGGCAAAAGGGGGTGAGGGCAATGTAGGCGGCTGATCGAAATGGCAAAGCTCCGCCTTTGAGCGCACGAAAAAACGCTCGCCGCGCCACCGCCGGAGAACCTTCCCAAAAATGATTGTAACCATGGGTAAACTCACTCTTTGCCAGCCGTTTTTTGAATTCATCCAAGGGCAAACCGGTACCATCGGGGTTGGTCAGCCCCCAGCGGCTGACCGCGATTTTCAGCAAGTGGGTGAGGTGATTTTCCGGATCCAAAAGCCGCATTGCGCTGTTTTTGTGAATGCGATACAGCGCTACCGGGCCATCCAGCGCATGCATCGGGTAGATGCGCGATATCTTGAGCCAGAACAGATAATCTTCGCCGATGCGCATTGAAACATCAAAGCCACCCAACAGCGTGAATACCTCGCGGCGTATCACGGCCGTATTCATGCCTACCAGCAAGCCTTTGAGCAAACGGGAGTAAAGCCAGCCGGAGCGCTTGGCGTCGGTTTCCGTTATCTGGCTGCACTCCTGCATCAACGTATGCGCCGCAGGAAAGTGGCCATCATCGCTCTGCGTCCATTTGATAAAGCGGCCAAAGACGCAGCCGACCTCCGGGTGTTTTTCAAAATGATGCACCTGTGCGGCAATTTTTCCCGGAAACCAGACATCATCCGCATCAAGAAACGCAAAGTAGTCGCCACGGGCGAGTTGCATACCGGTATTGCGAGCGCTGGAAACGCCGCTGGCTTCCTGCCGGTGCACGCGAATGCGCGGGTCAAGTTGCGTGAGCGTTTGATAGTCAAAATCATCCGAGCCGTCATCAACGATAATTACTTCCAGATCATCAAAACACTGGCTGCATACGCTGGCCAACGCTTCGTGAATGTAGTCACGTTCATTACGTACCGGGATGATGACGGAGACAACTGGATTCGTCATGATGCCAAGAGTTGTTATAGGGCGAATTGTTCCTGCAAAAAATGCAGCGTTTCTGTTTCCAGCATTTGACGCTGGGCGGTGATGTGCGCACGCACGGGTTGTGGGTTGGCCAGCAGATCCATGGCGCGGGCATACAAGGCTTCCGGGTCGAAACTGGCTGCCGAGAGACAGTTTTCCGACAAGCCCATCAAGTCAAAAAAGCCCTGGTGCTTGATGTCATACGCCAGCCCAATGCAAGGTGTGCCGGCGCTGGTAGCGAGAATGCAGGAATGCAGCATGCCGCCGATATGCAGGTCGATTTCACCATAGCCATTCACTAAACTCGCCGTGTCACCAGCGCCGACTTTTTTGATCTTTACGCCGCGTTGGGCGAGGAATTTTGGCAAGATCTTTTCAATTTCGTAATGGACGAAATAATGATAATCGGCGCCTGTGTCCTTTTGCAGCTTGAGTAATACCGCGCAATAGGCTTCCAGGTTATTACGCAACAGAAGTGTTGAGATCTTGCCATGAAATGAAAAATTTATCCCGATGATGGGTGGTTTTCTGGCTGACGCAGCTTTTTCCCGTGAGGACGTAATACCCAGCGCATGACAAAAGTGCAGGGCCGGATCGCCAATCAAATGCACAGGTTTTGTGGTCCATGGAGCGAGGGCAGCTTGTGTTGACGCATCGCGCACAGAAACCGCCTGTGCCAATGCCAGCCATTGACTGACCAGCGCAGCATCATCCGGATGCAGGGCAACCGGTGCGTTGAGGTCAGTGCTCCCGGGACGGTTCAGGCCGACACCGAAAAATACCGCAGGGACTGGGTGACGCAACCACCAGTCAAAATCTTCCTTGATTCGGGAGGCCAGTCGCCCGTTGAGTTCAACATGAAAGTATCCACTGCCATTAAAAACAAGTGTGGTATTTTCTTGATCAGTTTTTGTCAAAGAATGTGATTTCAGTTCACCCCAGTTCATCGGCTGAATATGGGCCGCTGGCAATAAACGCTTGATGAGTGCGGCGGCGGATTGATAAATCGCGACATCACCCATATTGATCGTATCGCGCCCTTCATAATTTCGATAGTCGAGACGAGACAGGTCGCCATGGCGAAAATGCGCTGCATCGGTATAAAAATGTAACCGCCTGCGAAGAGTAGTGCGCAAGCGATCCATCAAAACCAATGGGGGGCGAAGCCGGGATTCAGCACTGTACAGGAGGACTTTAGGGGATGTCATGACAAGTCAAACTGCCTCTTAATCGATAGTAGAAATGATCGTGACAGCATCTATCAGCACTCAGATGATCCGTGCAAGCCTTGCGTGACAAGTACTTCTCGTTAGTTTCTATTGCATATCCTTAATTTGAGCCATGACGAAAAAGATTTTTCAAGAACCGGGCAGGGGGTGATGCCGTGATCATATACCACAAATTCTCGCCTACCCGGTCGCCTTGCGCGATGCCGCGCGCTATATACCTGAGCCCCGTTACTATCATCCCTGCATCATAGAGATTACGACCGATGAAAGAATATCGGATGCCGAGTATGCGTCTGATCTCGGCCGCACTGAGGCGATCTTGAAGGTGTGAGATCCTGTTCTTTACCATCGGCATTACGAAATCAGCAATGCGCTGGGCATGCACTTTCGTCAGGCTGCCAGGCGTGTCATGGACTATCACCAGAATCTCTTCGATAAAGCCGACCTCACCCTGCGAAGCGAGTCTGATCCACATGTCCTGGTCACCTGCAACGCGAAGGGCTAAATCGAAACCGTCTGTCGCCTTGATTACGTCGGCTCGGGCAACAACACAGGGCTTGGCGACGCAAGACGCTCCGAGAAGGTCACGCCAAATATCCTGTGGCTTGCTTGGTGGATGCAAGCCAAACTCACGGAGGGGGTTACCTATTGCATCTACAAACAGGCAACCACAGGTTGCAAATACCATGTTTGGGTTCGTCTCTAGCAAAGCTATTTGCTTTATTAACTTGCCTGGTAGCCATTCGTCATCTGCATCAAGAAATGCAATATATTTTCCACAAGCCAGCCCAAGACCAGTATTCATTGCACCGCATTCTCCAAGGTTTTTCTGAAGACTGACCAATCGTAATTCTTTGATACCAAGTCTCTCTGCGATGGCAGCTGTGTCGTCATTACTTGCATCGTTGATAACGAGGATTTCAAACGATTCAATACGTTGCACCAGTACAGATCGAAGTGCACGCTCAATTGTTTTCTCAGCGTTAAAAGCAGGAATGAGAACTGTAACCAGCGGAGCGTGTTGGTGAGGGTTTAATGTGCTCATGAAATGAAAATCTTGTGAGGACTGCAGATTCTTTCCACTCTTTATTCTCCTCAAAAATCAATTGTCGCTAAAAGCATTTTTTTCTAAAAGATCACTATCTTGAAAAAATCGTACGTGGGTCATGCAGTCCAGGCAAGTCAGACCGTCATGGCAAAGCCAACTGCGTGTGAAAGCATGACATTGTTCACATCAATGGGCTGCGTCAGTACTTCACCACTGATAAGAGTAGCTGGGAACAGGCTTCAGCACTGTAAATGATGTTTTTTGAATAGTCACGGTGAACGTTTTACTTTCATAGTGGCGTTGAGTGGCTGCATTCTGAAGCAATGTTCTCATAAAACAAAGCCAGTTTTTGATTCATGAACTCTACGGATAAATGCGTTTGGGCAAAGGTTTGCGCTGACTGGCTGAGCAATTGTCTGGCTGCGGCATCAAGCCGTGCGACGGAAAGCAGCGCCTGGCACCATTCAGCCGGAACATCAGGGTTGCACCGCTGTACCGCAGTGGATGCACCGTACACCGAGGTAAATACGTCGTCATTCGGCACGATGGCAGGGATGCCGCTGGCGAGCGCTTCGGCGGTTGTCAATGAGTAGCCTTCTATGTCGCCGCTTGTCGAGAGGTAGCAGTCACTCGCCTGGTAATAGGGTGTGGTGTCGGCGACTTGTCCGGTCAGAATCACTTTGTCTTGCAGTTTTAAGGTGTCAATTTGAGTTTTTAGTGCAGTTATTTCGGAGCCATCGCCCACAATCAGTAATCGTCCTTGGGGGTGGCTTTTAACGAACTCGGCAAATACCTGCAAGGCAAACATAGGACGTTTGTGAATATGAAGACGCCCGCAAAACATGACAACGAAATGTTCCTCCGTAAAGCCTAGGCGTTTGCGTAATGCTTGCCGAGCGGCGGCATCGGGTTGGAAGCGTTCAATGTCAATGCCATTATGAATCACGTCGATAGGCGTGGCGGCAGGGATCAAGTCTTGATATAGACGAATGAATGAATCTTTCACAGGGGCGGAAACCGCATAAACGCCTTTTAAGCTGCGCAGCGCCTGTTTGGCAAAAGGGAGTGATTTTTTTGGCAGGGTTTTGCTGTCGAATTTGCAGTGCACGCCAAGAACAAAAGGGATCTTAGCCGTACTTAATACATAGGCCAGCGAGATGCCGACGAAATTCCAGGGCAAGGCGATATGCGCCAAGTCAATTTTGTAATAGCGCAGCATGGGGATGCTGAGCCGTGCCAGCCAGCGGAACGGTGCGGCCAGATGCTGCCGTTCGATGAATTTATACGGCCGCCAGTAAATATATTTCCCGCCAGCGGCTTTGATGTCGCGCTGCCATTGCGAGAGCTTGATAAAGCGTGGCGTGGCCACAAAAACCGGATGACCCAGGCGGGTCAATAGTTTCGTTTCCGCTTCGATGCGGCGTTCCATTCCGCCCAGTGCGGTAGAAATACTGCAAATCAGGATTCTCATCGTATTGTTGGCGTGGTGCGTTTGTGCATGGGTTGGTTGTTGATCAGGCGCGTTCTGCCAGCAAAAAGAACCCGCCACAAAACAGGCCAGGGTTGCGTTTGGCTAACCAGTCGATCAGTCCGTGCAAATGAAGCTGGCGCATTTGATGTGACATGGGCACGGCCGGGGCGATAGCGGATAAATCGCTGATTATGCGAAAACCGGTGCTCGCCAGTAATTCACGGATTGAGCTTGGGATAAAAAAACGGATATGCGGGTTGTCCCAATCGTGGCTGCCGGGGAAAAACCGGTTCCAGTGAATGCCTGCACCCAGCAACATGCGCAAACGACCGGTGAGGGTGAAGTGATTAGGGACATTGATTAACAGTTTGCCACCGGGTTTCAATAACCGGTGTGCTTCACGCAGCGTGTGGTCTGGCGCCATGAGATGTTCGAGCACATCCAGACACAATACCCAGTCGTATTGGGCGGATTCCAATGGCAAGGTATTATCCAGATTCGCCACGAGGGTGTTCACGCCGAGGCGGGTTGCATGGGCTGCCGCATCGGCCAGCCCTTCTACCCCGAGCACTTTATTTTCTGGCTGCAGAATGGCCAGGTTAGCGCCAGCGCCTGAACCTAGTTCCAGTACACGACAGCCGCTGATCGCATGCGTTTTTTTTAGTTGAGCGATGGTGTTGCGGATATGGCCGCGCTCGCCAAAGTCAACTTGAAGTCTTTCAAAGCTGTAATTGACTTCTTTCATGCTTTCTCCAGACTTTTGAGGTGTTATCTCATTTGAGGAATTAAAACTGTTTGAGATTAGGTGCTAACCACGTTCAGTACAGATGGAAACTATGCTTCAAGTGCATGAGTTAATTCATGAGATGTTTTGCGATAAAAGCAGGGAAATATCCGCCTTGCTGTAGGTTCGTGCAACCTGTGCATCACCACTGACACCCAGATTTTGATGCATCAGACCCATCGAGTTTGTTCCGGGAATATTTGGGTAGTGTTGAGATGCTGCCTTGACTTGTTTTATCTGAAATCCGTTTCGCAACGCATTAACGTTCAACCAAACATCATCATGCTTTGGGCAAGTGCTTGAAAAATTTTCACCAGCCTGCTTGAGATGCGCTAGAAACTTTGAAGGGTAGAGCACACCTGATACCCCTTCGAGAAAATTTAAAACATTTGGCTCTTTTTGGTCTGCAAAGGGCCATTTAGCCAGGGGTTGAAGCTGTTCTCCCTTGATCTTGATGATTCTTGCTCGATGGCAATGTATTAACTCGCGATCAACCTGAAAAGCTGCATATAACTCGCTTAACCATTTACGCCTATAAAGCATATCATCGTCGGCTGTCACCAGTGGGACGGTAAAGTTTTTCTCGGCAAGCAGGTAGGGATAATATTTGGTGTGAGGGCCGTAGTTTTTTGTAAGTTTGACTTCCAAGCCTCGTTTTTTCAGTCGGGTTAGCGAGGAGGGGAGGTTTTCGAAAATTTTCGCATCATCCAGCCAGAGGATGATCCTATTCGGCAAGGTTGTTCCATGTCCGATTGATTCAATGGTTAAAAATGCCGTTTTTACCCGCTTCCCATAGGACGTAAGGGAGACGGCAGGCCCTTCGTCGGCAATAATTTTTTTTCTGGAGAAGATGTTAATCAGGGAAAATTTAATAGTCGCGCCAATGGCCTCGGCGATTTGGCCTATACGATATAAATACCAATTAAGTTTTTTCTTGATGTTCCGCATGGTTAGCATTTTTATAAATATCTCAGGAATGGTTCAGGTATTTAAGTTTGAGGTACTTGAGATAAACCGTATCCCGCACATATTTCCCGAGAATCCGTCCGGGGGCGCCATCGCGCCAACCGCCATAGAGCAGGTGCCATCGCGCCCAGATCATCCAGGGGTAAGTGTAAATTTTTAGCCAGGACGATAGCTCGCCTTTGGCTTGCATGTCTTCTGCGGCGAGTTTGGTGTAGAGGCCGATTTTTGCGTAAAGGTCATCGATGCTGTCGCAGCTGTAATGCAGTAGCGGCTCATCAAGGGCGCTGATTTTGGCGCCGTCGAGCTGTAGTTGCTCGTGGATGATGCGGCTGCCGCGATGGCTTAACCGCTCGCGCTGAAACAGGCGAACAATGAATTCGGGTGTTTTGACGGGGTAAAAATTGCGCACGGGTTGCCCCATGAAAAACCAGTTTCGCCGGATGGAAAATCCGTCAGGCGTGGTGCCTGTCGAGGTTTGAAAATTGCTCTGCTTTAATTGCCACAGGCGTTTTTGGAGTTCGTCGGAAACCACTTCATCCGAATCCAGCGCCAGCACCCACGGATGGGTGCAGTGGTCTTCGGCAAAAATGCGCTGGTCGCGAAAGTTGTCAAAACTGCGCGTGAGAATATTTGCGCCAAAGCGGCGGGCGATGCTCAGTGTTTGGTCTGTGCTGCCGGAGTCCACAACGAGAATTTCATCCGCTACTTGCTGAATGGAGGCGAGGACCTGCGCCAGGCGGCGTTCGCTGTTATAGGTGAGGATGTAACAGGAAAGCAGGCAAGGCGCAGTTGTCATCATGCGGCGAAGCGGGGCAGGCCGAAATGGTCGCGCAGTTGGTCTGAAATGCGCTGATAGACGGCCTTGGGTTTGAGTTTCACAAAGTGCGCAAACGAGGGTGAATGTTGCACATGTTTGCGCGGGAAAAAACGCCCCAGTAGACGAAAGTCATCATGCCGGGTGATTTGGCTGGTGCGGGTAAAGGGGTCAAAGTGAATGCTGGAGGCGTTGATCGTCGTGATTTGAATAGTGCCTTCTGCCGGGCTGTAACTGATTGTCGGGGTATGCAGCTTGCCCAGGGCGGCGCCAATGAAGGGTTCGTCGGCCAGTTGCAGTTTGTTGCGGTGAAATGAGCCAAGCAGTTCCTTGTGGTTTTCCACCAGGTCCAGCGCGGTGGCAAAAAAATGGTCGGTTTCACTGCCCTGGCGGAAATAAAAAACACCGGAATTCAAGGTGCGCATGTAGTCGATGCCGAGTTTTTTAATCACCGCGGCAATATCGAAGCCGTACCAGCGGCCTGAGGTGACTTTTCCACCCGGGCTGCAAAAGCCGGAGCTTTGGAATTTTGCCCAATGCCTGTCCATGTCATTTTTGAGCAGAATGCAGTCGGAATCGACAAACATCGTTTCTGCAAACGGGCTGACTTCATTCATGCGCAACTTGTTAAGGCAGCCGTGAAACCCGGGCCTGGCATCAAGAAAAGTAATCTGGTCGATGTATTTGCGGTAATCCTCTGGGATTTCCATGGTACGGTCAGTCACCATGCAGACTGGCCGGGTGGGGTCATTGAGTTTTAATGAGAGCACCAGATTCATCGCCAGGTCAAGATAAAAGCGGCTGCCGGTGGCGAGGGTGATGTAGCCTTGCATGTGTGTATTGTTGATGCGTATCGGGTGCGACAATGGGGTGGTCAAGCTTGCTAAAGAACAGCCTCAAGTCCTTTGCGATCCAGAAGATTGAGCAACTTGAGCGATGGACCGCTGGGATGCTTGTCACCAATTTCCCATTTACGGACTGTCGACAGGCTGGTGTTCAGCACGGCCGCGAGTACCGCCTGACTGAGTTGCAGTTGATCTCGCAGCGCACGTATTTTTTGGCTGTCGTACTCCGGCACCGGGTTGAGGCACAGTGCATCGAACTTGCTCATCTTGCGTTTGTCAATGAAGCCGAGACGATGAAGGTCGCTGGCCGTTTCACGTACGGCCTCAAAGAGTCGGCTCTTGGCTTTAGTCTTGATCTTTGTCGTCATCGCAAATCTCCTGTAGCGAACCATCCTTAATTGCCTCGTCCAGTTGCCAGCCATCTCGGGCCAACAATTGCGCGGCAATGTCTTGCAAAGCAGCCAACTCGTCGTCTGCGACGTTGGCGCGTTCATTTTTCTCGAACCCGAAAACGAAGAACCACCGGTCTCCCTTATTGGTTGCGACAAGTATTCGTGCACCGCCGCGGTTACCGCAACCGGCAAGCCCGATTCGCTTCTTCACGACGCCATCACCGAGATCGGCATCAATCAGCCCCTGAGCCATTTCTGCCACTGCGTTGCAAAGCATGTAGTTGGTTAATTCAGTTTTTCGCATCCAGCGGCAGAAATGCCGGGTTTTGAATACACGCTTCACATTTTTATTATGACACTAAGTGGCATGGTTTGTCCAGGCTTTGCAAGCGGAAGATGATTGAGAAGTCTTACAGTTTTGCGTTGCTCATGCGCCACTGGGTGATTTTGTCCATGATCGTTGATTCCAGCCCTTCAGGTCGCCCGCTAAAGTGCCAGCTCGCCAATGACCATAGCATGAAGAACATCGCGCCGGAAAGTATAGCAGCGGCAAGCCCTAGTGATCCTAGTGCTGGCGAGGCGATCATCCCTGGCAGTAGTGAGATGACCATGTAAGTCACCAGCGCATACATCAAGACAGCGCCTGCTAGCGGGCGGATTATCGTTTGAAGCGCAGCACTCATGGGCAGCTGACAAATTTTTTGAGTGTAGAGCAATGTTACCAGCGAGCTGACGACAGAGCTGATTGTTCGTGCCAGGGCAAGCCCAATCAGATGAAAGCCGGGGACGAGTGCAATCGCGGCAAGCACAAAGCTGGCAAATTCGATCCAGACAATCTGGCTTTGCGAGCGGGTATGGCCATGCAGGATTAACAGCGTATTGGCAGGCGAAGTCATGGTTTGCAATACGGAAGCCAAGGCAAACAACGAAATGAAAGGCACGGCATCCATCCATTTGCTGCCCAGCGCAAGCTCAGTCGCCTGGGCGGCAATCGCCATGAAACCCAGCCCGATGGGCCAGATGACGGTATTGACAGCTGCGATGGTTTTGATCACCGCTTGATTGGTGCGTTCGATATTTCCCTCAAGCGAAGAGAGCACGGGTAAAAGGGCTTTGAGCATGGCCGGGCCAATTTCGCCTACGGGCATTTGGCCAAAATCAGAGCCGACGTTATACAGCCCGAACTGTGCCGTAGTGCCGATGCGGCCAGCGACAAATTCGTCACCTTTGCGCAAAATGAATTGGCCCACGCGGGCCACCATCAGCCATTTGGTGAGCGTCCATATTTCGCCAATTTTTGAGGTGTTCCAGCGCGGGCGATACGGATGCCACAGATAGCTCAAGAAAACGGGAACGGTATACCCCGCGATGATGCCGATCACGAGCGCACGGTAATCACGCAGCATGATGCCGGCGATCACGGTGGTGACCACGCTGACAGTTTTTGTGAGAGTCGCTATCTTGAAGTCCAGCGTATAGATAAATTCCTTGCGCGCCAATATCTGGCCAATATTGCCAAAGCTGATGAAGATAACGCTGGCGGCAAGCGACCACAGCACAAAGGTGAGCCGTGGTTCCTTGAAGTAATCGACGGCAAGCGGGAGTGCAATCATGAGCACAAGGCCGGCGCCCATGCCTTGAATGATGCCCAGTGTCCACGCGGAATCAATTTCATCCCGCGTGACTTCTGCCTTGCGTAGCAGCGCAGTGCCGGGGCCGAAATCAAGAAAGGTTTGAATCAGGCCCACCACCAGCATGCCCATGGCCACGATGCCGTAATCTTCAGGCATTAACAGACGCGCCATGATGACGGTATTGATAAAGCCCAGCCCTTTGATGAGCCATCGGGTGCCGATAGTCCAGGCGGCACCGCGGATAAGATTTGTTTTTGGGTTGTTAGTCGGGGCCATGGTCGGCGCGCAGTTTATCCGATGCGCCGGGGCTCGGGCTTTGCGTGATCTGGGCGGCAAACAGGGCGAGCACGAGTAGCAGAAAAAGAAAGCGTGGCGCATCAATCAAGGTATCGAACAGTCCCACCACTAAAAAACCTGCTGTGGCGGCCAGACTTACGCCAGCGGCATGGTTGCCGCGCCAGGCCGCACGGCCAGCCAGGCTGAGCGCCACACCAAAAAACAGGCCAAAGCCGAGCACGCCAAACCATCCCTGGTCGAACAGTATCGCCAGTGGCATGCTCTTGATGTGCCAGGCTAGGTGCTCGTCGGTGGCAAAATACCAATGATCCATGCCGTGTGAAAAGTCGGCGTTGGTGATACGGTCCGTTCCGTGTTCGGGGATGAGGTGGATGTTGTCGATATCCACCACGGTACTGCCATTGGTGAACAATGACAGTTTGACTGGCCGCTGGCTGAACCATCGCCCGCTGCCCAGCTCGTCTGAGTTGATGAGCTGCTCGACCGGCTGCCAAATGCCTGCGTGTGTAATGCCCTGGCTTTTGTTCCAGGCGGCGCAGCGAGACGAAGCCAGCATCCATTTTTCGCACAGGGCGACGCCGACCGTGGTGCCGGACGTGGCGGAGCGTAGATCAAAGCGCAGGCGATAGCGCTGATGCGGCTCGATGGCGACGATTTGCTCTACGTATAGCGTGCTGCCTGGCGCGATACGAAGGAAGGTGTTGTCTGCCTCGCTGCCTAGTGCGTGGACGGAGGGATGAAAAGGCTCGCGGCTGCGCCAGAAGTGGGTATCGGGAAAGCGGCCAATACCCATGCCGAAGATTTCCATTAGCCAGCCACTGTCGCGTATCGAGAGTCCATCGTGCCAGTGGGCTGTGCGCACATCAAGATCGTTGCTTACTTGCGACATGCGTTGTTGCACAAAGCTGCCTTCAAACAGCGGCACAGCGACTGCGAGTGCTGCCCCTGCGAGCAGGGTAATCTGTACGAATCGCTTGAGTTTTTTGTCCTGACCGGCCATCAGGGCCAGTAAAGCCAAGCCGCAAGCGACGGCATAACCGGCAAATCCGTTGCGCGAGACCGTCGCCATCAAGGCGTAAGTGCTGGCAAGTAACAACGCTGTACCGGCAATCCGCAGCAGCCAGCGGTGGGTGGTGATGGTCAGGTAAATCAGAAAAGGCGTGGCTACCGCCAGGTAGCACTCGACATAGGCGCCGCCTGTATGAATGGCTGAAAACGGTCCGGTGGCGCGGTAGTCCGAGCTGAAATTGAGGAGCCCGCCGAACATGATTTTTTCGCGCACCATGGTGGCAACAACGGCGGCCAGGCCGAGTGCCATGCCCCAGGCGAACCATTGGAAGCGCTGGCTGGGTGCGTTGTCGATGCGGCGTGTTAAACCAATAAACAGCAAAGCCCATACGAACCCTTTGCTGATGCGCAGGGCGTTGAACGGGCTGAAGTAATTTGCAAACGAGTTGATATCTGGCATAGACCAGGGCAGCAGCGCCTGTAGCGTGCTGAAGAAAAAGCTGAGTGCCAGAAAAATCAGCGCCCACTTCAATGCCGGGTGCCAGGGGCTGCTACTGGCCGAAGTGCGCGCATAGCCTGTTGCCAGCGTGATTGCCAGCAGGGCATCGAGTTCGTCCAGATAAAAGCGGCCGCTCCAGGGGGCCAGATCAAGGATAGGCAGTGCAGCGGGAATGATCAGCAGGATGGCAACGGGTTTATGCCAAACGGCAATCGCGCTGGCTGCTAGCAGCGCTGCAAGGAGCAAGGGTTGCACGGGAAAATGAACGAGCCAGTAAGTGACGCCTGCGGCAGCGAGCATCAGCAGGATGAGGTGCTGCCCGGTAGGGAGTTTGGGCGCAGCAGAGGTGTTTGGAGCCGGAGGGGCAGGAGGCGCAAGGGCACGGTCAGCGTCGTCTATTTTTCTGGGTGCATCGCGCTCTGCCGGCTGTGTCGGGCTGTCAGGAATCATGCGGCTGGCGACAAGGAATGTGATGCGTGCCATCACTACCGCGATCAGGATATTGGTCGGGTCGGCGTGCGTGCTGGTGGAGAATAACTTGGCGGTTTCAATAAGGGCGGCCAAGGCGGCTGGCGCATAGGTCGATAGCAGCAACCGGCGTTGTGAGAGCTGCGCGAGAATGCCCAGCGGCGCGAAGAGCAGCGCCACTGAGATCAGGCTGGTCAAGGCATTGGCTTCGCTGACATAGTAGTGATAGTAAAATGGCAGAAAATGAAGTTTTCCCAGCGCATCCTGTGCGGTGTCGACACTGCCCCAAGGGCGGTAGAACCAGCCCGTAAAAAGGGCGAGGCCCAGTAAGTAAAACAGGGTTAACAATACCCAGTAGCGTTGCAGGACGGATTGCCAGGACTCACGCCACGACCCGCGTATGCGGGCACTCGTTGTCACCTGGAGCATGCCTCCGATATAAACGCCCAATGTGCGGGTGAGGACCGAGACGCCCTGGCTACTGCCTGAATAGGTGAAGAACTGAAGGGTTTCGATGCCAATGCCGAGCAGCAGGCCACTGACGATGAGCTGCAAAGTCAGCTGCGTCATTCGTCCGTCACCTGTGTCAGGGTGACTGCGACGGCCTGCATTGCGGGCGATGAAGATACCGAAAGGCAAAACGGCGGCGACTTCAATTGCCAAGGTGATCAAGGTACGCAGGCCGTAGCCATGTTGACTGGTGGCGAAGAGAAGGCCCCATTGATCAGATGCCAACTTTGCTGAAATTTCTTTGGCGGACAGGAGGAAATCAAAAGGGAAAAAACAAAAGGCCAGGTAGGCCGCCATGTAAACGCCCAACAGCAGCGTCACGCCTTGAGTACCGTATGCAGGTTTGAAGGCGGCTATCCGGCGGATTGAATTGCTTAACGGCAAGGCAAGCAGCACACCCAGTGTGCCGCCGATGGTTTCGGCGAGGAGATCGTTTTGCGATACCGTGCGCGGTGGAAAAAAGAGTTGCGTGAATTCCACCCCGAATGCGATGAGGGCCAGTGCCGCGATGCTCAACAGGAGCGTGCTGCCCAGCGCCAATCCCCGAAGTCGCCCAACGAAGCGTTCCGCCAGCAGGAAGCCCGCCGGAAGATACAGCACCCCATTGGCGATCCAGTCTGCCCGACTTTCTATCCCGAGATTGAGCATGGACGTGTGCTGAAATTGATCCCAGGCCCAGGCCAGTGAATGTGGATGAAAGTCGAGCGGCACAAGGCTGCCGTAAATGATGAAGACAAGGATGGCAAGCAACCAGGCTGGATGCAAACGGGGGGCAGCTTCTATGCGCATGGTGCGGAATTTGTGACGTACAGGATTGCTCTCAAGGTATTCACGCGGGGTATGTTCAGCAAACAGCTGTTTTTCGTCTTGCCGTATCGCCAGCGCGCCCCGCAGGAAGTACCCCTGGGGTGCCGACTTTTATTGGGTGGACTGTCTTCAGAATGGTAATCGAAAATGCGGGCTTTGCCATGCGGTACAACCATCTGATTTGTTTCATTTGATGGACAAACGCGTCCAGATAACCAAAAGAAATTTGCCGTGACAAGTGTCGGTTTTTTTAATTTTCACGCTTGAGGTGATTTGAATATTTATTCAACCATATGTTTTATATAAACAATTTATTTTGGCATGAGAATTGCTTTATTGCTATCGATAGCCGATACATGGCGCAAACAATTTCGCTTCGATGGCAAAGGAAAAACCGATGAAAAATGTAGGCCGACGAAAAAATCGAAAGGCAATGTTGCTGGTGGCGCTGGTTTGTGCTTTGGCTACAGAGGTAGGTACAGTCTGGTTAAAACAGATGCCCAAATTGCTGTCTGGCCATCATTTGCCGGGTTTGGTTGTGGCTACGGCTGAAACTCATGTCATCAACCCGGGGGATGCGGTGGGTGATGGTGTGGATAAAGGGGCAGGTTTCTTTGAAATGGATCCCGATAACAGGGGGCTGATCTTCGCAGTAGACAACACTGACCATTCAGCAGGTAATCGGGGATTTTCAAATTCGCAGGGTTCGTTGTTCAACCACGACGCAAATGGAGATACTGACGGTGATACGATCCCGCCAGGTCAAAAAGATGTGCCGCGTTTGAGGTTAGGCCAGGGTTTTGTGCCGGGAGGGGGTGGCTCGTCGCACTTGCCTGATCGGCGGCCGTTTGACGATGGTGAGCCGCAATCACAAAAAGCCGCACCTGAAGATCAGTTTGCCGAAGAGCCGCTTGAGAGTGATCCTGTCTTGCTCGCACCAGAGTTGCCGCAACTGTTTGTCGAGAGTGATGCGAACTGCGGGTTGGTCTGCGACAACCAGATACCGCCGACCAGCAACGAACGTCAGGCAGTTCCTGAACCCGCGACGCTTGCCTTGCTAGGGCTCGGTCTGCTGGGTATTTGTGTATTACGGCGCAAGGGCAATGGGGGCTGGAAATGATAATTTCCCAATCAATAGAAGAGTACACGGATTGGTTTCACTGGGGTCCCATGTGGCTTACTTTATAGCCGGCGTTTCGCTAGTACTCGCCGACAGCAAGGACTGTCAGGGCTGTGTTTGTGATCTTCATTCCTGCCCAGATCAGGCTGACTATTTCCGTTTGTTTTAGTGGATAGTGTCGGGTTGCATGGTCTGTCGCGCTCCCGGTAGGGTCGGCGTTCCTGTCAATAGACGGGTTGCGGCGGGATGAACATATTCTTGTTGCGGAGCGAGGGTCATGCCATTGGCCATGGGCGGTGGAATGTAAGTTCGTTCCAGACCGCTCTCCCTGGCGATGCGGTAATCATGCCGGTCGGCCAGCACGAAGCTACGCGCATCTACATTGAGGTTATTGGCGAAGCGTCCGTCAATGCCGGTGTTGAGAGGCCGTTTGCCAAGTAGCAGGTTGTTATAAGCGGTGATGCCACTAGCACCAGGCTTTACGACCAAAAATTTTCCGTTTCCGAACCAGTGATCCACCAGCGTGTTGTTGATGAGATAAAGCGCGTTCTTTGGTGCTGTGTAGCCCTCGGCACCAAACGAAATCAAAGTCGGGTTTTCTGTGGTGGCACTTTGTTCAATGATATTGCCGATCACGTAAGCCGTGCCGCCGTTGGGAAATTCCAGCTCGTAGCTGGCGCGGCCACCGGCTTCGTCGGTTAGCCGGTTGTAGAGAATGTGGTTTTCACGTGCGCGGCTTTTGAGCAGGTGGCCTGCGTTGGCGTGGTGAAAATAGCTGCCGGTGACGCGCAGGGTTTTGATGGCGCCTACATAAAGATTGTGGCTGTAGCCATCCCCTGCGCCATTGCGGCCGAATTCGCTGTTCTCAATGGTAAGTGAGGCATTCGGGTCACCCGCGCTGAGCAGGCCGTTTTCGTTGTCCACAAAACGGCAGTGGCGAATGGTCAAGTTGCCTTCCTCAAAGCGGATGCCTGCGCCGTTTCTATCCATCACTCGGGCGCCGGAAAACTCGATATTCTCGATCGTGATTTTTCCGCCACGCACAATCCAGATAGCTTTTTGTTCGGCACTCGCGCCGTTGGCCAAGAGCCGTACTGGTCCTCCTACTCCACGTATCGTCAGATTATTCTGCGTCCATACGGCCACATCCTGCAGGTAGTCACCTGCGGCGATCTCTATCATGTCGCCATTGCGTGCCAAGGCTGCCGCCGTGGCGATGGAATGGATGCGGGCGTTAGGGCCGACGCTAATGATGCGGCCTGTTCGCCCCATGGTTTCTGTCGTTTTGCCACCAACGGATGTTTTGTGTTCATCGGGTGCGTCGGGCATTGACTGCGAGGCAGCTGGGGCAGGGATGACGATCAGTTCGCCATTCGGCGCGCGGCGGATTTCGCCAAGATAAGGTGTTGCGTCAGGCAAGGTGTCTTCTGTTATTTTTTCAGCCGCAGATACGGTGGTAAAGAAGGTGACAGCTAAGGTGGTAGATAAGGCGGCGAACAATGAGGAGAAGAAAAGCAGCGAGCATGCAGTGATCAACCTCGCTGTCTCGCCAACACGCCCTGCAGGAAGTCCTTTTGGGGTGCCGACTTTTTTTGGTGTAGATTGGGCAACGTTTTTTATAAATAACAAGGAGGCAGTCATGGAGTCGATGATCTTGCGGTGGTTGGGCCGGTTAGCGGCAGTGGCAGGAGTGCTGCTCAGTGCTATCTCGGGAATTCTGCGCTGGCAAGGACATTTCTGGTTAGGCGGGTTTCAGACCAGCACCTTGCTGCTGGGTGGAATTGCCTTGATGGTGTTTGCCTGTCTGTGCTATCTGATACTGATCGAGCGGCATGTGTTGAAAAGATAAAGCAGCCCGATTACAGGTGGGCCAGGCACCGGCACGCGTGCCGATGCTTGGCCCACTGGTGTTATGTGGCGCGGCCATAAATATCTTCCAGTCGCACAATATCGTCTTCCCCCAGATAGCCGCCGGATTGCACCTCGATCATTTCCAGATCAATCTTGCCTAGGTTTTCCAGTCGATGCACGACACCTAGCGGAATGTAGGTGGATTCGTTTTCAGCAAGCAACAAGATGTCTTCGCCACGGGTGACCTGGGCCGTGCCTTTGACCACGATCCAGTGCTCGGCGCGGTGGTGGTGTTTTTGCAGCGAGAGCTGCTTGCCGGGTTTGACGATGATGCGCTTGACCTGATAACGCTCGCCTTGCACGATGCCCTGATAGCTTCCCCACGGGCGGTGGACGTGCGTATGCAAATCGCTTTCCGTGCGGCCATCGCGCTGCAATTGCTCGACGATTTTCTTGACTTCCTGGGTGCGGTTTTTCGGCGCGATGAGCACGGCATCTGCCGTTTCGATCACCACCATGTCGGTGAGGCCAATGGTGGTGACCAGTCGCGATTCGGCGCGGATGAGATTGTTGCTGCAGTCATGCGCGATGACGTCACCGGTGCAGGTGTTGCCGTTAAAGTCGGCGCTGGCACTACGGCACAGCGTATCCCACGCGCCAATGTCATTCCACCCGGCAGAGAGTGGAATGACAATGCCATCATCGGTTTTTTCCATCAGCGCGTAGTCAATCGAGTCGGCGCGACACGAGGCAAATGCTTCACTATCCAGGCGTACAAAATCCAGGTCGCGGCGCGCGCGATCAACGGCGTTGCGTGCGGGTTCAACGATGTCCGGTGCCAGACGGTTCAGGGTGTGCAAATAGCGATCCGCGCGGAACAGGAACATGCCGCTGTTCCAATAGTATTCGCCTGAATCAAGATAACTTTGGGCGGTGGTTAAATCCGGCTTTTCAACAAAGCGATCAATCGCAAAACCATCGGTGATGGCGGCGCCTCGGTGGATATAGCCATAGCCGGTCTCGGCGCGTTCCGGGGCAATGCCAAAGGTGACAAAACGCCCGGCGGCGGCGTGCGGCAGGCCCAGGGTGACGGCTTGCTGAAAGGCGGCAATGTCGGTGACGACATGGTCGGAAGGCAGCACCAGCATCAAGGGAGACTGTCCATCACGGCGGCACCATTGCGCAGCAGCAGCCAGCGCCGGGGCGGTATTGCGCGCGGCGGGTTCAAGCAGAATGTCGGCTTCAATATCAATTTCGCGGATTTGCTCGGCTACCAGAAAGCGGTGCGCCTCATTGGTGATCAACACGGGCCGGCCCAATCCCGGAAAGTCCTTGAGCCGCAACAGTGTGGCTTGTAATAAGGAATGTTCGCCCAGCAAACGCAAAAACTGCTTGGGATATTGCGCGCGTGACAGGGGCCACAACCGTGTGCCGGAACCACCACATAATAAAACGGGAATAATCGGTGGCTGATTTGTCGCTTTGGTTGCAGGCTGGTTCGTGTTTGGCATGATGTAGAGCGGATGTTTTCAGTGCTGTTTGAGTTTCAGGTTTTCATGTTATCAAATCTTTGCGTCGGTTTAATGACGAATTTCAAGCGGGTGGCTGCTATGCTAGGCTGAATGAGGGTTGTTGTGGAGCGCAGGACATGATTCAACAAAAAATACTTTTCGTTTGCACGGGGAACATTTGTCGCTCACCGACTGCTGAGGGGGTGGCGCGCGCGCTGGCGGAAAAACAAGGGGTGGGGCATTTATTCACGTTTGATTCTGCTGGCACGATCGGTTATCACAGCGGCGAGCCGCCGGATCGGCGCGCCATTGCGGCTGCCGCCAGGCGCGGTTACGATCTGGCGCCATTGCGTGCGCGACAGGTGACGGAGAGCGACTTTTTTTATTTCGATCAAGTGCTGGCAATGGATCGCGGTCATCTCAAGGTGCTGGAAAAACTTTGTCCGCCGACGCATCGGCAAGGCTTGGGTTTGTTTCTTGAATATGCCGGCAAGGAACTTGACGACGAGGTGCCCGATCCTTACTACGGCGGCCCTGAGGGTTTTGACCATGTGCTGACGTTGGTTGAAAACGCTGCCGACCAGCTGATTCGCCGCTTATCGGGTGAGATACCACTCGGCTAGAGCAGCACTTCAGTCACGGCCGGATGAGAGAGGAAGTTTTGCGGGCTGGCACTGGCACCATAAGCACCGGACTGGAAAATGACGAACAGGTCACCCGGTGTTGCCTGGGGTAGGTTGACGTTATCGGCCAGCAGATCAAGCGGGGTGCACAGCGGGCCAACAACGCTGGTGGGGGTGCTGGTTGCCGCATCACCAGCGCCGTCATCCTGCGAATGAATGATCGCCACGGGGTAGTTGCGGCGGATTACCTGGCCAAAGTTCCCACTGGCGGCCAGATGATGATTCAGCCCGCCATCGGTGACAAGATACGTGTGGCCGCGCGAGATTTTTTTATCGATGATGCGTGTCACGTAAATACCCGCTTCGCCCACCAGATACCGGCCGAGTTCCAGATGCAATGCCGCGTGCGGCAACCGTTGTGCGGCATCGGTGGCGATCTCGTTTAATGCCGCAATAATCGGTGCCAGGTCAAGGGCCGATTCGTGAGGGAAATAGGGGATGCCGAAGCCGCCGCCGAGGTTGAGTGTTTTGATCGGCGCAGGGGCGTGTGCGGCAAGACTCAAGGCCAGCTGATAGCTCGCGCGTTGTGCTTCGGCAATCGCCTCGCCGTTCAGGTTTTGCGAGCCAGCGAAAATGTGTAAACCTTCAAATGTCAGGTGGTTATCAAAGCGCGACCAACTGGCTAAAAGATCGGGAATCATTTCTTCGTCAATGCCAAACGGTCGCGGTCCGCCGCCCATGCGCATGCCTGAACCTTTTAATTCAAATGCTGGATTTACTCTCAGCGCGACACGCGCCACATGCCCCTGGTGTTGCGCGATTGTCGCCAGGCGCAGCAGTTCTCCTGCGGATTCGGCATTGATCAATACATTTTCTGCCACCGCTTGCGCCAGTTCGCTATCACGTTTGCCGGGCCCGGCGAAGCTTATGCGTTCGGGCACGATGCCCGCTTTAAGCGCCAGATCAAGCTCACCGGCAGAGGCAATATCGACGCCATCAACCAGCCCGGCCATCAAGCGCACTAAAGGCAGGAATGGATTGGCCTTGATCGCGTAATGCATGCCAATGGATTGGGGTAAAGCCGCGCGTAAATCGGCAATGCGTTGTGTGATGCGCTGGCTGTCGTAGGCATAAAACGGCGTGCCCTGCTCACTGGCTAATTGGGTAATCGGCTGGCCGCCGAAGGTGTGTGCCTCGTGAGGAAAAGACAAGGTATGCATCGCGTTAAGATTTTTGATGGGTAGCGGTTTTGCCTGCGATAGCCGCCAGGGTAGCGGCCAGTGTACGCCTATCGATCTTGCCATTGGCATTGCGTGGCAATGGACCGGGATAAATAGTGATCATGGCCGGAACCATATAAGACGGCAACCGGTGGCGGCACTCGGCGAGCAAAGTGTCGGGCGCAGTTTCGCTCGCCGTTTCGTTATTGGCGTCTGCGGTGAGGGCGACGACGACATGAATCGCTTCACCCAAAGTGTTGTGCGGTATGCCAAAAGCGGCGCATTCGGCGACTAGCTCAAAGGCATAGAGCACTTCTTCAATTTCAGTGGGACTCACGCGATAGCCGGAGGTTTTGATCATGTCATCCCGCCGTCCCACAAAGTAGAGAAAGCCTTCGGCATCCCGCCGCACGGTGTCACCGGAATAGACGGCGCGCTCGGTAGCGGTTGGGTCGATGTGTGCCGGCAAGGGTTTAAAGCGCTCGGCGGTGGCTTCTGGATTGTTCCAGTAACCGAGGGTGACCAGCGGGCCGCGATGAACGAGTTCGCCGGGTTCGTTGTCATCGCAGACCGTGCCGTCGGCGCGCAGCACTAGCACCTCGGCATGGGGAATGGCTCGGCCGATCGAATCGGGCCGCCGGTCAACTTCTTCAGGCGGCAGATAGGTTGAGCGAAACGCTTCGGTGAGGCCGTACATCAGAAAAGGTTTCGCATGCGACGCTTTTTCTCGCAAACGTCCCAGCGTGTCACCCGGCATGCGCCCGCCGGTGGTGGCGAAATACCGCAAGGCCTCGGCGCAACCCGCGGGCCAGTCGCATCGTGCGAGCTGGATGTACAACGGCGGCACGGCGGTAAGGCCGGTGATGCGTTCTTCAATCAAGGCACGCAGCAGATCACGCGGCAGCACGTAATTGTGCAACACCACGCAGGCACCGACATGAAACGCGGTGGTGAGCTGACTGAATCCGGCATCGAACGACAAGGGCAAGGCCGCGAGCAGGCGGTCGTTAGGGCGATTATCAAGATAGTGCGCGACACTTTGCGCGCCGATCACGAAATTACGGTGAGAGATCACCACGCCTTTGGGTTTGCCGGTGCTGCCCGAGGTGTAGAAAATTGCCACGGCATTTTTGTCGGCGGAGATTTGCGAGGGACTATCCGTGCCCTTGGGCATGACTTGAAAAGTCGGCTCCGGTAACACGGCAGAAAGCGGCAATGAAGCGTCTTTTAAGAGCGCTGACCAGTGCTGGCAGAGGTTCGTGTGCGTGATGCCTTCATTATCAACTACAACGATCTGACGCAGCGCGGCACAATGGGGAAGCAAAGGCTCAAGGGAGGCGAGGCGTGCAGCGGAGGTGACGAGGATGGCGACATTGCAATCCTGCAGAATGTGGCCGACTTGTTCCGCACGCAGAATCGGATTTATCGGCACGAAGAGGCCGCCGGCATGGGCCGTGCCAAAGCAGGCAAGCACGGTTTCCAGACGCTTTTCGAGATACACCGCGACGCGTTCGCCGGGCATCAAGCCAAGCGCTGCGAGTGCTCGCGCGCACTGTTCGGTTTGCTGCCAAAGCTCGGCATAGGTGATTTCTTGTGCGCCATCAATTAATGCCAGCGCTTGTGGCGTGCGCTGCGCGGCGTTGCGCATGAGATCGGGTAATAGCATGCTGGTCATGTTGTTTTGCCGGCTCGCCAGGCGCGGAATTTTTTGCCGCCATAGTGACGCGCTGCGGTGCAAATACCGCGTGGTGTTGCGAGGTCAAACGCAATCAGCCCATGCCGCTCGCGACGATGGGTCATCCAGTCTTGTTTGTAGGCGTCATCGCCGCTCAGATAGTCAATTTCATCCACGGCATCAAAATCCAGCACGTGTTCCATCAGGGTAGCGGTGAGCAGTGATCCCGGCGAGTAGCGCGCCGCATCGGGGTCGTAAGCGAGTTTGAAAATGAAGGCCTTGCCCTGATCCACCAACCAGATCTGGCTGGCGATGGCGATGCCATCGAGCGACAAAAGACCCAGCCGCAGTTTGCCTTTTTGCGCGGCGAGAACACACAGCCTGCGCACAAAATCAGGGAAGGCTTCAGCAGGTTTCCAACTGCGCTGATAGATGGTTTCAAAAGCGGTAATCGCCGTATCGAGTGGTTCCCCCGACTGTATGTGAATGTCTATTTTCCATGCACCTGCGCGATCGAGTTTTTTGCGTGCGCGGTGCACCGTGTTCTGTAAGGCAGAAGGGCGTTGCACAAAGTAATCGGCAAAGCGCAGGTCACGGCAGGGCAGGACCCAATTGCCAAAACAAAAATAGTGGTCGACCGCGTAACCCGCCGTGGTGAGCGCGGTGCGCATGGCGGAATAAAAGGCGCCAGTAGCATCGAGCGGTTGCAATTGGATGCTGGCCGGGCGCGCCGCAAAAAAATCGCTGTAACGCAAAAAATGAGTGATCGCGCCAAGCGCGCGCGCGGGCACAGAATCCACCGGCCAATCGGTTGCGTTTAAAGCGTTGTGCAATATCACGGGTGCATACAGTGGCGTGTAGAAGTTGCTCAGGCTGGTGAGTCTGCCGTGTTCCTGAATCAACGGTAAGCCAAGAACAGGTGATCCATTGTGCGTGACCAGCAGCCATTGCGGATGCATACCTGCGGGCAGGCCATGTTGTGCGAGCAATTCAAACCAGTCGGTGGTTTGGAAAAGCGCGCCATGATCGCTGGCCTGCTCTGCGGGTTTTTCACCTATGGCTGCCCGAAATTCGGTGAAGTGATCAAAGCGGTGGACGATCATGGTCTGCTGTCTGTTTGCAGCACGTATCGGTGGTTGTAACTAGTGACGTCCGATAGCGAAATAAATCAGCCCTGCAGCGCGGACATGTGCGGGGTCGTAGAGATTACGGCCATCGAAGATGACTGGCGTTTTGAGCTTGGCCTTGATGGCGGAAAAATCCGGCGCGCGGAATTCTTTCCACTCCGTCACAATCGCCAGCATGTCTGCGCCTTCGAGTGCATCCATGGGGTTCTGGGCATATTCAAGCCGCGGCTCAGTGCCGTAAATACGCTGGGTTTCGTGTATCGCAACGGGGTCATAGGCGCATACCGTCGCGCCACGCTTGAACAATTCCTCGATGAGGACACGGCTCGGTGCTTCGCGCATGTCATCCGTATTCGGTTTGAAGGCCAGCCCCCACAGGGCAATTTTTTTGCTGGAGAGATCTTCACCAAAATGCTTGATAATTTTTTGCGCCAGCACGTGTTTTTGCACTTCGTTGGCATCTTCCACCGCTTGCAGCACCTTGAGGTCTTGCCCGGCAGCGTGCGCGGTGCGAACCAGCGCCTGCACATCCTTGGGGAAACATGAGCCGCCATAGCCGCAACCGGGGTAGAGGAAGTGATAACCGATGCGCGGGTCGGAGCCGATACCCTGACGCACCAGCTCAATATCCGCGCCGAGTTTTTCCGCCAGATTCGCCAGCTCGTTCATGAAGCTGATGCGCGTGGCCAGCATGGCATTGGCGGCGTATTTGGTCAGTTCGGCCGAGCGCACATCCATCACGATCAGGCGTTCGTGGTTGCGTTGAAAGGGCGCATAGAGCTGGCGCATCATGTCAGCCGCCTGCTCATCGGACACGCCCACGACAATGCGGTCCGGCTTCATGAAATCGTCAATTGCCGCGCCTTCTTTTAAAAACTCCGGGTTGGAGACGACACTGAAATTGATTTTGGCATTACGTACGGTAAGCGCTTCGGCAATCGCTATGCGCACCTTGTCAGCGGTGCCCACGGGAACGGTTGATTTGTCGACAATGACCTTGTAGTCGGTCATATGTTCTCCGATGTTGCGGGCGGCAGCCAGCACATACTGCAGATCAGCCGAGCCATCTTCATCGGGCGGCGTGCCCACCGCAATAAACTGGATATCGCCGTGCGCCACCGCTGCGGGAATATCAGTCGTAAAGCGCAGTCGGCCAGCCTCTTTATTGCGCTTGACCATGGCTTCCAGGCCTGGCTCGTAAATGGGAATGCCCCCCTCGTTGAGGATGCGAATTTTATTGGCATCCACATCAAGGCACAGCACATCGTTGCCGACTTCTGCGAGGCAGGCGCCTGATACCAGGCCGACGTAGCCTGAACCAATCACGGTAATTTTCATGGGGTGGTCTGTTCAGATAACAAAATGGGGCAAATGATAGCTGAATTACCCGTGCAGTTTGATGTGCAGGAGTGATAGCGGGGTTAGCGCATGGTATTCCCCCACCCTGTACTGGCATCCATGTTGCACGGCTGGCGCAAAAAACTCCCGCATCCTGAGCGGTTGCAGGTTTTTCGTCGCTTTCGCCGTATCACCATAGCCGACTTATTGCCATTCGGCAACCAAGTGGCAATAAGTCGGCTATGAACGGCCTAGAAAAACATGCTGAGGTTGTTAGAGAGCAGCGTGCTTTGGTCGAGCAGTATTTTGCGGGAGACGATCTGGAACTGCTGATCACCCTCGACCCGCCGCAACACGTCATGCCGTTCCCCGACAAAAATGTCGACCTGCCGTTCGAGCCGGTTGCGATACAAGAGAAAGGCAGAACTTACGCGATAGCATGCGTTGGGCAGTTCTTCCTCGATCAGCACGTTCGATACGAGATGGCGTGTTCGCGATGGCGGATCTTCCGACCAGGAAAACCCGGAGCGCAATTTGCGAATGCGTGCCTTCATGAAGGGCTTGTCATCATTGAAATACGCGGCTTCTTTTTCGCTGGTGTATTCAAGCGCCATTTCACGGCGACCACGATTGGTTCGCATCGGCATGAAGTAGTGCAGATCATCTGCCAGGATATCCAGCCATTGTTCAAAGTCGCGGTTATCGAGCAACTGCGCTTCGCGATATAAAAACTGTTCAATGTCGTGTTGCAGCAAAAGCCTGTTATTTGGCATGATTCATTGGTTCCTCTAGTCTTTAGTCGCTTCCCGGTTTTTTCGATGGTTGCGCCGGTGGCTGGCGTATTGACCGCAGGGTTGCCCAGTCCGGTTCGGTCATCATGCGTTGCCAGTGGGTGTAAAAGCCGCGTGCGGCTTCTTCGGCAATGACGTAGTTGATGTTGCCAGGAAAATCCGGGTCGTCAGTGCGTGACAGCCCCAGCCCGCTTTCCACATTGAATGGTTTTGAGCGGGCCTTGTAGCCACGCAGAACCTTCTGAATTTCTATCCAGTTTTCGCCATCGTCCATTTCGAACGTCCCTCCTGCCGAGAAGGTGCGACCACTCATTATGCGAGTCTCGTTTTTTATTTCTTCAGGCGCGTCGGCATCAACTACCGTGAAGGCCCAGACTTCGAGTTCGTTCGGGCCACGCGGATGCCAGGTACGGACGGTGTTGATCCCGGGGAGAAAGGAGCACGTCGGGAAAATGGTCAAGTGCTGTCCAACCCATTCCTTGCCGCGGGATTGCCCCAGCCGTTGCGCGGCTTTTTCGGCGGCGGGGCCTTCGGTCAGGTATTGGGTAACTTTTGGCCCCATGATGGCTGTCAATAGACTAGGATCATTGAGGTAGAAGCCGGTTCCATGGCCTCCCCATTGAGCGCGAAACTGTCGTCCATCAGTGGGCAGCTTGGCGTCAGCGGGAGACATTGATTCGGGCAACCCGGCAATGACGCCGGAAACATGCGACATGGTCACGGCATGGTACATGTCACTGCAAAACTGTTCGGCGGCGAATTTCCAGTTACAGGGGATGACCCATTTGGTTATGCCGCCAATGATTTCGGTACCGGCTTCAGTACGATCAAGCATGCTGTCCATATAGTAGGCCGCATCGCCAATGTAATCGCGCAGCGCAGGCGCATCCTTGTCCCAGTTACCAAAGACCAGGCCTTTGTAAGATTCAATGCGGAGGACTTGCAGCGGACCCCATTCGGCCTTGTTGATGTGAGGGTAGGCTTCTTTTTCATAAGGCACGCTGACCAGTTCACCCGAAATATCATAGGCCCAGCCGTGATAGGTGCAAGTGAAGGCTTTGGCATTGCCCGCATCGGCACGACACAACGACATGCCACGATGACGACATTGATTAAGAAATGCGCGGATGCTGTCGTCTTTCTGGCGCACGACAATAACCGGGTCTTCTCCCATGTAGGTAACGAAATAGTCGCCCGTTTGGGGAATGTGCGATTCATGGCAGAGCAACAACCAGGAGCGTGCAAACACACGTTCCAACTCGAGTTCGTATAGCGCTGCGTCCGAATAAATACGCGGGTCGAGTACTCCGGCCTTTTCTTCGACCAGTGACTTGATCGTCCCCATGGTCCAGCTGGGATGTTCTTTGAACGCATTGCCCATTCGGCGGCTCCTTTTTTTAAAAAAGCACTGAATAAAATTTTTTTATTTAACATCCGCCCCAAGACAGAAGTTCAGCCAAAGTCAATCTTGCCTTGTCCGGTATCTTGATCGGTCGCTGGATGTTCGAAATTCCGCCACTCGGCGCAACCTGGACAAACTATTACAGTTCCTAGCAGGATTCATGTTGATCTACGTCAACGAAATTTATTTTTTATGGCCATTCATTTATCTGCACGAAGAGTCAAGAGCGCAAGAAAGCCTCATCACCCTAAAATCGTCAGCGCGTATGCCACCGCGGAACAGCTAATGGATCCTCTGGTATGCAACCAGCTCGACACAAACATGATCTTGCCTGGTTGCTGCGATAATCAGACACTTCTTTCTCGCACAATACAAACCAAAGGGATTAGCCTCACATGCCAGTTGATTTTCTCTTTCTGCTGAAAAAGTTGCTAGCGGTCGTGTTGCTGCCACCGCTACTGCCACTGCTGTTCATCGTGGCCGGATTATTGTGCTACCGCCGACAGCCGAGCGTGGGCAAAACACTCGCGTGGGGTGGCATTTTATTGAGTTTGCTGTTAATGACGCCAGCGGGGGTTGATCTGCTGTCTTCGCCCCTGGAGCGCGTCCCCGTATTACACAAGGCCGACTTGTCGCGTGGGCAGGCGATTGTGATTTTAGGTGGCGGGCAGCGGCTGAATATGCCCGAATACGGCGGCTCCGCTCCTAACCGGATCACGCTGGAGCGGTTGCGCTATGGTGCGCGTTTGGCGCGGCAGAGTGGCTTGCCGGTGCTGGTCAGCGGAGGCGCTGCGCCTGGCAAGGTAGGAGAGGCGGTGAGCATGGCGCGCAGCCTGCGAGAAGATTTTCACATTGAGCCGCGCTGGCAGGAGGCTCAATCGCTGGATACGAAAGACAATGCCGGATTTTCCGCAGCCATTCTTCGTGCAGCAGGCATTCAGCGCATTGTGCTGGTCACCCATGCCGCACACATGCGGCGCGCGATGAACGAGTTTGCTGCGCAAGGCTTGGAGGTGATACCCGCGCCAACGGCCTTTTTTACCGGTGGCAGCGAGGGGACGGAATTCATTGATTTTTTGCCGAGTTCTACAGCCGCCTATGCAGGCTGGTATACCTTGCACGAATGGTTGGGTTTACTCGGACAGTGGGTGCGTGGCATATTGCCATTTGCACTACCTGAGCGGGTTACAGATGCATGCTCTACGTATAATCCCAAAAATAAATTCGCCATTGTTTATCCATTGAGCCCCTTTCCCTGCAGGAAATTCACGTGACTATTGAAAAAGAAGTGCTGCTCCTTCTTGATGCAACCCTCGGCCTGCGTGGCAGAGGGTTGGCGTTTGTACCCGAGACACGCTTGCTGGGGGCGTTACCGGAATTCGATTCGATGACGATTATCAATCTCGTCACCGGTCTGGAAGAGCGGTTTGGGGTACTGATCGCCGATGACGAAATTGAAGGCCGCCTGTTTGCCACGGTAGGTTCGCTGCTCGACTTTGTGCGGCATAAAGTCAGCCTGCTGCAGGCGCGGTAAAGGCGCTACTTTGACAAGTCGCTGGTCAACCGTACGCAAAGAAGGCCTGTGACACTTTCTGTGACAATGCAGCCCTTTTCTCTCGACGTTAGCGGACGTTCGCGGTTTTGCCTTTACCACCCGCCCCGGCGGGTGGATGCCGTTGCGCGCGGGGCCATTGTGTACATTCACCCGTTTGCCGAAGAAATGAATTTTTCGCGGCGCATGGTGGCGTTGCAGGCGCGGATGCTGGCGGCGCAGGATTATGCGGTGCTGCAAATCGATCTATCAGGGTGCGGTGATAGTGCAGGAGATTTCAGCGAAGCCCGTTGGTCGGCCTGGGTTGCGGACATTATCGCTGCGGCGCGCTGGACGCAGTCACACCGCATCAGGCACAACCCGATCGACGGCACCGAGCCGCTGATTTTCTGGGGCTTGCGTGCGGGGTGTTTGCTAGCGACCGAGGCGGCAAGTGCGCTGGACGAGCCTGTGGACTTTTTGTTCTGGCAGCCGGTGTTGTCGGGCGAGGCATACTGGCGGCAGTTTCGGCGCCTTGAGGTTGCGGCCAGAGCGCTGGAAAATTACGGAAATACGCGCGAAAATCAAGCTGCGCGTGTGGCAGAAAATACTTCGGTAATCGAGATTGCCGGTTATTGCATTTCGTCTGAGCTGATTGCTGGCTTATCTGCGGCGCAGCTTGTGCTGCCTGCCAATACGCGTCGTGTGAGTTGTGTTGAACTTAAGCCTTGCTCGGCTCCTGAGCAAGGCAATACGCATTCGGACTCTTTGTCTTCCACGCTGACGGCGGCTGTTGCCGCGTGGCGCGAACAGGGCACGAGTGTGCGCTGCGCCGTGGTGCCGGGTGCAGCTTTCTGGCAAATCGCCGAAGCAGAAGATTGCCCGGCCCTACGCACGGCGACAGCGCAACTATTGATGGAGGGCAGCGATGACGATGCCTGAGCTGCCTGAGCCGAACGAATTGCCTGTCGTCTTCGAGTGCGCGGGGGAACGTCTGATTGGAGTGGTCAGCATGCCAAACCAGCCAACGGATACCGGCGTGCTTATGCTGGTGGGCGGCAGGCAGTATCGCGCGGGGAGCCATCGGCAATTCGTGTTGTTATCTCGCCGTCTGGCCAGCGCCGACTTTTGTTGCCTGCGCTTTGATTTTCGCGGCATGGGCGACAGCACTGGCGAGCCGCAAAGTTTTGAGGCAATGGATGCCGATATTGCCGCTGCGCTGGCGGTGTTCAAAACACATTGCCCGCAAGTCAAACGCATTGTGCTTTGGGGCTTGTGCGACGCAGCCACTGCTGCGGTACTGTATTGGCGGCGCACACAAGACCCGTTCGTGGCTGGGTTATGTCTAGTGAACCCCTGGCTGAGAACCGAAGCCAGCCTTGCCCGTGCGCGGGTGCGACATTATTATGTTGAGCGACTGCTTGATCCCGCATTCTGGCGCAAATTTTTCACCGGCGAGGTGAATTTGGTCGCGTCAATCCGCGAATATATCGACCAGTGGCGGACGTCTCACCGCATCACCAGCGCCGACTTTATAACGGAAACTGTAGCCGGCCTGTGCTATTTCCCCGGAACTGTGCTGGTTGTCCTCAGCGGACGGGATTTAGTGGCTAAAGAATTTATGGATACGCTGGCGCGTGGTGGCGACGTGCCTCTGCTGAGTGGACCGAACCGAACACGCAAAGATATTCCGAATGCCGATCATACATTTTCACAAACTGCTTCGCGCGAGGAACTGGAAGCGACTGTGCTGGCTTGGCTCAAAACGGTTTTCTAGTATCAGGCGAACGACAGGACAGTCGCCAAGGGGTCGCTTCGATTTTATTCAATGCCACCAGGGCTGTCCTAAAGCCACAGCATGTTTGTTTGATTGTAAAAAAACAACGTAAAAAAACCTGCACACAATCGTGTGTGCAGGTTTTTACTGCCAAGCTGATGGGCCGTTATTTAACGGCTTTGCGGCGTGAAGCAGCTAATCCGGCCAGACCAATACCTAATAGCGCCAGAGAGGCAGGCTCAGGCACACCATTGGGTGGTGGGGGTGGTGGCTCGGAAATTCCTGGCGCGAAAGTTGAACCACCGAAGGTGAAGTAGCTATCTGCGTTACTTCCCCCGCCTAGCATGACCAGGAAGGGATTACTGGCCGAAAGGGTGAACAAACCATTCGGCAGGGTCACGTTGCCGCGACTATAGGGTGTTCCGGCAATCAATGTGAAACTGGATGTATCAACTGAAGCCCCATCGAGAAGCAGAGACACCAGGTCAGTCGTATTGATCACGAGCGAGGCATAATCAAACACAAAATCTTGCGTTCCAGAGGGTGTGGCAAGTCGATAACTGCTCAGCCAGGTATCTGAGCCCGGTACCAGCGCCATCGCGGGGTCGGTATTTTGACCCTGGCCACCCTTGAGATACTGTGCCACCATGACTGGGGCAGAGGCCTCCACCTTGGCTCCCGTATTATTGGCAAGCGAAAATTCATGGACGCCACCCGCGGCGAGCGTTGCCACAACGACACCATTGACCTTGACCTGGGTGTTATCGGCCGTGGCAATAACCCGCACCAAATCGCTCTGTGTTGCCGCAAGCGCAGCACCTTGCGAGGCGGCAAGTGCATAGGTTGTCGATAGCTTGCTGGTCGGAATCATCTGTTCAAGCAAGTTGTCGCAGAAGGCTGTGCCGACAGGTACTTGAGCGCACTCATGACCACCGAATACGGCAACGGGCTTATCAGAGCTGACGAATGAACCGGTCAGGTCAGTGGCTCCGCCGGCGTACTTATAGGTTTCACCTGCTTGCAGTGTGACATTGATGGGCGCGCCCCCTTTTGGGGTAAGCGTGATGGCGGTGTTGTCCTGTGTGGCATGCACCATCACTTGGCTACCTTCACCAAAACCACCGCCCTGGCTCGCGACGACATAGTTGTTACCCAGTGCGGCGCTATCAAAAAGATAGGTCATGTCCGTGGAAAAACCCGCACGATTTACAAAGTAACCTGCAATAGGATTGGGCGAAACTACCTGAAAGCCAGTATTTTGGACTCCTGTGCCGCTTTGCTGATAAAGGTTGGCAATGGATAGATTAAAGAATCCATCAACCCCAAGCACGACGTTCTGGCTGAACCCGGCGAGATTCGATACAGTCGCTGTTTGTCCATTGGCACCGAACAAAAACACTGAAGCATTTGCCGTGGCACCAATCGTGTTTTTATTGAAATCAAAATAAAGAGTACTTGCTTGCGCTGAACTCGACAGCAACGTCCCCATTGCAAGGGTAATAGCGATAACGGAGAGTTTCAGCGTCAAAGAGCCCGGTTTTTTGTTTTTTTTAATCATGATCAATTTCTCCCTTTTGAATGGAATGCGAAAAAATAGACAAGAAAAAAATAGTCGCCTAAGCTGAGGTAAGGACTGGTTTGACGTGCTAGTCACTACTCCGTCAATCGGCTGATTTTTAGGAAGCATCAATCATGCCAAAAAAGCTAATTTTATTTATAATCTATTAAAAAACATGTAGTTATAAAATTTTTTACACGCATGACAATAGTGAATACTAAGCACAGCAGCCTTTAGTGTAAAAAAAATCGACGCATGTCTGATGAACTAAATGCCTCCCGAAGAGTAATTTTCGCTGTCTCATCCAAAACGGATTCAAACCAGCGCCGACTTTATTTTGCTAATGCTGGGTACGGTTTGTATCGTTTCTTGCGTGCGTGCAGATGCTGCGCTTTGAGTACAAAAAACATCCTGGTGTGTGTAACAATTTGACTGAGCTTGATAAAGACCATCATGTTGCTACGGCACTAAAAGCTGGCAAAGTTAAAACGTAAAAAACCGACATGCACCTATGCGCATGTCGGTTTTTTAAATACAGAGATAATCAGGGCTTAGTTTATTTGGCTGTCTTGCGACGACGTATAGCACCTAATCCGGCCAAGCCAATACCTAACAACGCCAAGGATGCGGGCTCGGGCACTTCACCCGGATTGGGAGGCTGAACTTGTCCATTCCGTACCTGGAAAATGTACTGACCATCAATGTCTGACAGACGGCGACCGTGAATCAGGCCTGTGGTGGGGTTGGTATCTTCAAACGAACCCGTCACGCCTGAGCCGGCGAATTCAAAAAAGCTGCCTGCGCCATTTGTCCAACCTGCGTGCGCCGGTACACCACCAAAGCCGCCACTACCACCGCTCGCATCGCCGGTTTCCCAGTTGATGGTGTCATAGTTGAACTCGAAATCAAAATTGCCAGCCCCTGTGTCGGTGCGGTCGGTAACGATGAGCTGAAAGCTGTTGAGAAGGTTTGTGTGCGTGCTGTAATAACCCACATCGATCCAATTCACTCCGAACACGTTGTGGCCATCTAATGTCGAACTGCCGTAATGGGTAGTGGCACCTACACGGGTGTCGACGTCAGCAAAAAATGGCGCCAGCATCGGGAGCGAGCCGCCGGTGATACCGAAAGGGGTGAATGTGCCTAACGGCGTCGTGAAAGTGATGTTGCCGTTGTTATTTACATAGGCGCTAGAATAATTCACGCCATTGAAGTTGATGCCAAAGCCCAAGGCTTGCAACGCAGTGGAACCATCATCATTTCCAGGGAAGTTGGTGGTAAACAGATTGGCATCATGAATCGCACCGGCATGGGCGGCAGGGGCGATCAGTGCAAAGGCAACCGCGCTGGCCATGAGGGTGCGGGTGATCAACGATGGTTTTTGGGGTGAGTTCATTTGAAAATCCTCTAGAAAGAAAAAAGAAATTACAAAATAAAAAGAGTAAAAAACAATAAAAGAGACAAACTGGATTATTTATATGTCAGATACAGCTTGCATGAACTAAAGCATGATGCGTGCCATTAATTTAATAGATATATTTATCAATTAGTTAAATTAATTTTCTTGGCAAATACCTTTCAGGAGCGGTTGAATGTAAAAAATACCGACAAATTGAACGGCCATCCGGCACAGGCAAGAGGCCATTCTTTATGTCGCCAGATGCCCTTACAATAGCTCATGGTCAGGCAATCTTAAGGGAGCGGAAGGCGATGGCGCATTATCTGGTGACGGGTGGCATGGGGTACATTGGTAGCCACACGTGCGTTGAGTTACTGGGTGCGGGGCATCAGGTCACGATTGTGGATAATCTTTGCAACAGTAAACCTGTGGTGCTGGAGCGAATTACTGAAATTGCCGGGCGTCGGCCGCACTTTATTCGGGCGGATATTCGTGATCGCGTGGCGCTGGCCGCAGCATTTCAAGGGATGTCGGGCGGGTGCGATGGGGTGATTCACTTTGCCGGCCTGAAGGCTGTGAGTGAGTCCGTCAGCCAACCGCTGCGCTATTACAACAACAATGTCGAAGGCAGCATTGCATTATTCGAGGTGATGGCCGAGGCAGGCGTAAAAACCCTGGTGTTTTCTTCTTCTGCCACCGTGTATGGCGATCCGGCTTCAGTGCCGATCAATGAATCTGCTGCACTGTCGGTGACCAACCCCTACGGGCGCTCGAAGTTGATGATTGAAGATATGTTGCGCGATATCGCCGAGGCGGATACTTCCTGGCAGATTGCTTTGTTGCGCTACTTTAACCCGGTAGGTGCGCATGCTTCTGGCCGGATTGGTGAAGACCCGAACGGCATTCCGAATAACCTCATGCCCTATGTAACGCAAGTGGCGATCGGCAAGCTGGAATGTCTTTCGGTGTTTGGCGACGATTACCCGACGCCGGATGGTACCGGGGTGCGCGATTACATTCATGTGGTGGATTTGGCCAATGGGCATCTTGCCGCGCTCAAGTCACTGGCCCGGCTGGGCGAGGGCGGCTTATTCACCGTGAATCTGGGCGCGGGTCAAGGTTATTCAGTGCTGGAGGTCATTCGCGCTTTTGAGGTGGCCAGCGGGCGGCCCATTGCGTACCGCTTTGCGCCACGCCGCCCGGGCGATATTGCCCAGTGCTTTGCAGACCCGAGCCTGGCCAAGGCCATGTTGGGCTGGCAGGCAGAAAAAGGTCTGGCAGAGATGTGTGCGGATGCCTGGCGCTGGCAGCAGCAAAATCCAGAAGGATTTGTCTAGTCCACTTTCTTCAGATAATCCTTGGTGAAGAATTTATCCGGAATATCACGCACTTTCATGGCCTCATATTCGAGCATGGATTTTTCACCTGCACGCAGGGAATCGATCATCACCAGCCGGGTAGGACGCATTTTCCCCGCCATCATCTTGAAGTTTTCGTAATAGGCGGTTTTCAGCAAGCGATTGGAGAGTGCATAGAACTCCGCCTTGTACGGGAAGGTATTTTTTTGTTTGACCCAATACACCGCGCGCTGATAGGTGACGCTTTTATCCACGGCGATGAGCTCCAGCACGGTATATTTTTCGCCGTCAATGACATCGGTGCGCAAAATGCGTGGGGTGTAATCCCCCGCAAAATTGGCGCGCGCCAAATCACCATTGGCTACCTGTCCGGTCAGGCGCTGCGCCAGGGATAAGCGCACGGGTTGCGAGACAGAAGGCAGGAATACCCAGAGCTCCCGGCCGCTCATCAGCATGGTTTGCCCGCGCTCGGAGGCAGGCTCGGTCACAATGACTACAGTCTTATCGTTACCTTTGGAGAGTACCTGATACCTGCGTGCTTCGGTGCTTTGGTCCGCCTTAGTGGAAAGGATCGAAATCTCGACCTGAAAGCCTTCCGTCGGAAAACGAATTTGATCTGCTTTGCGTAAAAGCGCTTGCGCTGCGGCATCGGTTGCTTCGGCTGGGCTGTCTGCCTCTTCCAGATGGCCTGGCAAGGGCTCCGCTAACGCTGCAGGTAAGCCAATAAACAGGCTGCAAATGAAGGAGATGAGTAAGCGGTGTGCGCTGCCATGAAGGCAAGGATTGTCTTGAAAAACAGGCTGTCCTTTAATGTTCTTCACCATTAGCACCCGGATAGAATAAAAAATGAAGTTGCCAATCTAGCAGAATTATTTGTAGTCTAGGGCATGGTTCGGATTCCGCAGTGCGGTTGGGTATGGCTAAACAGGGGGCAAGGATGCATATCGTTCGTGTCGAGGGTGTCTTCAAGGATTACTTCCTTGGCAACCAGATTGTTCAGGCGCTATCGAATATAACGCTAGACATTGAGCAAGGGGTGTTCTTGGCGATTTCCGGCCCCTCGGGGAGTGGTAAAACCACCTTGCTCAATGTCATTGGCTGTATTGATGCACCCACGGAGGGGCGACTGTTCATCAGTGGACGGAACGTGACGCAGTGGTCCGGTAATCAGCTGGCGGATTTGCGTGCGCATTCCATTGGGTTTATTTTTCAGACGTTTAATCTGCTGCCGGTGTTGTCAGCTGCGGAAAATGTGGAATATCCGCTGCTGTATCGCAAAGAGATTTCAAGAAAAGAGCGTCAGCAACGTGTCAGTTATTTTTTGGATATGGTCGGTTTGTCCAAATACGCCAGTCATCGGCCTGGCCAGATGAGCGGCGGGCAACGCCAGCGGGTGGCCATTGCACGGGCACTGGCGATCAAGCCGGCGATCATTCTGGCCGATGAGCCCACCGCGAATCTTGATCGAACAACAGGTACCGAGATTTTGCAGCTGATGAAAGACATTAACCGCAAGCTGGGCACGACCTTCATTTTTTCAACGCATGATCAGCGTGTCATTGATATGGCGGATCGACTGGTGCGCATTGAAGATGGCGTCCTGCGCGAGCTGGGCATGCGGCGGGGCAATCAATGGACAACAGTGCGATTGCATAACCCGGAGGAGGTCGCCGCAGACCGTGCGCTGATGAACATAATGGAGAAAGGGGCAGTGCATGCGTAATCGCAAGTGGGTGTGGCGGGATGACGGGATGTTTAGCCTGGGCCGGTATGCGCAGCGCTTTTGTTATCTCGCGCTGCTAGTTGGGGTAGTGGGGTATGTGCCTAGCGCCGCGCAGGCCCAAAAACTCTTGAGTCCGTTTTTGGACGGTGCTGGTAATACGGTAAATACGGTCACAAAGACCGTCACACGGACGGCAGAAAGTACAACGCTTGCAGCAGCGGCAGACGATGAAGTGGAAACTCTCTTGCGCCAGGCGGCAGAAGATGATGCGAAAAGCGGGACTGCACCGCAGTCTGCGGGTGCGGCGGCGAATGCACCAGCGACTTCCCCTGCGGTTTTGCCCGACATGGCTGCTCCCGCCGGACAAGCGGCTGCACCTTTGGCAAAACCCTCAGGTGCTTTGCAAGGTTTTGCTCAGTTCGAGCTGGCGCGTACGTTAAATGACCCAAGCCATTGGTCGAAAATGCTCACGCGTGTGGAGCTTGGCCGCAGCGGCAAAATCAACGACACGGTTAAATGGAAAGTCAGTGCCCGCGTGGATTACGACGCCGTTTTTGAGGCGACTGATTTTTACCCGTCCCCAGTCCGCAGCGATCAGCGGTTTAACGCCAGCTTTCGTGAAACCTATCTGGACATGGATGCAGGCGATTGGGATCTCCGCCTTGGCCGGCAGCACGTGGTGTGGGGTGAAATGGTGAGTCTCTTTTTTGCGGATGTGGTTTCAGCACGGGATATGCGAGAATTTATCCTGCCTGAATTCAATATCCTGCGCATTCCGCAATGGGCGGCACGTGCCGAATATTTCAAGAACGATTTTCACGGCGAATTGCTCTGGATTCCGCTGCCCACGTATGACGAAACAGGCAAGCCCGGGTCGGAATTCTTTCCTGTGCAGCCTGAGTTTGCCGGGTTTTCCACGCGCTATCTCAATGAGCATAAGCCCTCGAGTCGCTTGGCCAACAGCAATTTCGGTGCGCGTGGATCCTGGCTCACGCATGGCTGGGATTTATCCGGATTTTTCTATCGAAGCATGGATGCTGCGCCCACATTTTATCGGCGCGTTGTGCTGGTGCCGCAGCCTGAAGTGATTTACGAAGCACGCCATGATCGCATTTCGCAAGCAGGTGGCACCTTGGCCAAGGATTTTGGCAGCATGGTGTTGAAAACCGAGATGGTCGCCACTCGCGGGCGACGGTTGGGTGTATTGCGTCTGACCCAGCCGGATGGGGTGGTGCGGCAAAATACGTTTGATTGGGTGGTCGGCTTGGATGTCCCTCTGCCATCCGAGACGCGGTTCAATGTGCAGTTGTTTCAAAGCGTGATCACCAACCATGACGTGGATGTCATCCCCAGGAAGGTTGAGAGTGGTTATAGTCTTTTGCTCAATGGCAAGCTGTCTCCCCAAGTGGAGGCCGAGGTGTTATGGGTGGCGAGCTTTAATCGAACCGATTGGATGCTAAGACCCAAGGTTACCTGGACTTTTGAAAAGAACTGGCGCATGACGGCAGGGGGGGATGTTTTTCACGGCCCGCCTGAAGGGCTGTTTGGTCGTTATGAAAAACGGGATCGTCTCTTTTCGGAATTGAAGTACTACTTCTAATAAGCAGGAGAATGAGAAAAACACCTCTATGATGCTCAATAGACTCCTTGGCCGGGACAGGCGCGACCCACTCACCCCGAACTTTAAGTTTTTTGGCACTGCCTTCACGCGCGCCAAGGAATCCATTTGTCTGGATATCATGAAGCTGCGCTACGAGGTGTATTGCAACGAGTGTCATTTTCTCAATGCAGATGATTACCCCGATGGCTGCGAAGCAGATGCTTATGACGCTAATGCTTACCATGTAGCCGCGTGCAACGAAGCAGGTCAGGTGGTGGGTGCGGTAAGACTGGTTTTTGCCAATCAGGCAGGATGCCTCCCTTTTGAGGGGCACTGCGCTACTTTTGACGATTTTTCTTTTCCGCCGCGCGCGGCGTGTGCTGAAGTTTCGCGGTTAGTGGTAAATAGGGGCTACCGTCGCCGTCCGGGTGACACCATGCAGGGTATGACGAAAAGATTTGTCGAAGAAGGGCGGCTCGATGCCATTCTGTTTGAGACAGACGACCCGGAAGGCAAACACCGGCGCCGCATCAGCCCCCAAATATTTATGGGGATGTTTCGGCAGATATATCAACATAGCCGTAAAAATGGTATCCATTACTGGTTTGCTGCGATGGAAAAGAGTTTGGCTCGCTCGCTCGACAGAATGGGATTTCATTACACGCGGGTTGGGCCTGAAACCGATTATTATGGTCCGGTGGCTGTGTATTACGCTGATCTGCGGCAGCTGAGTGCTGATTTGCGCAAATCGAGCGAATTCTTGAGTCGCTGGTTTGAGGGCCAACCCATTACCCTGTGGCTGATACTGAAAACCTGGATACGCATCAGGGTGTTGGGGCATAAGAAAATCTAGCCTCATACCCGCTTATTGATGATTGTTGAATGAAAAAATTTATTTCGCGGCTTGAACGGCGTCTTATCAAGGCGAAATTAGCCCGCAGCAAGCCAAATGACTTGATTGCCAAAGGCGAAAATCGCTTGCTTGCCGTCTTCAGGCGTGCCGCCACACAGTCCTCCGCTTACCGAATATTGCTTGCCGAAGCGGGTGTCAAAATTTCCGACATTCAGACGCCGCAAGATGTGTTTGCGCGGTGCCCGGTGCTGAATAAAGCGAACACTTTTCACCGCTTTGATGCCAGCCAACTGCTTTGCAATAAGTTGCCTGCAACAGAACTTGTTTCGGTGCTCACCAGTTCGGGCCATGGCGGCAGCGGGTTTGCGCTTGGTTTGGTGTCACGCCAACAGGCGCGTCAGGCTGCACGGCTGATTGATCTGGGACTTGAATTAGCCTTTGATATTGATAAACGGCGCACCTTGATGGTTAACTGCTTGCCAATGGGCGTGACGTTTGCTTCCGAGGCTGTTTGCGTAGCGAATGTCAGTGTGCGCGAAGACATGGCCTGCGCGGTGATTCAGCAAGCCGGTGCCTTGTTCGAGCAGATTATTCTGTGCGGTGACCCGCTGTTTCTCAAGCGGCTTTGCGATTATTCGCAGGATATTGGCCTCGATTGGCGCCGCTACCGCGTACATGTGATTCTGGGAGAAGAGACCTTTCCCGAAACCTTTCGCGATTACCTCGCGCAAGTGCTGGGCATTCAGCCGGACGACCCAGCCAGCGGCCTGATTGGCAGCTCGATGGGAATGGGTGAGCTGGGCCTGAATCTGTTTAACGAAACGCGTGAAACCGTCGCCTTGCGCCGCGCCTGCATTCGCCACCCAGAACTGCTCAAACGGCTGACAGGCATTGATCTCGCCGCACCCCAAGGGCACTTTCCAGAGACGGCTCTGCATTCCCTGCGCTCAGATTCAACGCTTCGCGGCGTCTCGCCAGCGCCGACTTTTCTGGTGTATAACCCGTTGCGCACGGTGGTCGAGGTCGTCTCGCCAGACGCCCACGGCGCGGGTGATCTTTTGATCACGATGCTTGACCTTCAAGCTCCCATTCCGCTTATTCGCTACGCCACGGGCGACCGTATGCAGCGCATCCCGCCGGAAGTACTGGCTTCTGCGCTGAATGAATTCGGCCTCACCCTGCCATTGCCATCGTTGCCTATCGTCGCTTTGCACGGTCGTGCGAAAGACGTATTGCCCGGTGGCGGGCATATCGATCTTTTCAAAGCGACCTTGTATCAACACCCTGCACTGGCCCGGGAAATGAGCGGCGCCCACCGGTTATCGCAAGTTGACGGCGGCCTGCGTTGGGAAGTGCAGATAAGCAAGGGTCGCTCACTGGATCAAGACCAGGCACAGGCCCTGGCATCCACCCTTTACGATATTTTATCGCCCCAGCTTCCCGGCCGTGGGCTGGACGTGAACATCCAGACGTACGCAGCTTTCGCGCACGGTAAAACGATTGATTACGAGCGAAAGTTTACGTATTGGACGGCACTGTAGTCGTGCCGGGAAAGTGACAAGAAAAAATGTCTGAAGAAAAGCTGTCGGATTTTTTTACAATCAGTTTAATCAGTCGGTAGTTTGAAATAAAATAATCAGTATTATCATTAGGTTAATTATTTTGGCACAATACATGCTTTATAGAGACTGGGCGTAGTCTCCAATTTGCTCAACAACGAATGTTTAATCTTTTTTAAGGAGTAAATGATGAAAAAATTTACAAAATTGGCCATGGCTGCTGCAGTAATCAGCGCCACCAGCTTCGGTGCCGTCGCTACGCCAGTGACTAATTTTTACTTTTCGCAGTCGGCAGGTTTAGCAACACCTAGTTATGAAAATTCTTTAAGGTACAACTTCACGCAATCGGCACCAATTGGTGGTGATTATCCTGCAGGCACCTATTCAACTCTTTCGTGGGTTGGAACCAATGGGATTGCGACTGTAGGCGGAACTACTAATCCTCTCAATAATCCTAGTTCGCTTTCTGTGACAACCTATACGAGCACCAACAATTTAGAAGTTACTGGCAACAGTAATGGGTTATGGGAAGAAGGTGAAGTTTGGAGAATTACCAACCTCCATCATCGTAATAACGAAATTCTTCCCAATTCAGGCTCTACCTACACTGACCCACTCTGGATTGCTGATATTGTTGCTAACCTGCGCATTTTCAGTGATGCTGTTGGTGGGAGCTTGGTTCATGATGAATTAGGCAGCACAAATACGATCGCATTCACTGAAACCCCAAATTCAGGCGCTTGTGCGCCACCTAATCCGCATGGGACACAGTGCGATGACATATACACGGACTTAACACTTAACACTTTTGCTCCAACATACTTCTTCTACAATGGTACGCAATACGAGTTGACTTTTGGACTGGAAGCTGGTGCTGGGGCTATTATCGCTCTCTCTGATGTTTTGCGAGTGTATACGGCTGAAACATTCCCTGGTGACAGTGATGTTTATGTAACCATGGCATGGCGTGCCGTACCGGAGCCAGGTTCCCTCGCGTTAGCTGGCTTGGGTTTGACTGCTTTAGCTGCGTTGCGCCGCCGTAAAAATCTAGCGGCTTAATTCCCAGTTTAGTTAGCAAATTCAAGGGCTGCTCTTTCGGGAGTAGCCCTTTTTTATGGATTGAAAAAGGCTTAAAACTATATGGTTTTAAAGGATGCATGGAATTGAGGGGCAGATGAAATTTTTAAAAAATAGTGCGTTGTCTTCTTCTGACTCGCCCGGGTATGTGCGTAGTGTGGGTAAAATTTATTGGGCAGATGAAAAGGAATTTTGTCTTTGGGTGGATGTTCCGGAGGCTTATGCTGAATTTTTGTCAGAGTCAGGAAACGCTTGGCTTGCTGCGATGTTGCCATTGGCCTTAAGTATCGGCGAAGACATTGAAATTGGACTATCTGTCGATGCCTTGCTTTTAGAGAATGTTCGCGGGGTCATGGCGATTTGGCATGAATGGTATCCAGAGCTAAAGCCCATCAATATTCATTGCCCAATAAAGACATGGGAGCCAACACCTGTAAAAAAAAATGCAGCATTTTTTTCTGGTGGCATTGACTCTTATTTCACGATTGCAAGAAGAATCCCTGGAAATAAATATGATATTCCGGCGGTCGATAAGGTTGATGATCTTATAACGGTGTGGGGTTTTGATGTTAAGGTTCGTGAAAAAAATCAATTTTTTCAACTTGAAAAAATGCTTAAGAAAAGTGCAGAATGCCTTGGTTTGAATCATCTTAGTATCAGAACCAATCTAAGAGATTTAGAAGCACATATCCCTTTCAATGATATGTGGCGCCGTCTAGGCCAGTGCGCAGGACTAGGGTTTGTTTCATTGGTACTGGAAAAAAGGTATAAAAAAATTTCCTTAGGCTCAACAAAAGCCTTTGGTAATCTTACCCCGTGGGGAACTCATCCTCTAGTTGACGCTTTATTTTCAACCTCCAGCCTAGAAATTGACCATGATGGCGCAAGCTTTACTCGAGATCAAAAAACTGATTTAGTTGCTAAGTTCCCTCCAGCGCATACAGCGCTGCATGTTTGTTTTGCAGAAGGAGGATATAACTGCTCTCAATGTGATAAGTGCTATCGTACAATGATGACCTTTGATGCCTTAGGCCATAGAGAGACAATGAAGAGCGCCTTTGATTGGTCTAAGTATGATGTAAAAAATATTGAAAAATTTTTTATTAAAAGTCAGGGCGATGAGATTTATGGCTCTGATATTACGGGTGTGGCCAAGTTAAATGGCCGCGAAGATATTGTTCGTGCGCTTTGCTATGCCTCAAGAAGATCTATCGTGCTCCGTCCTCTGGTAAAGTTTAGCGAATGGCTTTCCTCTGCTCCATTCATTTGGCGGCTAGGTGTACGTCTTAATCAATTGCTTTTAAAAGGCCCGATTAGGAAGATCTAATTCTTTTCTTCTATGGTATTTTGACTTTGATCTAATAAACGGGCGATCAAAGAGTTTATATGGAATTACTTTCTACTCAAGTTGAGCCATCCATTGAAACCCCCGGAAACATTCGCTGTAGCGCACGAATTCGTTGGGGACTAACAGGTGAACTTAGTTTGTGGGTAGATGTTCCCGAAGCCTGTACGAAGTCTTTATCTGAAACAGGAAACCCTTGGTTGGTTGCCATGCTGCCAATGGCCGCAAGCCTTGGCGAAGATATTGAGCTGTCGCTTCCCGTGGATGCCTTGCTACTGGAAAATGTGAGAGGAGTCATGAAGATATGGAAAGAATGGTACCCCGAGCTTCATAGTGTGGACATTCGTTGTCCGGTAAAAGGGTATGCAGAGCCAAAATCCACACGCACGGCAACCTTTTTTTCCGGAGGTGTCGACTCCTACTTTTCCATTGCTCGCAGAATGCCGCAGAATCCGCATGGCATACCGGCGGTTGGCAAGGTGGATGACTTGCTCACTGTGTGGGGTTTTGATGTTGGGGTTTCTGATGAGGCCCAGTTTCGCCCATTGGTTGGAATGTTGTCTGAGAGTGCTCAAAGGCTCGCACTGAACCACATCATCGTCCGCACGAATTTGCGTGAAGTGATGCCGATTTATCGGAAACAATGGGGGCCGCTAACGCACGGCGCGGGGTTGGCATTTATCGGGCTGATGCTCGAGCGGCGATATGGAGAAATTGTTTTAGGGTCAACTTATCCCTATGGCGTGCTTTCCCCCTGGGGGTCTCATCCGCTGGTTGATCTCTTGTTTTCAACTTCTGGCGTGACCATAGTTCATGATGGTGCAGCAATGACTCGGATTGGAAAAACAGAGCTTGCTGCTCGCTTACCAGAAACCAGGCGTTCTTTGCATGTATGTCAGGCGGCTGGGCTGCATAACTGCTCACGCTGTGAAAAATGTTATCGCACCATGATCGCTCTGGATATTCTCGGGCTGAAAGAAGCTTTCAATGCCGTGTTTGATTGGTCTGATTACACACTTTTGAAGGTAAGCAAAGTCTATGTCGGCGGAGGGCTGCAACAGATTTTCTATAAAGAGATGATCTCTGCCGCGCAGGTGCGAGGGCGTGAAGATGTCGTCAAGGCTTTGCGTTACTCTTCCCGCCGGTCTGGCCGCTTAGCGCCCTTTGTAGGCTTTGCAGAGCAGCTTGTGAAGCGTCCGATTGTTTGGCGGCTTGGCATAGCTTTGCGACGCTGGTTATTAAGTGGCTCAATTCAAAAAGAATACATTGCGCTTTGAGTTAGTAAAGATGCAAATGTAATAGACCGACGTTACTCGGTTGTGGCTGCCTAGAGGTATGATTAGCACTTAATCCGCTTTCAAAAAACTCAACGTGATCTTATCTGCGCTGACGAAACTTGCCCTGCGTAATCTGCTACGCCACCGTCGTCGCGCATTGATCGCCATATTTTCTGTGGCTTTCGGGACAGCGGCGCTCGCAGTAGCCAGCGGATTTATTGCAGGGATGTTCGCTGACTTCCGCGAAGCGACTATCGAGTCGCAGTATGCGCATCTCCAGATCACGCGGCCCGGCTATCACGAGAATGGCCTGGCTGATCCTGCCCGCTATGTGCTGCCGAATGATGCAGCGGCGCAATCGTTAAGTGCGCTGCCGCATATCCGCGCCTGGGGGCCCCGACTCGGTTTGACGGGTTTGGTCAGCCATGGCGAGTCCACGCTTCCTTTCGTCGGCGAGGGGTTTGATCCGGCTCATGATTTGACGGGCGACCGTTCTTTGACGATCATCCAGGGGCGCCGTTTGGGTGTGGCCGACCATGATCAAATTCTGCTAGGCAAGGGGCTGGCAACACTCATGGGGGTGCAGGCGGGCGATGCTGTGGTGGTGCTGGTAGATACACCCGCCAGTGGTTTGAGTGCCATTGATGCAAAAGTAGCTGGTGTATTCGAATCAGTGAGCAAGGCGTATGACGATAGTGCTCTGCTGCTTCACATTGATGCTGCACGCAAGCTGCTCAAGGTGGATGGGGCACATAGCTGGCTGGTTTATCTGGATAAAACAGAAAATACTTCGCGTGTGGCAAAGGCGTTACGCGCGCGCTTTGGTGCGCCCCAGTTTGAAGTGCGCACCTGGGATCAGCTGGCAGAGTTTTATCGGCGGGCTGTTGATTTGTTTCAACAGCAATTGGAGGTCGTCCGTTTTATTGTGGTGGCGATTATCTTGCTGGGGATCAGCAACACCATGATGATGAGCGTGATGGAGCGCACGGGAGAAATCGGTACGGCGATGGCGCTGGGGGTTCGGCCACGCATTCTGCTCGGGCAGTTTTTGCTAGAAGGCGGGCTCATTGGCTTAATCGGCAGCCTGGCGGGGCTTGCCCTGGCCATCGCGATTGGGTGGGGGGTCGATGTGCTGCATATTGATATGCCCCCACCGCCAGGACTGACGCGAGGTTATCTGGCGCATCTGTTATTCACCCCGGCTACTGTGCTGGAAGCACTACTGGTCGGCGTGGGCACCACGACACTGGCGAGCCTTTATCCGGCTTGGCGGGCGTCACGCATGGTGATCGTAGATGCGATTCGGCATAACAAATAAGGGGTTTATGTGTTCGAGCTTTTCAAGTTAGCCATGCGTAATGTTTTTCGGCATCGCGGGCGCACATTGATGACGCTGGCTTCTATCGTGTTTGGTGTGGCCGCGTTGATTCTGGCGGGTGGCTTTATTGAAGATACGATTGTGGAAACAGGCGAATCGATGATTCGTTCAAGTACCGGCCACCTGCAAGTTGCTCGCCAAGGGTATTGGCAGTACGGGACGCGCAGTCCGGAAAAATACTTGATGGAGAATCCGGAAAACCTGCGTCGTGAATTGGCGGCAGCACCTGGGGTAGAGGATGTGATGTTGCGTATTGGATTCTCGGGACTGCTGGGCAATGGCCGCACGGACTGGCCAATTATTGGCGAGGGCGTAGAGCCCGCGCGCGAGAAGCGCCTGGCTAGCTACATTACAGTGGTTGCCGGCCGTCGTCTGACGGATGGTGACGCGTTTGGCATGATGATCGGTCAGGGGGTTGCAAAAGCGCTAAAGCTCAAGCCGGGTGACCCGGTCACTTTGCTGGTCAGCACGACTGGAGGGGCAACCAATCTGCTTGAGTTTCAAGTCATCGGCGTTTTTCAGACGTTTTCTAAAGACTATGACGCTCGTGCAGTGCGTATTCCCCTGGCTGCGGCTCAGGAACTACTAGCAACGCCAGGGGCGCATATTGCGGTGGTTTTGCTTAAAAATACGATGGATACGGACCGTGTTGCAGGTTCTATGGGTGGTAGGCTGAACCATCAAGGTTATGAAATGAAAACCTGGGTTGAATTGAATACTTTCTATACCCAGACGGTAACGCTTTATCGGCAGCAGTTTGGTTTTCTGGTGGTGATTATTCTGGCGATGCTGTTAATGAGCGTTTCTAACACGGTCAACATGGGTATTTTTGAACGTGTTAGCGAATTCGGCACGATGATGGCTCTGGGCGATCGCTCTTCTCGTGTTTTCGCGTTGGTTGTGATTGAAAGTTTTTGGCTGGGTCTTCTGGGTGCCGTAGGCGGCGTGGTTGTTGGTATCGCACTCGCCAAAGCAATTTCACTGGTCGGGATTTCTATGCCGCCACCGCCGAATGCAGACCAAGGTTATATCTCCCATATTCTGGTTGTGCCCAATGTTGTTGCTTTATCGTTTATGGTCGGAGTGTTAGCGGCTGTTCTAGCCTCGTTGCGGCCAGCGCGAACAATCAGCTGCAAGCTGATTGCCGAGGCGCTGCGTGAGAGTGTTTGAGTGTTTTAAGATCATTAATCAGTGGGTAACCTGGGAATGACGGGGTTTATCGGCAGGATGATACAGGGTATCATTGTGCCGTTTATGCACTTGGCTTTGTCATAGTTTTCTCGTGTGGCCAAAGGCTTGCTTTCGCAACACATCTGCATTTTTTACATTATCTTGGGGCGCCTATGATTAAGTCCGCGTTGGGTCACACCGTTCGGACCACGACTTTGTTGCAGCTGCTGTTTGATTTTGGCTTCGTTTTTGTTGGTATTCTGATCGCGGCGATGTGGGTCAGAAGTGGGTTGCCGATTGACATGGTTGTGTTCGTTTCCTATGCGGCAATTCTTGCAGTGACTTTGTTAGCGGTAAATAGCTGGCTGGGGTTTTATCAAAGAATTCATGATCGTACGGTTGAGGATTCGCGCGCGCGCGCGGTGCTTGCTTTGCATCTCTCGATCCCAATTGCCTACCTGATTTTTCTGGTGTTGCCGATTGCCGAAGCCGATCGGACGTTTCTTGAGCTCAGCGGCATGGCCGCTCTATTTGGCATGTTGTCGCACCGTGTTTTTGCTTCACACCGCAAAAAAAATGCACGGGTCACCCATCGGATCCTGGTGTTTGGGGTAGGTCACGAAGCGGCCAAAGTGACTGCTGCGCTGAACCAGGAAGATCCGACTATTCAGGTGGTGGGTTTTTATCCTGGGCCGATGTGTAAGGAAGTTGTAGTACCCCAGGATCGCCTGCTTCCTCAATCAATGTCTTTAGTGGATACGGCTATTTTTCATAAAGTGGATGAAATTGTCGTTGCGATGGATGATCGTCGCGGGGGACGTATGCCATTGCGAGAGCTGCTCGATTGCCGGGTGTCGGGTATTTTGGTGTTGGATATGTCCAGCCATTTTGAGCGCATGCTGGGGCAGATTCGACTTGATGCCCTGCGGGCAGGCTGGCTGATTTTTGGTGATGGTTTCCGTCAGGGCATGCGGCGCTCGTTCATAAAGCGCGTGTTTGACATTATTGCGGCAGTTATCCTGCTGATTGTTTTTTCTCCCATTATGCTGATTACTACCCTGCTCATTTTGCTAGAGGATGGTGCTCCGATACTTTATCGCCAAGAGCGGGTTGGGCTGAATGGGCGGTTGTTTAATGTGATCAAGTTTCGCAGTATGCGGCGCGATGCAGAAAGCGATGGAAAGCCACGCTGGGCGACGGCCAATGATGATCGCACAACCCGGGTGGGTCGCCTTATCCGCAAGGTGCGAATTGATGAGTTGCCACAGCTTTTGTGTGTGCTCAACGGCTCGATGAGTATGGTGGGCCCACGGCCTGAGCGCGCATTTTTCGTCGATCATCTGACCAAGGAAATTCCTTATTACGCCATACGCCACAGTGTGAAACCCGGTGTGACAGGATGGGCCCAGGTGAGGTATCACTATGGTGCCTCAATTGAAGATGCTGTACAAAAACTGCAATATGACCTTTACTACGTCAAAAATCACACCCTCTTGCTTGATTTGGTGGTGATCTTTGAAACTGTGGGTGTTGTTGTTGGCGGGAAAGGGGCGCAATAGATAATCTTCATGCTTTCAAGTCAGCATCGGCAACTGACTTTTCAATGTCATATGATTTGGATCGGATAAATGCCTTGCGCCCCAAGTGATAGGCTAATAACGGGAAAGGCATGCGGATCCAGTGTGACCTGATGTAAAGCGCAAAACGGGCGAGCCATGCACTGAACGAGTTTGTACTCGAATGTACTGGCCTCAAGGCGTTTAAATAGCAGATATCCATTACCCAGGAGATTAACGCAGACGGTTTACCTAAGCTAGCCTCTGATCGAACAACCTCAGGCACAGGGGTATCGAGAATCAGTGTGGTATACCTCACTGCGTAATAGAGAGGCCGCGACAAACCCAGTGTTGCAGCGCGTAGCGCGAGTGTCTCAGAAAAATCAGGCAATGCACTAAATTGCCTGAATAGACAATCCAGGTCGAACAAGTCCCGCAAGCTCGACTCAAAATCTCCCTCGTGAAAGAGGTGTGTCGCGCTATGTAGCAACATATCTGTTGGCTGTAGCACATACAAATCAGCAAAATCCTTTACCGGTACTATTGCTGCTAACAACGCTGCTGGATTTACAGTCAGGCGTGCAGTTTCTGGCAGGATGGTATGGTGTACATCAATGGTTGTTCCACGCTTTACGTGGCGCATGGGTGGAATTTCATGCATCCATCGACGGTAGTAGCGCTGGTCGTATTTATCGTGGTGTGACCCCTGCCATCCATGAATCATCAATGCACTTTCGGTTTCGCCCAGCAGTTTTTTGGGAACAATGATGTCAACGTCAGAAAATGTTCTTCCACGTGCAGCTTCGAGGCCGGCCATTACATACGCTGCTCCCTTGAGAAGAATTGGCTTTATGCCGGCGTAGGCTAGCGCTTGGCGTATGCATTCAACTTCCCATCGTAAAGCAATTGACTGGCGTTCAGCCACGAGTACTGCTGATGTCAAATGATGTCGGGCAGCGATGGGGGCATTTTCTAGCAGTCCCTGCTGAGTCAATACATTTGCTAGACGAGCCAACAAATTCGTCCGTCGACCTTGTCGGATCAATAGGTCCCATTTTTGAGCAGACAATTCGCGAACAATTTCTGGTGTGAGCAGAGCATTAACAATCAGATCACGATGAGGTGTCATGTTATTTTCCCCGAGCATAACTCCTCAAATGTGCGCACAGCATCGTCCAGCTGGCTATAGGTGTATTGGTAGCATGCGCACTGATCCACTAGATTCCCAACTGCCTCAAAGCCGTTTTCACCATGAATGTCGTAATTGAATGATTGCTCGGCAATAAGCATGAATGTGCGTGCTTTGCTATGAGGCTCCAGGAGAGGCAACATATTGGGCGTATATTTTGGGAGCACAATCCATGATGCGCGCACAGGCTCGCGTACGCGCACGGCACTTTGCGTCGGTGGACGAAGTAAAGCGACCGTTCCCTTGGTCGTATCAGGTACCGAATCAGTTAGCACGGCATCCGGCGCAAACTGCTTGATGATGCCTATTGACCTGTTTTTCAGGTTAATAGGCCGTGACATGCCAAATATTTCTCCGGTCGTCATATCATAAAGTGCCAGTTCATCCGAAAGCAGGCGCCACCCACGCATCACCAAGCCCGCGCATAAAGTACTTTTCCCAGAGCCTGGCGGGGCAGGGAGGATTGCTGCCTTTCCATTTTTTTCTAGTACGGCAGCGTGAATGACCAGATATTGATGACTATGTGCAGCTACGCACCAGTTGAGCCCCCATTCCAGCATGGCGAACGCTTGAACAGTTGGCAGGGGAATAAAGGAAGGGCGGCCATCGAAGAAGAAACGAACCTGCGGTTTCAACCAGCGCCATAAGCTTGGTTCGCTGGCAATCTCTACGTGGAAGTCGGCAAAAGCATCGATGGAGCTGACTTCAAAGTCAGCGTACATCACTGCAAAATCTCTGATCAGAGATGGCACATTGGTTTTTAGCCTCGTGACGAAAGGAGGCAATTTCAACAGCAATTCGCCCCGGTGGAGCAAATTAGCCAGTTCTATCCTAGGTAATTCAGATATTTTCAATGCGCGACGTCAGTGACAAGACCGATATCTTTGAGCTGCATCAAGGAAGCGAAAACATACTCTTGGATTATTTCGTCGTCGTGCTCGACAAAGAAGCTGGCCAATTGCTGTGCTAGAGCTTCAACGCTGAGTGGTGAAAGGCGAATCAAGCCAAGCAACTGCAACGCCATATCCTCTATGAGGTGTGTATCTCCCGTACGAACATTGTAGGCGACTGCCAAGCCGTCTTCAGTATCCCAGCTTTTGAGTTTTAGCTGCTCTGCAGGACTTGATAACCAGAGCGCTGCAGCATGAGTCATCGGAGTAACAATGATGAACGAACCTCAGTCCTTAAACAACGTAATTCGCAGACCAAAGCAACCGTTTTTACAGGTTGCCGGCCAATCCATTAAAGGGCAATCCAGTTGTCCTTCAGATACTTAACGATTGCGTCTGAGGTCCACGTTACCCCAGTGCCTGAGGGCGAGTATGAGCCAGATGCCATCCTTTGCAGATCTGGAAAACCCAGACACTGCTCCATTTCATTTCTTGTGAGTGGCGAAAGGATTAAATAGTTAAGCTGAGCCGTAATGGTGGCCTTTTGCAAGGAAGTCCCAGAGGTGAGTACGTTACAGGCATATGCAGTCTGGCTGGCTGTTCCGCAATTAATCCCTTTGGACGTCAAATGTGAAATTTTTACTTTTTTCCAATTACTATTTACCGCATTTTTAATATCCGAATATTTGTCGAAAAATTTATTCCACGGGAGGGCACTGTATCCAACAGATCCCCGTGCGGTATTGTTTGCCCAATTAGAGATATACCACGTTTCATCAGGATAGCTCTGATGCCCCTCGTTCGTGCGTAAGCTGGTATTGGGATTGATGATTTCAGAACCCCAAGCAGAGGGACTCTTGCAGTGCCAGGCGAGTGCAGGACGGCTAGCTAACGTTGCGACAATAGGCACAGCCACGGCACCAAGTTTTATGAGGCGGCGACGAGATGGAATTGATAAGTCAAGTGCTGTTGGTTTATCGACAGATAAGTCTGTTGAGTTATCAACAGATTCTGGTTTTTGGCTGTCTTTATTCATGATCTATCCTATCTTTCTCATTAGATTCGACTACATCTGACGGAGAAGAAACAACTTTTATCCACCTAAATACGCTGAAATCTTACTACAGCGCATCCAAAAAATATATACTTTAATACAAGCATATTATATGCCAATATATGCATCCATATGATTATTTGTATATTATTGATTTTTTTTATCAGAACAGGTCGATAAGTGTAAAAGCTATCGACAATTAAAGAAGTCGTTGTTAGAAAAGCCATGCCAATTCAAACTTAAAGTTTCAAGCAAGCATTTATAAAGTGTATCAATATATCGACTGAGTTCTTTGATTCCGTGACGAGACTGCGTTTCGAAATACAGATCGCTTCTTGTGACAGGCATTTCTCTGGATACTAGACAAGGGTAGATTGCTCTTTCTTTATGGTGCCTTTCTGTCTAGAAGTTCGAGCAGGAAGCTGGCTGGAATGGCGTAGCTGATGCCGGAAGGTTTTTCAAGCACGGATTCTTTTGTTCCCTTGACGAAAACCATGTTGAGTATGCCAATGACTTCACCACTGTCGGCATCAAAAAGCGGGCCACCACTATTGCCGGGGTAGGCGGTGGCATCCAGCTGGTAGATAGAAAACGAGCCACTACGCAAACGGCGGATGGGTTTTTCTTTAAGCTGGGCAGAGTTGTCCGCAGGTAGCGCGATCGGCGTAACCGAGGAAATGATGCCGCGGTGCGTTACAGGGGAAAACCCCAGCGAGCCACCGATTGGAAAGCCGGTAAAGGCGACGGATTGACCCTCACGTATTTCAGCAGCAGATTTTATTTTGAGTGCTGGTAACGGGGGGCCGGTAATTTTGAGCAACGCCAGATCATGTTCTTTATCGGTGATCTGTAGTACGGCATTTCGTCGATGCAGTACATCGCCCTGACGTACCAGTATTGCAAAGATTTCTTGTTGGGTTGCATCAAGATTCACCGCAATGACATGGGCATTGGTGGCAATGATAGAACCATCGCCCAATGCAAAGCCGGTGCCTCGCATCAGAAACTGTGGACTACGTAATTGGCTAAAAGTGCCCACAACAACAATGGAAGGCTTGATGGTGGCTATGGTTTCCGGCAGATCTGCTCGTGCCCATAGGGCTGCAAGCAGTAAAACTGTGCCAAAGAGGAAACGCATAACTAAAACAGCAGCGTGATTTCGTTGCGAACGCCAAGTCATGGCCTGGATCGTGCCATGTGACGGTCAATTTGAGGAAGGTTGGGCGAGGGTTCCGTAATGGCTGGATTAAATGGATGTTCGCGTTGTGGAAACACAGCGAGAATACGTTGTACATAATTGCGGGTTTCGGCATAGGGTGGAATGCCAAGGTGGCGGTTAACGGCACCTTCACCAGCGTTGTATGCTGCCGCGACAAGAGCGACATTGCCCTTGAAATAAGCCAGGAGCCAGCGCAAATACGCTAGGCCTCCGCGCACATTTTGTTCCGGATCAAAAGGTTTTTTGACGTTGAACCGGGCGGAGGTATCCGGGATCAGCTGCATGAGCCCTTGTGCATTTTTGGGCGACAGGGCTTGCGGATTCAGATGCGATTCAGTATGCGCGACGGCAAAGGCCAGGCGCGGCATGACGCCGTATTCCGGAGCCAGGCGACTGATAAGCTCAGCTAAATGGCGTTGTTTTTCGCTGGTAAACACCCACTCGGTTTCATGAGTCAGCCCCTCACTGACCGCATTTTTTTCGTTGAGGCATTCGGGTACTTCAGTGACGGGTTGGCCAACGATGGGCAACATTTTTCGGGATGGTTCGTGTCCTTGATCTGCAGCTAACTTGAAAAAGTAGGCCGCCAAGCCGTCATTGCGTGGCACGCCGCGACCATTCATGTGTATCCAGCCCAGGCTGTAAAGTGCTTCCGAGTCACCCGCCTTGGCACCTTGGCAGTAAAGGGCAGCAGCTTTTTTTAAGTCTCTTGGCACGCCTTCGCCGTGTTCAAAGGCAAGTGCTTCTTCGCGCAAGGCACGCCATGTTTCGGTCGTCGTTTCTTGCGCGGCAAAAGTCGGCGCCGGTGAGACGGTGAACAACAGAAAAATTGCGGCCAGGGAGGCGATTAAACGCGCAACATGACGATTGGCGAAGGGTTTTTCGATTTTCATTGTCGTGCTTACGTTTACACGTGGTTACAAGCCCTTGCTCAGTTCGGCAACTTCGGCATGGGCCGAAAATTTCTCGCCGAGCTTGGCCAGGGTGTCCAATACCTGCTTGGCTTCCGCCTTCTTCCCAGCCTTGATGAGCGCTTTGGCATAGCTTAGGCGAAAGTCAGGATTTTGCGGGGCAAGCGATACCACTTTTGCAAGAAGCTCCGCTCCGGCGGCGGGCCTGCCTTGGGCGACATACAGTGTGCCCAGGGTTTCCATGATCGCCGGTTGGTTGGGTGCCAGTTTGTTGGCTTCTTCGGCATAGGCAACCGCTTTAGGATCGTTCAATTGGCCGAGTGACCAGGCCAGATTGTTGAGGATAGCCGGATTTTTCGGTGCGACGGCCAGCATGGCGCGGTAATGACTAATCGCGGTTGCATAGTCTTTGCGTTTGTTGGCGATCTCGGCAACAAACGTGTGGAAACCTTGATCATTGGGGTGTGCCTTGAGCCAGATGTCGACGCTGTTGCCAGCTTCGGCTGTCTGGCCACTTTGCAAGAGGGCAACATACAGGCGTCCTGCCAGATCAGTGGTTGGCGCTGCTTTCAGGCCAGCACGGTAGGCTGTAGCGGCATCTTTCCAGGCTTTTTGAGCCAGCTGGATATCGCCTTCCAATAGGTAGCCGGCAGCCTCTTTGGGTTGTGTTTTCTGGATGGTTCGTGCCGTGGTGAGTGCATCACTAAAGCGCCCATCCGCCATATCCAGCATGATCTGGGCGCGTTGCAAGGGGAGGGCGTCTGGTTGCTTACCGATCCCTTTAGCAAGGGTGTCGCGAGCTGCCTGTTTATTTTTGGCAGCCAGGTAAATTTCGGCGATGCGTAGATAAGGCTGCGGGTTGTTGGGTAACAGGTTGGTAAGTTTGTTATAGGTCGTGAGTGCTTGATTGGTGTCTCCCGAAAGCTGATATACCTGTCCGGCAACCAAGAGTATTTCGGGGTTTTCGGGGAAAGCAGCCAGCGCTTCTTCCGTTGCGGCGCGCGCTTTATCCTTATCCTTGGCATTGAGGTAGAAGCTCATCAGCGCAAAGCGCGGCGTCGGGTTACTGATGTCCGCTGCAACTGCTTTTTTAAGCAGGCTGGCGACATCATCCAGACTTGCTCCTGTACGTGCTTTAAGCTGTGCTAACGAAAGCATGGCAGGAACATTTTTCGGGTCTTTGGCTATTACGGCTTCATAACGCTGACGCGCCTGATCGATTTTGTTTTCTGCCAAGTCAATCGCGACAAGATTAGTGGCTGCCGACAAATAGGTGGGATCCTCGGCAAGCGCTTTTTCAAAGCTCTTTTTTGCAGCTGGGATGTCTTTTTTGGCAACAAGCGCCTGGCCACGCAGGTTATGGACGAGCGGTGAGTTGGGCTGTTTTTTCTCCAGGTTGGCAATGGCCTGGAGTGCCTTGTCAAAATCTTTCTGGCGCATGGCTGAAGCAATGATCGCCATATCCGCTGTAACGCCAGAATCACTGGCGGCAATCTGTTCCAGATCAGCGAAGGCTTGCTCGGTATGTCCCAGGCGCATTTGGGATAGCGCCAGTGCAGTCTTGGCTTTACTATCTTTAGGGTCATGCTTTGCCGCTTGGCTGAAAAACTCTGCAGCACGCTCGGTATCCCCGTTCTGCATATACACTTCGCCAGCCAAAGTCAGCCATGCCGGGGGGACTGTGGCGCCTTGCAATACAGGCTGTAATGTGGTCAAAGCCTTGGCCGGTTGTTTGCTGCGCAAGTAGGATTTCACTAGCAGGCGACGGCTGTAATCAAGACCTGGCGATTTTTGTAGCGCTTTGCTGAGAGAATCCTGTGCCTGAATGTCGGATTGTTTTTGGTAAGCAATCGCACCGGCAAGTTGCAACCCCTGTGGGTTATCCGGTTGCATTTTCAGCAGGTTTTCCACGGCATTGCCTGCTGTAGCAATATCTTTTTTGCTAAAAGCGATCAGTGCCGTTAGATAGACTGTTATGGGTTGTTTCGCGGCGACTTTTTGCATTTCTGCTAGCTGCTTGGCTGCCAGGTCAAGTTTTTGATCCTGTATTTGAAGCATGATGATATTGGCGTGCACAGAGGTCGTATTGGGTTTTATTTCAAGCACTTTCTGGTACGCAGCTAATGCCTCTGGCAGTTTTTGCTCGACACGTTGAAGATCACCCTTGAAATGCCAGGCATCTGCTTCGCGGGGATTTTTGATCAAAACCTCATCCACTATTTTGTTAGCTTCGGCTAGATTCCCTTTTATTGCTTCAAGTCGTGCTAACCCAAGCTGAGCGGGAGCATAGTGCGGTTTTGCAGCCAATGCTTCATTAAAAGTCGTTTTTGCCGATTCCATATTGGCGAGCATGATGTAACTTTGCGCTACGACAGTTTTTAACTCGGCAAGCTCTTCGGCGTTGGCCGTAGGCGTACTAGCGAGTTCATCAATGACTTTTTTTGCCTTGCCTTGCGCCATCAAGGCGCGGGCTAGTGGCGGCGTGACTTGTCCTGCGGATATCTTGAGCTCAATCGCTTTGCGGAGTTCGAGCTCAGCAGCAACAGGATCTCCGCTCTCAAGTAGGGCGCGTCCAAGCAAAAGCCGTGCTTCAGGAGAATGCGAATCTTTGTTTAAGACATTCTTGATTTGGATGATAGCCGCTGCCGGATTGTCTTTCTCCAGATATTCTTTAGCGGATGCCATCATTTTGTCTGGCGAACTACTATTACATCCCATCACGATAAGCGTTGCGGCGATGATTGCCATCCGGGCGAAGCAGGAGTGATTTTGGTTTCGCATGTCAGGAGTCAGCTTTTTGATTTATGAATGGTAAAAATGCTTATTGGTGCAGCTTGGCGGTTGATCTGTGCCGATGGCGATTATTGGACGATTACGTCTTTAACCCGAATTTATGCATTAAATCATACAGAGTCGGGCGGCTGATGCCAAGTAAATCGGCCGCCCGTGCAAGATTGCCATTACTTCGACTGACAGCAGCGATAATGGCTTGTCGTTCGGCGGTGTCGCGTATTGTGCGCAGATCAAGTGGCATGGTGTCTTCTGCAGATACCTCATCAAGTCCTACATCCTGCGCCGATAGGCTGTTGCCTTCTGCCATGATGGTTGCGCGTTTGAGACAGTTTTCAAGTTCACGCACATTACCAGGCCAGGAGTAGGTAGATATCGCGCGTACTGCTTCTTCGCTTAAGGAAAGCGAGCCGCGATTCTGCTCACTGGCAAACCGGCGGACGAGTGCATGCGCAAGTAATGCAGCGTCGCCGATGCGATCCCTGAGCGGGGGGATCATGATGACGATTTCAGCTAACCGATAGTAAAGATCTTCCCTGAAGCGACTTTCGCTAATCAATGTTTTTAAATTTTGATGCGTGGCGCAAACGACCCGCACATCAATGGGAATTTCTTGTCGTCCCCCAACCCGCTCGATGACGCGCTCTTGCAAAAAGCGCAGTAGTTTGGATTGCAAGGGGAAAGGCAAGTCACCAATTTCATCCAGCATTAGCGTGCCTTTGTGCGCTAATTCGATTTTTCCTGGGGTGGTTTTTGCTGCGCCAGAGAAGGCTCCTTTTTCATAGCCGAATAACTCGCTTTCCAGCAGGTTTTCTGGGATCGCTGCACAATTGATTGCAACAAATCGGGCGTCACTCCGGGGGGACGCATTGTGTACTCCACGCGCCAGAAGCTCTTTGCCTGTCCCGCTTTCTCCCAACAGCAAGACCGTGGCATTGGTGGGCGCCACTTTTTCTATCGTGCGGCAAATGCGCAGCATTTCCGGGTCGCGTGTAATCAGGGTACCTAAAGCATCTGGTTGCTGCATCGCCTGCAGACGACGATTTTCTTGCTGCAAATCGTAAAACCGGAAAGCCCGCCCAACGGTTAAGTTGAGTGTTTCCGGCTCAAACGGTTTAACGAAAAAATCATAGGCACCCAGCGCAATGGCGCGCAAAGCATTGGCCTGCTCATTCTGTCCTGTGACGACAATAATTTTTGTATCTGGGCTGATGGCCAGGATTTGTTCCAGCAGCTTGAAGCCTTCCGAGACGGAATCAGCATCGGGGGGCAAGCCCAGATCCATGGTGACTACCGCTGGCGTGTAACGGCGAATTTGCGTTAGTGCGCTTTCGCGGTCGCCAGCGAGTAGCACCTCATATTGGTCAAACGACCAGCGTATTTGTTTTTGTAATGCAGGGTCGTCTTCTACAACCAGTAATTGGCGCAATTTTTCTGTTGTCATTTCATCTCCGGTTGCTGCAAATCGGACATTGTTCGGATTTCAAGCAAGGGTAGCCTGACGCGGAAACGAGTGCCGACATTTTCTTCACTTTCAACATGAATTTCCCCACCTAATTCTTGTATGTATTGGCGGCTTTCATAGGCGCCTATGCCCATGCCGGCCTGTTTGGTTGTTTGAAAGGGTTTGAAGAGGCGCTCGCGAATGAAGTCAGCCGACATGCCTTGTCCCGTATCGCCTACTTCAATTTGCGCCATGCCTGCCTCACGCCGAACAGCCATCCAGACTTGCCCGCTGGCGGGAGTCGCATCAAGTGCATTTTGCACCAGGTGGCCGATAACTCGCTCAATTCGTTCCTCATGCCCGCGAATAGAGACGGCATCGTGAATTGTGAGGTCAACCGCAGGCAAGGCATCTGCCTTCGATTTTTGCACTCGACGGGCAATCTCATCAAGACTCACTCCGCTAAAACTGTCGGCAGGTGTTGCGCCTTCGCGTAACTGCAGCATCAATTGGCGCATCCGGTCGACCGCGTGATTAACCGTTAGCAGCATATCTTTTTGGAATTCAAGATTGCCCGCATGACGTTCGGCATTGCGTACCATGAGCGACAACTGCGTCAGGATGTTTTTCAGGTCATGTACAACAAAGGCGGACATGCGATTGAATGAGTCGAATTTGCGGGATTCCAGCAAAGCTTCAGTGGCCTGCATCTGAGCGAGAAAAGTCGCGGCCTGGCGGCCGGCCGTTTTGAGCAAGTCATTCACTTCCCAGTTGAGGTCTATCGGTGTGCGCGATGTGGTCAAGAGAACAAACCCCACCATGCCAGCTGATGTACGCAGGGGAATGACCAGCCAGGCATTGGGCATTTCAAGTAGCCACGGAGGCAGTGTTAAGTCGCCATAACGTCCCGGGCGTGAGCGGAACTCTTCCAGACTCAGCACCCATCCAGTGACATCCAGTGAGCTAATCATTGAGCTGTTACTGGGTTCGATAATATCAGATGGCGGAAAATTCCAGCGTGCGGTTTGAACAAATTGGCGTCCCGCGGCGTCTTTAGTCCACAGCGAGCCAGCCGGACTTTCAACCATCTCGCCCAGGCCGCGAATCACTTGCTGCCCTAGTTGTAGTACGCTGTTCTCCGAACACAGGGCATTGGTAAATTTCAGCCATTCTTCCCGGTAGTCATACCGATAACGGAAAAAATTCTTCCCGATCACCACTTTGATGCGTGAGCGGATTGATCCGGAAAGCCCGAGCAGCATTAACAAAAGCAATGCCGCAAACAAGACGGCAATCTGCAAAGCGCCGCCCCAGCTGCCCCCGAGATAACGCACGTAATAACCCGCCGCAGAGGTGGCCAGAAGGTACAAGCCAACCAGCGCAAGTGTGGTGGTCTGAAATACGGCTGTCTTGGATAGAGTGACGTTCAGCGGGCGAGAGCGGGTGCGATAAACCGTCAAAATCACCAAAGGGATGATGAACACATAGGCAAAGCCGCGAATGGCGAAAGCGTCTTCATCTATCTGTTTGAACATGACGGTCGTAGAATAGTAATAGAGGTCGAACAAGAAAATGGCCACCAGCCCGATGGCTAACGGCTTGATGTTCCAGCGCGAATCTTCGGTTGTATTTCTGTACAGCTGTTCAACCAGCACAATGCCAAATATCACCAGCGCCAGCCCAGCGTAATGTGCCGTATGTTCAGCAACGAGAGAAAGTGGATCAATGAGCCGGAAACTTTGACTAAACAAGCTGATAAAAACGAGCGTGCCGCCGACAAAAATCAAGCGGGTTGGACGCCATTGTGGCGGTGGGCTGCGATCAGTCGAAGAGGGCAGCAGAAGCAGGGTTAGCAGCATGAACCAAGCGCCGTACCGCAGGGCATCCAATGCTTCATGGATGGGCGGCAGCGCGGGGGCATTGAGCAGATGAACGCTGGCGCCTGTGGCTGCCCATAGGGCGGAGAGTGCAACAGCCGATATCAGTGCATAGTTAGTGCGGTTTGGCGCTGTTGTACGGCGCAGGCGCACCAAGTGCATCGTCAAGGCAAGGTAGCCCAGAGTGGCCAGCCCGTAGCCCCATAAGGCAAGGAGTGATAGCTCGCTATTCATGATGCGGCCCATTGTACACCGCATGACATGGTCTTAATTTTTGCGGCGTGGACTGCGGCTGGCCACCATCATTAAGTCACGCTATATGTATGGGAAGCCGTTAAACTCTTGGCAGGTTATGTCATATAAAAGTCGGCGCTGGTGATACGGTGTTTATGTCAATCCGGTTATGAAAACCGACAGAATATTGAAAGGAAAGTGCGCCATATGATGCTCGACGCCTGCATACTCTGCAGTCACGCGCCGTTGGAAATTCTCGATACGCACGCCGCGCGTTGTCCTCAATGCGGCCTGCTGCATAATCGGGAAGCTGAAGAGATGAGCTACATTGAAGGTGGTGGACAGGCCGTGCCCGATGACGCGAAGACCCGCTGGCGGCTGATTAACGCCCGGCGGCGGCTGAATATCATTGCACCGCATTTTGCTGGCCATGACACATTGATCGACATCGGCTGTGGATCGGGCGAAATGCTGCTGGCCGCCAAGAGGCGCTTGCCCCATGTGCTGGGTTTCGACACCAACCGCCCGTTGATTCGCTACATCCGCGAGAACCTTGGTCTGCCGGTTATCGAGAGCTACTTTGATGACGCTGTGATCGAACCTGATCTTTTGACCCGCAAAAAGATTTTCACGCTCTCGCATGTACTGGAACATCTCGAACAACCGCTCGGACTGGTCAAGCAAATCCATGCTGCGATGTCGCCGGGTGATCTCCTTTACATTGAGGTGCCGCTCTACACTGGACAATCGTTCTGCCAGCAGGGTTATCGCTGGAACCTCTGGGCCGCCGAGCATCGCGCGCTGTTTTCGCCGCAGGCGCTGGACTTCATCGCTACTCATTGTGGCTTTAAGATGCTCTCGGTCGGCACGCGCATCTTCGCGCGCGGCTCCTACAGCAAAAAAACAAGGCTGCGGCTCTTCTTTCGGCAACCTTTACGGTTCCTCAAATGCCTGGCGACGAAGCCGCGCACCCTGAGTATCGCCGACGTGATGATCGGAGATTACGGGTTTGTTGTATTGCGCAAGCCGTAGCTATTCCGCATCGGCAAGGCCAAAGTGGATGACACCGGTATCTTTCGCGGTTTTTGAGAACGCTTGCCGACGACGATATTTTTCCGGGTTTCGGCAGGCGACAGTGACGACATAGACAATGTACCAGGGGTTATCGTTGCTGCTCTGGTGAATCACCTGAAAACCCTGCTCTTCCAGCAGACGCTCAATGCACATCGGCGTGGGCCGCCACCAGTCGCCGAATGAGTTTTCGATGTAATGCACTTGTTGCAGGAATGGCGTCACCAGAATAACGGTATCGTGACTCAGGGCGCAGATGTTGGCGATGGCCTTCCTGATGTCGAAGACATGCTCCAGCACAGTGTGGTTGAAGGCGACCTGGTACTGGGCCGCAAGTTCTTGTGGTAGATCGGCCTCAAGATCAATGAATACCTCGCCATCTGCGCCGGTGATGCCGCTTTCGCCTCGATAGTTGGAGGTGTTATAGGACGTCGCTGCCGTGAAATAGTCGCGGTAATGTCCGCCGGTCTTGTCCTCGTCACGCCAGCCGCTGACGTTGATGACAGCACCATCAAACAACGGCGCAAATTTTCGTAACTCGGCATTTGACCAGTTGCGTGGCCTGACCTCATCGCAGTCAATGCGCTTCATCGCATTGACCGAAATGTGATGGCCAGCGAGCACGCCCTGCTGCACCAGCTTGCCGACGAGTGGCAGGCGCATCAGTCCGGTCAAAAGTGTTTCCAGAGTCTTCACATTTTCCCCTTTTGCAGCTTACAGTTTGAACACGATGGCTTGTCCGGTAGGCAGAACCAGCGGCACTTCCGGCTTGTCGGCAAAGAATTGATCGACGGCTTCCCTCGCGCCTGGGCAGGACATGAAGCCGTAATCGTCGAAGACGATGATCCCGCCAGCACTCAGGCGCGGGTAAATAAAATGGCAGCTATCCAGAATACCCTGGTAAATATCAAGATCGATATGGGCGAACGCAATGACATCGGATTCGAGCCCGAGAAAGGAAGCGGGAATAATTCCTGGATGGTAGGTGACAAAAGCCGGTGTGCCGACAAGTGTCTGTACGCCTTTCAGGCTGGTGTCCGAAAAGTCGCCTGCTTGATGAATATCCTTTTCGGCATTGGTTTTCGGCATGCCGCCAAAGGTATCGAACAGACGGAGTGGTTTCCCGGTGGAATTTGTCTCCAGAATTTTTTTCAGCAACAAGGCCGTGCCGCCTCTGAAAACGCCGGCCTCGTAGAAACTGCCGTTTATAGACAGAGACTGGCTGGCCAGAGAATAGAGCATCCAGGCGCGGGCAGGGGAGACCAGGGTGAACTTCCTGATCGCGTCAAACAATGAACCGAATTCGCCATAACCCAACCATGGGCTGAACACACCGTCGTAAAACCGCCGGTCGGGAATTTTGTCGTAGCGCTTTTCTTCACGGCGCTTGCGACGGTTCCGGATGGGTGCGGAAATGATTGGCGGGATGAATAATTTCAAAAACTTTTCAAGTTGTCCCATAGTGCTCAATGCCATAGTCCAGTGCTGTAGTCGTAAGAGGTAATGTGATTGCGCGCAAAGTAAAAGTAAAAGGCATTTTTTAAGTAGTCAAGTCGTCATGTGGAGGCTATGGGAGTGGGACCACATTTATTGCGCCAGTTTCGAGCCAAGAGTTACACACCGTTATAATCCTTGAGAGTCGTGAATCTGTCAGTCACCACGATTGTAACGGGTGTTTGTTCATCCGTCCGATGAGGTTCTGTTTTCAACCCCCATTTTTTTCTGAAAATAACTCTCTTGCGCCTCAACCTACGCGAATCTCTGCTTTATCTGGTAACACAGCTGCTCGCTCGCGGCGACCGCCGAGCGCGGGCGATGGCGGACTATCGGCCAGACAATGTGCAGCGTATCTTGCTGATTTCATCGACAGCGTTGGGGGATACGGTGTTATCCACAGCAGCGATGGGGGCGGTGCGGCAGCGCTTCCCCGCTGCGCGCATCGCTGCACTGATTTATCGCGACTATGTGCCGCTATTTGACCAAGCAGATTTTCTTGATGAGGTCATCCCCTACTACGGCGGTTGGCAGCGGTTTTTTTCAACGATCGCCGCGCTACGGCGCACGCAGCCCGATGTGGCGCTGGTTCTGCATGGCAATGAGCCACAGGCGACGCCCTTGGCTTATTTTTCTGGCGCGCGTTTTATTTTCAAGCTGCCCAATACCAGCCGCTTTGCTTTCTTGCTGTCTAACGTGCGGCCTCGGCTGGGTTGGGTTGATTTTCCGCAGCATGGCATGCATGTGCGGCTGGCTGTGGCAGAACTGGCAGGTGTCAATAATATTGATGTGCGTATGCGGCTGCCTGTGCCAACGCTTGCGCAAGAACATGTTGCGCATTGGCTAGTGCAGCAAGGGGTGGCTGCTATAGATACCGTGATTGGTTTTCAGGCCGGCGCATCGAGCCGTGGGCGCATGTGGCCGGTGGCGCATTTCGTTGCGCTGGCACGCCAACTGCTGGCCATGCATCCTGCGTATCGCTTTGTGATCACCGGTGCGCCGCACGAGCGGTTGCGCTGCGAAGAAATTGCCAGGGGTATTGGTGTTGGGGCCATCGTTGCTGCCGACGCGCTACCGATTGAAACCTTGCCCGCGCTGGTGCAACGCTGCGCCGTGTTGGTGACGGGCGACACAGGCACGCTGCATGTTGCCGTCGCCGTCGGTACGCCCACGGTATCTTTGTTCGCTGTTTCCAGCCCGGCTGTTTCCGGCCCGGCTTATGATCTTGAACGGCATATTGTCATTCATCATCCAGCACCAGCGGGTGTCCGCTCCAAGACTGATAATGATCGCTGGATGGCGCAGATCCCGTCAGGCGAAGTTGCTGCGGCCGTGGCGCAGCAACTGACGATGCGTAGCCAGAAAGTGGCATATGACTAAGATAGCCCGCCGCATCCTGCTGCTCGACACCGGCAACGAATGGGGCGGCGGCACCAACAGCATGATCGAGTTGCTAAAGCGTATCGACCGCACACGCTTTGCGGTGACGGCTTGTTTCTATCACAGCTATCGGCATGGGGATTCGACACTGCGCGAGGCGTTGGCAGCCATCGATATTCCGCTGCTCATCCTGCCCACACGTCACCAGCCGTGGTGGGCCAAACTCGCCAAGGAGTTGGCGCGCGGGTTGTTGCCCTGGCGCAAACCGTTGCGTGTGGCGGCGGTGTTCAGGATTGAACTCGCCTGGCGTATCCGGCCGCGCGCGCGTGCGTTGGCCGAATTGCTGCGTGAAGGCGGTTATGATCTTTTGTACATGAACAATCAGCCTGCCTCCAATCTGGAAGGTTATCTTGCGGCTGAGCTGACCGGCGTGCGGGTGATACAGCATTGCCGCATTGAGCCCCGCATCAACACTGTGGAGCGTGACATCATCAATCGCATCGCGCACGCCCTGATTTGTGTCTCGCACGGCGTGCGCGATGCGCTGATACGGCAAGGTGTGCGGCGCGAGTTGTGCCATGTGGTGCATAACGGCATCGATACTCGCCAGCCATTCCCTGAGCCGCAACCTTTGGCTGGCGTAGTGTCGAACACGCCGGTAATCGGCACCATCGGTTCCTTGATCAAGCGCAAATCCGTTGCCCATCTGCTGCACGCAGTGGCGCGTCTTCCGCAAGATTTGACGCCGCATTTGCTGATTGTTGGTGAAGGGCCGGAAGCGACCGCTTTGCGGCAACTGGCGGATGAACTGGGGCTGGCCACTCGGGTCACTTTTACTGGTTTTCAGAAGCAACCCTTGCCTTGGCTTGCGGCGATGGATGTGTTCGTGCTTAGCTCGCCCAGCGAAGGGCTGCCGCGAGTGATTCTAGAAGCGATGTTGCTGGAAAAACCCGTGGTAGCCTCGAACGTCACCGGGTCGAAGGAGGTCGTGGTGCATGGCGAGACGGGTTATCTCTACGATTACGGTGACATTGATGCACTGGCGGTGCATCTTGCCGACTTGTTGCGCAATCCGGCAAAAAGACAGGCCTTTGGCGACGCCGGTCGCCGTCGTGCCAGCGCCGACTTTTCCATCGAAGCGTATGTTGCGGGCGTGACAAAAGTACTGGAGGCCTCGTGATGTTTTATCTGTGGCTGACCTGGCTGGCTTCACCGCTACTGCGCCGCATCGCCGGACGGGCACCTGCCGAGCCGCAGCGCATTCTCGTCATCCAGATGGCGAAAATCGGTGACTTGCTGTGCGCTACGCCGGTGTTTAGAGAAATCAAGGCGCGTTATCCGCAAGCACATTTAGCCGTGATGGCCACAGCACAGAATGTGCCGTTATTGCGCGCCAATCTGCGGGTGGATGAAGTGATCGTGGCCGAGGCTAAAGCCTTTCGCGGGATGGGTGGCAAGTGGCGGCTTATTTGCTTGCTGCGGCAGGGCCACTATGACACGGTGGTGTGTCTCAATGCAGGCGCGGCGTATGCCATGGCGACATTGTGGGCGTTGATTCCGCGGCGCTTGGCGGTGCAGTCGAATTTCGGCGGCGCCAGCCACCGGCTGGCCGCGCGCTTGTGGAGCGAAGTTGAAATGCATCGCAGTGACCGGTTAATTCAAGCGACTTATTTGGCTTTGCTGGTGCGCCTTGGGACTAGCGCAGGGCGATTGGACAAGGAAGTGTTTACAGCACACGGTGCTGCGGGAAAAGCGGACGCAGTGCTAGGGCAAGTGACTGGCGTGCTGGTGGGCATCGGCGTTTCCAGCGCGAATCGCTTGAAGGCTTTGGGGAGTGAAAAAATCATTGCTGTTGCGCGGCAGATACTCGCTGCACAGCCTGCGGCACGCTTGGTGTTGATCGGCAGTGGTGAAGATAAGTCACAAGCAGAGGAGATCGCCAGCCAGCTGCCGCCAGGTACCGTGATTGATGCGTGTGGTGTGGTGGGTATTGCCGAATTGCCCGCCCTGTTGCGGCGGCTGACGATATTCATCGGCGTTGATTCGGGCGTGACTTATATGGCCGATGCGGTTGGCGTTCCGCTGGTGTCCATCGCCGGGCCGTGCAATATGCAAGAAACTCGGCCATTGGGGAAGCGGGTCATTATCCTGCAACGCGCCGATTTACCCTGTGCGCCCTGTGCCCATATTTTTCACGCGCCCTACACCTGCCGCGTTGGCACCCGCGCCTGTATCGAAGGGATTGACGCTCGGCAGATTGCCCATGCCGCACTCGCTTTATGCGGTGATCCTTTGGAAATTTCTGCTTCATGACAAAAAAAATGACCTTGGCCCTGGTTCTCGGGCTTTTATTTACCTGGTCGTTGCCGGATGTCCCCGCTTTGCGCTATTGGTTGCTGTTTTTGTCTCTACTCGGCGTGGCCAAGCTAACCTCATGGCAAAGCTTGCCACCTGTTTGGCGAGCTAATCGTTGGGTATTAGGCCTTCTTGCAGCCTTTACCTTGTGGCTGGTGTGGCAAGCGGTGTTCATTTCGCATCAAACCCTGTGGGCATTGAAGGAGTTGAATGGCCAGTGGCTGAACGCGCTGCTGGCTTTGGGTTTAGGCGTTCTGCTGGCGTGCTCATCGCGTGAGAAAACACTGTTGTCCGGTGCGACTATTACCACGGCGCTGATTGGCGTGTGGGTTCTGCAAGCCATGATTGCCGTGGGCCAATCGGTTACGCACTGGTGGCTGCACGGCGAGTTATTGCGCGGCCTGGTGCCTCTAACCGGTGGCAAGCTGGAGATGAGTTTTATTTTGAATATGCTGCTGGCGGCCCTAACGGTGGATTTGCTGTTTCGTGCATGTCATGCGCGTCGCTTCTTGCAGCTGCCGTGGAAGGCAGTCATCGGCGCAGCAGCCATCAGTTTGACCAGCTTGTATCTTGCCGGTGCACGCAATGGTGCCATCGGGCTGCTTTTTCTCGCGGTTTCGGCGAGTCTGTTGTATAGCATTCACCGGGTTCGTCACCAAGGTGTGCGTCGCGGCGTGCTGAGTGGGGCGATGTTGCTGGCCCTGGTGATGAGTCTTGCCGTGATCAGTTATCAAGCAGATAAACGCTGGCCAGCATTTATGGAAAGTACCGCACTGGGCTGGGATATTGATGGCCAGAGCGCCTGGAGGGATATTGATCATGCACTGCTTCCAGTAATGAAAAGTGGTGTGGCGGTGGATGCCTCTGCCTACACGCGCGTGGCATTCATTCATGCCGGATTACGCTTGATTGGGGAGCTGCCGCTGGGTGTGGGTTATGGCCGCAATGCGTTTGTCCATGCGCTGCGCGAGACCGGGTCGGATGCGCAAGTAGGACATGCGCATAGCGGCTGGATTGATCTTGGCATTGGCGCGGGCATACCTGCTGTGGTGCTGTGGCTGCTGTTTATGGGTAGCCTGATGGTTACGGGCGGGGTACGTTATTTTCGTGATCAGAATCCGCACGGGCTGTGGCTTTTGTTTCTCGCCAGTGGCTACCTGGGAAGAATGGTGATCGATAGCGTGAATCGAGATCACATGCTGCAGATGTTTTTGTTTTTGGCGGGTTATCTATTGGTCATGTCTATCCGTGATGATCAGTGGCGGGTGACGTGACGTGGGGGATTTGAACACCGTCGATGGCAAGCTGGATCAGATTCATCAACCCCGAAAAATCCTCGTCATCCGCCGTGACAATATCGGCGACCTGGTGTGTACCACGCCGCTTCTTGCGGCTTTGCGGGCGCGCTTTCCCGATGCATGGATCGGCGTGCTGGCCAATAGCTATAACGCACCGGTGTTATCAGGTAACCCGCATGTCGATGACGTGTTTGCTTATACCAAGGGCAAGCATGTCGCATCAGGGCAAAGCCAGCGGTGGGCACAGTGGCGGGCATTGTGGCAGCGTTTGCGACTGATCGCCCACTTGCGCAGGCGGCGGATTGATGAGGTGATATTGCCCGGAGGCGAGCAAGCGAGTGCCCGCCGTTTTGCCCGCTGGATTGCACCACGACGGGTGCTGGTGGCATCACCAGCAACGACAGGGCATGAGGTGGAACGCAGCATGGCTTGTCTGGCGGCTTATGGTATCGCTGATGTGGATATCACTATGCCAACATCCTGCACGGTGGTAGCTGATGTTGCATTGGCAAACCGCCTGGCGGCCAGTCTGCCCCCGGCGCTGGCGGGGCGGCGGTTGATTGCCTTGCAGCTCTCGGCGCGCAAACCCAAGCAGCGCTGGCCGGTGGAACGTTTTGCCGCGTTAGCGCGACAGCTGTATGCCGCACACGACTGCGGTTTTTTGCTTTTCTGGTCGCCCGGCGCGGCGGATGATCCGCTGCATCCGGGCGACGATGCCAAGGCGGCTGAGCTGGTGGCGCAAACGCGCGATCTGCCGCTGGCGGCTGTGCCGACGCATGAGTTGGCCGAACTCATCGCTGGGCTTTCATTGTGCGATGCGGTGATTTGTTCGGATGGCGGCGCGATGCATATTGCGGCGGGTCTGGGCAAGCCGATGGTCTGCCTGTTCGGCAATTCAGACGCCGCGCGCTGGCATCCGTGGCGCGTACCGCATGTGCTGTTGCAGCCGGAAAGCCGTGATGTGGCGGATATCAGCGTAGCAGAGGCGTTGGCGGCGTGGCGGCGGTTGCCGGCAGTTTGAACTCAGGCGCAGGCAAGCGGCAAATGCCTGCCCGCAGAGGCTTCAATATCCGCTCAATGCGCTTCATCCCAGTTCGCGCCAACACCGATCTCAACCAACAGCGGCACCTTGAGTTCGGCCACGTCGCTCATTAGCTTGGGCAGCGCTTCGCGTATAGCGGCGAGTTCGTCTTGCGGCACTTCGAGCACCAGTTCGTCATGCACTTGCAGGATCAGCAGGGTGCGCATTTTTTGCTGCTCAAGCCAGCCTTGCACGGCAAGCATGGCGCGCTTGATCAAATCCGCTGCCGTTCCTTGCATCGGTGCGTTGATCGCGGCGCGCTCGGCGCCCTGACGGCGCGCGGCGTTGGATGATCTGATTTCCGGCAGCCACAGACGGCGACCGAAGACGGTTTCGACATAGCCTTGGCGACGGGCGGCCTCGCGAGTTTCTTCCATGTAATGGGCAACGCCGGGGTAACGCGCGAAATAGCGATCCATGTAGGCCGCCGCTGCGCTGCGGTCCAGCTTCAATTCGCGGGCGAGGCCGAAGGCGCTCATGCCGTAGATCAGGCCGAAGTTGATGACTTTGGCGGCGCGGCGTTGTTCGCTCGTTACCTCGATGGGCGTAATGCCGAAAATCTCGGCAGCTGTGGCGCGGTGCACGTCCTCACCTTTGGCAAACGCATCGAGCAGACGGGCATCGTTCGACAAATGCGCCATGATGCGCAGCTCGACCTGCGAATAGTCGGCGCTGGCGATACGGTGGCCGGGCGGGGCGATGAAGGCAGAACGGATGCGCCGGCCTTCGGGCGTACGGATGGGAATGTTTTGCAGATTGGGCTCACTGGAGGCGAGCCGCCCAGTGACCGCCACGGCTTGCGAAAAGCTGGTGTGCACGCGGCCTGTGCTGCGTTCGACCATTTGCGGCAGCTTGTCGGTATAGGTGTTTTTAAGTTTGGCCAGGCTGCGGTAATCGAGAATTTTTTTCGGCAGTGGATAATCTTCGGCGAGTTTTTCTAGCACTTCTTCATCCGTCGATGGCGCGCCCGAAGGTGTTTTTTTGACCACCGGCAAGGCTTGCCGGGCGAACAAGATTTCGGCGAGTTGCTTGGGTGAATTGAGGTTGAAAGGCTGGCCCGCCAACGCGTGCGCTTCCCCTTCGATCGTCTGCATCTTGCGGCCCAACTCGTGGCTTTGCTGGGTGAGTGCGGCGGCGTCAATCAGCACGCCGTTGCGCTCGATGCGAAACAATACTTCGGCGACGGGCAGTTCCATTTCACGATACAAATCTTCCAGTGCCGGTTCCGCGGCGAGTTGCGGACGCAGCACCTGATGCACTTGCCAAGTGACATCAGCGTCTTCAGCGGCGTATTCGGTGGCGCGGAGGATGTCGACCTGGGCAAAGGAAATACGCGAGGCACCCTTGCCGGTGATGTCGTCATAGCTCAGCGTTTTTAAGTCGCAATGCCGCGCGGCCAAGGAGCCAAGGTCGTGCGGCTTGTCGGATTCGAGCACATAGGATTCGAGCAGTGTGTCTTCAACGATGCCTGCGAGGTGCATGCCGTGATTGGCAAAAATGTGTCGGTCATACTTGAGATGCTGGCCAAGTTTTTTATGCCGGACTGACTCCAGCCAGGGGCGTAACTTTTCCAGTGCTTCGGCCAGTGGCAGTTGTGTGGGGGCGCCGGCATAGCTGTGACCGAGTGGCAGATAGGCAGCATGGATTGCGTCACCTTCGCTCAGCGCAAACGAGATGCCTACGAGCTGCGCCTGCATCGGGTTAAGGCCGGTGGTTTCGGTATCCAGCGCGACGAGTTCGGCCGCCATCAGCCGTGCCAGCCAGGCGTCGAGTTGCGCTGCATCAAGGATGCAGGCATAGCCGCTGCGGTTGGGCTCGGAAGTCGGCACCCCAAGGGTACTTCCTTCGGAACGGGCTGGTGAGACGGCGCGAAGCGCGCTTTCCCGTGCCTTGCCACTTGGGAAATTGCCTTGCGCCGCGTTGTTTTCTGTGTCGCGCCCTTCTTTTTGCGGCGCGTCTAATTCTCGCAACCAGCTTTTGAATTCCAGGCGAGTGAAGAGTTCGTGTAGTTTGTCGGTGTCAGGCGCCTGCGGCGTGAGCTCAGGGATAGCGACGGGTAAATCCAGATCGCATACCACCGTAACCAGCTTTTTGCCCAACGGCAAAAAATCCAGATGCTGGCGCAGATTTTCACCCACCACGCCGTTGATGTCTTGCGCGTGTGCGACCACGCCATCCAGCGAGCCATATTGAGCGAGCCATTTCACGGCAGTCTTGGGTCCGACTTTATTCACCCCCGGCACGCCATCTACCGCGTCGCCCATCAGTGCGAGATAATCGACGATGCGCTCCGGCGGCACGCCAAATTTCGTCAGCACGCCCGCTTCATCGAGCGTTTCGTTGCTCATGGTGTTGATCAGCGTGACATGATGGTTCACTAATTGCGCCAGATCTTTATCACCGGTCGAAATGATGCAGTCGATGGTGGACTGGGTGGCCGCATGTGCCAATGTGCCAATCACGTCATCGGCTTCGACGCCATCGATCATCACCAATGGCCAGCCCGCCGCGCGGATGCATTCATGCAGCAGCGGAATCTGCGCTGCCAGGTCTTCGGGCATGGAGGGCCGGTGCGCTTTGTAGTCGGGATACCAGTCTTCGCGAAAAGTCTTGCCCTTGGCGTCGAACACCACGGCGCGGTAATCTGCCTTATAGTCGGCTTCCAACACGCGCAGCATCGAGAGCACGCCGCGGATTGCGCCCGTGGGTTCATTCGCGGTATTGCGCAGATCGGGCAGGGCGTGAAAGGCGCGGTAGAGATAAGACGAGCCGTCGACGAGTAGTAAAGTAGGCATGGAGAGATAAAAGTGAGTGCAAAAAACAAGTTGCCGAAAGGCTTTGAAGTACCCCCTGCAGCACAGACCACAAGCGATTCGCGCGAGGCTTGGCGGGTGTTTGGCATTATGGCAGAGTTTGTCGAGGCGACCCAGCGTTTGGCGACGGTGCGGCCCGCGGTGTCGATCTTCGGCAGTGCGCGTCTCGCGCCGGATTCCGAGGTCTATCGGCTGACCGAAAAAATCGCGCGCATGCTCTCGGATGCCGGTTTTTCTGTCATATCGGGCGGCGGTCCCGGTGTGATGGAGGCTGCCAACAAAGGGGCGTTTGCGGGGAAAAGTCTTTCCGTCGGCCTTAACATCCAGTTGCCGCATGAGCAAAAGCAGAATCCCTATCAAGATATTTCGCAGAGTTTTCACCATTTTTTCGCCCGCAAATACATGTTCGTCAAAGTGGCGGCGGCCTATGTGGTGATGCCCGGTGGTTTTGGCACGCTGGATGAATTGCTCGAAGCACTCACGCTGATCCAGACCGGAAAGAGCCCGCGCATCCCCATCATTCTTGTGGGCAGTGAATTCTGGGCTGGCCTGATTGACTGGCTACGTACCCGTCTGGTGGCTGATGGCATGATTCATGCCAATGACATGAAGCTGATTCAAGTGATCGATGATCCGCAAAGTATTCTGGATGCGATTTTTGATCATTATGAGGCGCGTGGATTTGCCCATCTGCCCGAAGAGCACGAGCTCTTGCTCAACCTTTGATACACTGCAACCTGATTCACTGCAATGCACTGCCCCCTTTAAGGAAACCGCCATGCGCCGTTATTTATTTGTCCTCTGCTCACTGTTTGCGCTGACTGTTGCAGCGCAAAGCACGCCACCAAAACTGGAACCGCTGCCCGAGCCACCGCCACCACCGGCCGGCGTTGTGGATGAATCGCTTGAACCCCAGGTTACCATTAGCAAACGTGGCGAAGACAAGGTTGAGGAATACCGCGTCCACGGCAAGCTGTACATGGTGAAGGTGACGCCGCCGCACGGCGTGCCGTATTACCTGATCGATAATCGTGGCGATGGCAGCTGGGTACGCGACGATGCGATTGGTGGCACAAGGTTGAGCGTGCCCATGTGGGTGATCGGCACGTTCTGATCTTCTGGTTTTGAAGCTGCGTCACTTTGCAAAAAATTCCCGCCGGCGACCCGAAGGTAGTGCAGAGCAGCGGGCGCGAAAATCGGCGCTGGTGATACGGCGATGAGTACACCCCTAGCACGCGATATCACTATATTGGGCCAGATATTCACGCCACCCTCGGTGGTAGAGCGCATGCTGTCCCTGCGCAAGAACGCAGGCCGCGTGCTCGAACCCTCCTGTGGCGACGGGGCATTTTCTGCACGTCTTCCTGGTTGTGTGGCGATTGAACTGGATGCAGCACATTGTCCGCCAGACGCGCTCAATAGTGATTTTTTCAGCTATCCGGAGCACGAGCAGTTCGCTACGATCATTGGCAATCCGCCGTATGTGAAAGCGCGTGATATTGCGCCGACAACGCGCCAGTATTTACATTCGCGATTACTGGATGGGCATGCGAATCTGTATCTGCATTTCATCGAAAAATCCGTGCGTCATCTCGCCGCCTGCGGCGAGATGATCTTCATCACGCCACGTGATTTTTTGAAAGCCACGAGTGCCGCACGGCTGAACACTTGGCTGTTTGAGCAGGGCACGATCACTCATTTTGAAGACTTGGGCGATGCGCGAATTTTTGCCGGTGCAACGCCCAATTGCGCGATTTGGCGGTTCGAGAAAGGCGATCTGAGTCATCGTTTGCATGATGGGCGTCGTATGGTGCTGGCGAACGGACAATTGATGTTTACTCGCGCAATTTATTCCGTGCCGCTCAAGCGCGTGTTTTTTGTCAAAGTGGGTGCTGTCTCGGGTGCGGATGAAATTTTTACGCATGTTGAACTCGGTAATGCGGATTTTGTCTGCTCGAAAACAGCACAAACCGGCGAAACGCGGCGCATGATTTATCTGGAGGATGGGGTGAGCGCAGGCTGCAGAACAGCACTCATGGATTATCTGGAACGCTTCAAACAGCGCCTGTTGCAACGACGGGTGACGACCTTCACCGAATCTAACTGGTGGCAATGGGGGCGCCGACATCATGTTTCTGCCGCGCCGCGTATCTATGTGAACGGCCGTACGCGCAACGCGCGGCCATTTTTTCTGCATTCCTGTACTAGTTACGATGGCGCCGTGCTGGCTTTATTTCCACATCGGGCTGATTTGAGCGTACAGCAATGCCAACAGCTGGCCGATTGGTTGAATGCAGTCGATTGGCGCGAGCTGGGTTTTGTCTGCGACGGGCGCTTTATTTTTTCGCAACGCAGTCTGGAGCATGTCTTGTTACCCGAAGACTTTGTCGAGTTTGTCAGTTAATGAGTCGTGTAACATCGCACAGCATAAAATAGCAAAAAATCTGCGGACAAAGACATTGATGATTCGCAGTGATCAAAGGAAGAAATAATTATGGTTCCACATCTCACGACCGCCCTGACGGGGCCTCTGCTTGATCTAGAGCGGCGCTTTCTGGATAACGAAACAACGGTTGAGCGTTGGCTGCGCACGCAATGGTTGGATCACACGCCGCCGTTCTATGCGTCAGTTGATTTGCGCAATGCCGGTTACAAACTCGCCCCTGTGGATACGAATTTGTTTCCTGGCGGATTTAATAACCTCAATACGGATTTTCTGCCTTTATGCGTGCAAGCCGCTATGGCAGCGGTTGAGAAAATTTGTCCTGAGGCCAGAAACCTCTTGTTGATTCCCGAGAATCACACGCGCAATCAGTTTTATTTGATGAATGTGGCACGGCTGGCAAACATTCTGCAACATGCCGGGCTGAATGTGCGCATCGGCTCGCTGCTGCCGGAAATAACCGCGCCAACATCACTTGATCTGCCTGATGGCCAGCGCCTCGTACTCGAGCCCTTAAAGCGCCTTGGCAGCGATGGTCGACGTTTGGGTCTGGAAGGGTTTGACCCGTGCGCGGTGCTGCTGAACAATGATCTCTCCGCCGGCGTGCCGGAAATTTTGCTGAATCTGGAAGAACAGTTTGTTATTCCCCCGCTGTGGGCAGGCTGGCATGTGCGGCGAAAATCGGCGCACTTTGCGGCTTATCGTGATGTCGCGCAATCGTTCGCGCGTGAATTAAGCATCGACCCCTGGTTGATTGATCCGGACTTTGAAGTGTGCAGTGAAATCAATTTTCATGAGCGTGTAGGCGAAGAATGTCTTGCGGGCAGTGTCGATAAGCTGCTTAACCGCATGCGCCTCAAATACAAGGAATATGGCATAACCGAGGAGCCCTTTGTCATTGTCAAGGCCGATGCGGGCACTTATGGTATGGGCATTATGACGGTGAAGGATGCCAGCGAAGTGAAGCAACTCAACCGCAAGCAGCGCAATAAAATGGCGGTGGTCAAAGAAGGTCTGCAAGTCACGGATGTGATTATTCAGGAAGGCGTACCAACGGTTGAGCGTGTGGATGAAGGCACGGCAGAACCCGTGGTGTACATGATTGATCGCTATGTGGTTGGCGGATTTTATCGTGTGAATGCATCGCGTGGCACGGATGAAAATCTCAATGCGCCGGGTATGCATTTCAAGCCGTTGGGGTTTGCCACGGCATGTTCATTACCCGATGCTCGCATGGACCCGGATGCACCTGCTAATCGGTTTTATGCCTATGGTGTGGTGGCACGACTGGCCTTGCTGGCCGCATCGCTCGAACTGGAACGGGCTGCACCGGCGGAGGCGGCATGAAAATCGCCTTCATTGTTGACCCGTTATCCGCGCTCAAGGCTTACAAGGATTCCAGCATTGCCATGATGCGCGCAGCGGCAAAGCGCGGCCATGAGGTGTGGACCATACAGCGCGAAGCCTTGCATTGGCGCGATGGCCGAACCATGGCGCATGCGGTGAAAATCCGGCTCACAGAAGATGATGCCGCATGGTTTTCAGTGACCGAAAAAACCTGTCTGCCCTTGACGGAATTTTCTGTCGTATTGATGCGTCAGGATCCGCCATTCGATTTTGAATACATCACGGCGACCTGGCTGCTCGAACGTGCTGAGGCTGAGGGCGCACGCATCTTCAATCGTCCCCGGGCGATACGCGATCACTCGGAAAAGGTGGCGATTGCAGAGTTTGCGCAACTTGCGCCAACGACACTCATCTCGCGTCATCCCAAGGATGTGCATGACTTTATCAATGAGCTGGGTGAGGCGATTCTCAAGCCGCTGGATGGCATGGGTGGCAGCAGTATTTTCCATGTGCGGCGGCAAGACCCGAATCGGAATGTGATTGTCGAGATGCTCACCGACTTTGGCGCACGCAGCATCATGGCGCAACAATATCTGCCGGCCATCAGCGAAGGGGATAAGCGCATTTTGCTGATTGCTGGCGAGCCGGTGCCGTATTGTCTAGCGCGCATTCCTATGCAGGGCGAAACTCGTGGCAATCTGGCAGCGGGTGGCACTGGTGTGGCACGTGCACTGACCGCCCGGGATGAGGAAATCGCCGTCTCGCTAGCGCCGACTTTATGGGCGCGCGGCTTGCTGATTGTCGGCTTGGACGTGATTGGCGACAAGCTCACTGAAATCAATGTCACCAGCCCTACTTGTTTTGTCGAGATCGCGCAGCAGACAGGATTCGATGTTGCGGGCATGCTGTTGAATGCGCTGGAGCGGGAGTGCGCACGCGCCTGATACGCCTGTTTGCGATTTGCGTTGCGGTGACGTTTTTCACCGGCTGCGCACCATCCGCGCCTTGGCGGCAGGAATCTTTTGTTTTCGGTACCCGTGTTGAGCTGCTGATCACTGGTGTGCCCGAAGCACAGGCTCGCGCGGCAGGTAATCAGGTGCTGGCGGAATTTGATCGTCTGCATCGCACCTACCATGCATGGCAACCGTCCGAACTCTCTTCGCTGAATGCGGCAATTGCCATGGGCAAGCCCTTTGATGTATCGCCCGAGCTTGCTGGCTATATTCGAGAAGCTCAGGCGATCGCAGCAGCCAGCAATTATCTGTTCGACCCCGGCATCGGTCGCTTGATTGCCTTGTGGGGGTTCCAAACCGATGAGATCGTACCGCATCTGCCGGATGAAACGGCGCTCAAGGCGCTGCTGGCGCAGCGACCATCCATCGCCGATCTGCATCTGGAAGGGTGGCGTGTCACGAGTCGCAACAATGCCGTGGTGCTTGATTTTGGCGGTTATCTGAAAGGCGTGGCGCTCGACCATGCGGCGGCTATTCTTCGCCGAGCGGGCGTACATAATGCATTGATCAACATTGGTGGCAACGTTATGGCGCTGGGTACAAAAAACGGCACGCCATGGCGCGTGGGTATCCAGCATCCGCGTCCCGCACAAGTGGGTGGGGCTGCTCTGGCCAGCCTTGAATTACGCGACGGGGAGGCGATTGGCACTTCAGGCGACTATCACCGGTATTTCGAACTCGGAGGTCGCCGTTATTGCCATTTGCTTGACCCACGCACCGGCCGTCCGGCGGACGGCACACAGGCTGTGACGGTCTTGATTGCACCAGGCGCCACAGCGGGCATGCGCTCTGACGCATTGTCCAAACCGCTGTTCATCGCCGGCAAGGATTGGTTGCCACAAGCCCGCAAACTGGGCATAGTTGCTGCGTTAAAAGTCGGCGCTGACGGCACGGTGGATGCCACACCCGCGATGCATGCGCGACTTAAAGTGGAGCCGTTTGACAACACGCGAGCCAATGATAGATAAACAACGGATAAACAACGTCCTCTGCCTATCCCGAATGACAGGCTGCTAGAATAAAGTCATGATTGGCCTTTTTCTGATTACCCACGCTACTTACGGCGAATCCCTGATTCAATGTGCCTGCCATGTGCTGAACAAGCGGCCGTTGCAGATCGCCCAACTCGGGGTTTCGTTGCAGGATGATCCATTGGATCTTCTGCCGCTGGCGCGCGATATGTTGCAGCTGGTAGATACAGGTGAGGGGGTGCTGATCATGACCGATCTGTATGGAGCGACGCCATCCAATATCGCCACCAAATTGCTAGCGCCTGGGTATATTGCAGGGTTGGCCGGTGTGAACTTGCCCATGCTGCTACGTGCGTTGACTTACCGTGATAAAGGCATGGAAACGCTGATTACCCGTGCGATTGCGGGGGGGCGTGATGGCGTGCTCAACATAATGGACCACTGATATGCCACAAGCAGAAGTTGAAATTGTTAATAAACTGGGTTTACATGCACGTGCCTCTGCCAAGCTGACGCAGCTGGCAGGCAGTTTTCCGTGCGAAGTCTGGATGGAAAGAGGTGGGCGCCGCATCAATGCTAAAAGCATTATGGGTGTGATGATGCTGGCCGCAGGCAAGGGGTCAAAAGTCATGGTGATCACAGGCGGCGAGCAAGAGAATGAGGCCTTGCAAAGCTTGTTATTGTTAATTGCTGATCGCTTTGGCGAGGCTGATTAAGCATCATGAGCTTTACACTGCATGGTTTGGCGGTATCGGGAGGCATTGCCATTGGCCATGCGCATCTGATTTCGCATGCGGTGCTGGAGGTGACGCAGTACCAGCTGCGTGAGCGAGATGTCGCCGATGAGTTAAAGCGGCTGGATGCTGCGCTAGCTACTGCAATAGACGAGCTGGATGCTTTGCGCGAAGAGGCGAATAATGCGGGCAGTCCGGGTGAGTTATCTGCATTCATTGATCTGCATTCCATGTTGCTGGCAGACCAGGATTTGATTGCTGGCGTGCATACATTGATCCGTGATGGCCGCTGCAATGCCGAATGGGCGATGGTGCAACAGATGCATGAAGTGGCTGCGCAGTTTGATGCTTTCGAAGACGCCTACCTGCGGGAGCGTAAGCACGATGTTTCGCAAGTGGTTGAGCGCGTCTTGCGCATATTGCAAAACAAACCGCGCAAGATTGCCAGTCGAAAGATCACACCGGATACTGAATTGATTCTGGTTGCAAATGATCTTTCTCCGGCAGATACACTGCAATTCAAGAATTTGAAAGTTGGCGGCTTTGTCACCGATACGGGCGGGGCGACTTCACATACGGCGATTGTTGCGCGCAGCCTGGCGATTCCAGCGGTGGTCGGCATGCAAAATGCGCGGCCGCTGATCCAGGATAATGATTTGCTGATTCTCGATGGCACTCGCGGCATGCTGATTGTTGATCCGGATGCGCGCGTGCTGGAAGAATACCGGCTCAAAAAGGCAGGGATTGAGCTGGAGCGCAGTAAGCTCATGCGGCTTAAGACGGCGCGCGCCGCTACCCTGGATGGTGAGCTGATCGAGCTGCATGCCAATATCGAATTGCCGCAGGATGCTGAGCGGGCTAAAGAAGTGGGCGCTGATGGCATCGGTTTGTTTCGCTCGGAATTTCTTTTCATGAACCGCGATGAGTTGCCGGATGAAGATGAACAATATGAGGCCTATCGGCGGGTAGTAAAGGTGTTTTCCAGTAAGCCGGTCACGATACGCACTTTGGATATTGGTGCCGATAAAGAGGCGCGCGCATTAAGAAACCGCGCAGGCGATTATCTTTCTCCTAACCCCGCACTGGGTTTGCGCGCCATTCGATTTTGCCTCACGGAGCCGCAGATTTTTCTCACCCAGTTGCGCGCTATTTTGCGAGCTTCGCAACATGGCAGAGTTCGATTGTTGATTCCTATGCTGGCGCATGCACAGGAAATTGTGCAAACGCTGGCTTTGATCGAACAAGCCAAAGCGCAACTGCGCGAATCACGGCATAAATTTGCGGCGGATATTGAAGTCGGGGGCATGATAGAAATTCCTGCGGCGGCTTTGGTGCTTGGTCCGTTTTTACGGCATCTTGATTTTTTGTCGATCGGCACGAATGATTTGATTCAATACACGCTGGCCATTGATCGCAGCGATGGGGCGGTAGCTCATCTGTACGACCCCTTGCATCCGGCCGTGTTGCAATTGATTCTCAGAACCTTACAGGCTGGCGCGCGCGCCGGGCTGCAGGTTTCTGTGTGCGGTGAAATGGCGGGTGATCCCAAATTAACGCGCCTATTGCTAGGCATGGGGTTGCGTCAATTTTCGATGCATCCAGCGCAGTTGTTGGAGGTCAAGCAACAGGTGTTAAAGTCAGATACGGCCCTTTTGGCTCCGCATGTCTCACGCTTGTTGAAAATCGATGAGCCTGAAAAAATCGCCGAGCTAATGGCGCGGCTGTAAGGTGATTTAAGATAACAATGATAAGTGTCGGGTTAGTCCTCCCTCAGCAGGCGCATTTTTCTGCACCCTTGGTGCTGAAAAGCGGTGCGTTGCTGCCCGGCTTTGATCTGGTATATGAAACCTACGGCACATTAAACGCGGCCAAATCCAATGCGATTCTTGTTTGTCATGCGCTCTCTGGCCATCATCATGTGGCAGGATATTACGCAGATCAAAATGACAGCATCGGCTGGTGGGACAACATTATCGGCCCTGGCCGCCCGTTGGATACAGATCGTTTTTTCATCGTCGGCGTGAATAATCTGGGTGGATGTCATGGTTCGACGGGGCCTGCTAGCGTCAACCCCGCAACAGGAAAACACTGGGGTGCAGACTTTCCTGTAGTGACGGTTGAAGATTGGGTGGCAACGCAAGCACGCTTGGCCGACGCTCTGGGTATTGATGCCTGGGCGGCCGTGATTGGTGGCAGCTTAGGTGGTATGCAGGCATTGCAATGGACGCTGAGCTTTCCTGAGCGGGTGCGACATAGTTTAGTGATTGCTGCTGCCGCCAAGCTCTCGGCTGAAAACATTGCGTTCAATGAAATTGCGCGGCAGGCTATTTTGAGCGACCCGGATTTTCATGGCGGCAACTATTATGCGCATGGCGTGCGGCCATTAAATGGCTTGCGATTGGCGCGTATGCTGGGCCATATTACTTATTTGTCGGATGATCAGATGGCCGAAAAATTTGGTCGTCGTCAGCGTCCCGGTGCCGGCAGCTACAGTTTTGAGGTGGAATTCGAGATCGAATCTTATTTGCGCTATCAGGGGGATAAATTTGCTGGTCTGTTTGATGCGAATACGTATCTGCGCATGACTAGAGCATTGGATTATTTTGATCCGGCGCTAGCCTATGACGGACAACTGGCTGCGGCGCTGGCGCCTGCGCAGGCAAGCTTCCTGGTCATTGCTTTTTCCACCGATTGGCGGTTTGCACCCTTTCGGTCGCGCGAGATTGTGCATGCGCTGGTGCATAACGGACAATCGGTTGCCTATGCTGAAAGCAATTGCGCCCATGGTCATGATTCTTTTCTCATGGATGATGCTTATTACCATGCGGTTGTGGCCGCCTATCTGCAACGGATAACTCTGTGATGCACACTGTCGAACGCGCTGATTTTGATTTAATCGCGAGCTGGGTGAAACCCAATGAACGTGTGCTCGATCTGGGCTGTGGCGATGGCTCGTTGTTGAAGCGCTTGATTGAAGAGCGAGGTGCCTTTGGTTATGGCATTGAGCGCGAAGAAGCGGGTGTTTTGGCGGCCATTGCGCAAGGTATTAATGTGATTCAGGGTGATCTGGAACAGGGCTTGGCAGGCTTTGACGATGGCACGTTCAATCACGTGGTGCTGTCACGCACATTACAGACTGTACGCCATACAGAACGGCTTCTGACGGAGATGTTACGTGTCGGTCGCGAAGCCGTGGTGAGCTTCCCGAACTTCGCCTACTGGAAGAACCGCGTGGCGGTGATGAATGGCCGCATGCCGGTTTCTGAAGACCTGCCCTATGAATGGTTCAATACGCCCAACCTGCGATTTTTCACGCTACTCGATTTTGAGGCGCTGTGCGCCAAAATGCAGCTTGTTATTCGCGAGCGGCAGGTGCTCGACGAGGCTGGCCGGCTCGTCGTCGCAGGGCCTAATTTTCTAGGCAGTCTCGCTGTCTATCGGCTGGGGCGCTAGACCTTCCGGCTGCGCAGGAGCATTGTCCACCGAAGTGTCCGGCGTGCCCTGCTTGCGCAGGCGTTTTTCTTCTTTTTTCTGCTTCTTGGCCAGATCACGCTGGCGTTTTTCAAAGGAATAGTTGGGCTTGGCCATCGGCGTTCGTTCCTCAATCAGGGAGTAAGTAAATAACAGGATAGGCTTGCAATTATACGGTAGCAGGCTATGCGCAAACTGCCGATTTAAAAAGGTCGCTGAAGCGGGCAGCAAGTTAGGTCAAAGCTGCAATGATCTCTCCGAGCGTGGTGATCGCGGCTTCTGTCTGCGGCGACCAGGTTTGGCCATAGTTCAGGCGGAGGCAGTTTGCAAACTTGTGTTGCGGCGAAAAAATCTGACCCGGCGCCACCGTGATTTTTCTTTCCATGGCGCGACGATGTACCTCCAGCGCATTCACGGATTCAGACATTTCGACCCACAGAAAATACCCGCCTTCGGGACGAGTTACATGGACGCTCTGCGGAAATTTTTGGCCGATCGCGTGCAGCATCTGATTTTGCAGAGCTTGCAACTCCTGGCGCAAATTGCGCAAGTGGTGTTTGTATCCCGAATACTTGAGAAACTCGACGATTGCCGCCTGCAGCGGGGCGCTGGTGGCGATGGTCGTCATCAGCTTCACACGCTCTACCTGTGCGGCGAAGCGCCCGGGGGCGGTCCATCCCACGCGGTACCCCGGGGCAAGGCATTTCGAGAATGAAGAACAATGCATGACGAGCCCCTTAAGATCGAAAGCCTTGGCCGGCTTGGGCCGATCCCGTCCGTAGTAGAGCTCGCTGTAGACGTCGTCCTCGATCATGGGTACATCGTGCAAGGCCAGAAGCTTTACCAGCTCCTGCTTCTTTTCGTCGGGCATGAGACTGCCGAGCGGGTTCTGGAAATTGGTCATGAGCCAGCATGCCTTTATCGAATGCCGCTCCAGTGTCGTTGCCAGCGCAGTCAGGTTAACCCCTTGGCCCGGGCAAGTGGGTATTTCGACCGCTTTCAATCCCAGTCGTTCGATCGCATCCAGTGCGGCATAGAACGAGGGACTTTCGATCGCTACGAGATCACCGGGTCGGGTCACTGCCTGCAGGCACAGATTCAATCCTTCAAGAGCGCCGCTGGTGATGATGATCTCCTCGGTCGGTACGCTGTATCCGAGTTCAAGATATTGCCGTGCGATCAGGCGTCTTAACTCGGGATTGCCGGGCGTCATATTTGCGTAGATGCTCTGGGGGTTCAAGCGACCCGCAGCGGTATGGAGCGCACGTGCGAGCTTTGCCATCGGGAAAAGCTCCGGGGCAGGGAAGGCCGATCCGAACTGTATGAACTCTTCGGATTTTGTCGTATCCAGCAGTTGAAACACCAAATCGCTGATGTTAACCGCTGTGGATGTCGCGGCAGGCCGGGAAGCTTCAGGCTGCGCAGGAAAGCCTTGCCAGTTGGCGCTGACGTAATAGCCGGAACGGGGCCGGGTATGTATCTTTCCGCGGTCCTCGAGCAGATGGTACGCCTTCTGCACCGTGCCTGGACTGAGACGGCGGTTGCGGCAGGCATCGCGCACCGAAGGTATGCGATCCCCCGAGCGCAATATTCCCCTGTCGATATTGCTTGAGATCTCATCCGCATACTGCTCATACAGTGTCATGGCAGCCTCTTTCATGCGGTTCAGCTTTGTGCGAGCGGGCCGTACCGTTTCCCATGATGGCTCAAATCTGTCACTGTCGCAAGTTGCATCTACTGTACCTGTCTTTTTCCCTGTGGCAGATGAAAGTTGCGTCTTCTGTATCTTTTCTGTTTGCGGCATGACCTGCATATTGGGCCACATCCTAATATTTACCGAGAGCAATCATGCCAAAACAATTCAAGCAATTGATGGCGGAGCATACGGAGCCGAATATCGAGCTTGAAACGCTGCGCCAACAAATACGTAGCGTAGTGTCGACGTTACCGGACGTGGTCTGGTCGGTCGAGGTGCCCTCGCGCCATGTTTGCTTTGTCAGTCCGGCGGCCGCTACCACTTTCGGCCGCACTCCGAATGAAATCTACGCCATGGGCTTCGTCTGGGGCGATCTTATTCACCCTGACGATAAAGCCAGGGTGCTGGCCGAATGGGATGAAGCAGCACAAGGCGGAATCTTCGAATCCGATTACAGGGCGCTGACTCTGAGCGGTGAGATACGCTGGATCCACAGCCGCGGTCATACCGCTACGGATGCAAGCGGCAAGGTTGTCCGCATGGACGGGATATCACGCGATATCACGGAGCGACGCGACCAGGAGAGAAAAATAGCTCATCTGAGCCGTTTGCATGCGGTTCTGAGCAAGATCAATTCGACCATCGTGCGGGTGCGTGACCGGCATGATTTGTTGCATGATGCTTGCCGAATTGCCGTCGAGCAGGGCGGTTTCGGCATGGTATGGATCGGCATGGTCGATTACGACAGAGGACTGGTGCGGGCCGTTGCCCATCATGGCTTCGAGATGGAGGCACCCGATGAATACGTCGTTTCACTGGATGCGCACGGCGCATCGCCATCAAACCTCATAGCACTTACGGTTGCGGAGAAGAAACCGTTCTTTGTCAATGACATTGCGGTGAATCCACCCAAAAACCCTTTCAGGGAATTGGCGTTGCGGCACGAATACCGCTCGGGTATTACGCTGCCACTGGTGGTCAAAGATGTCTGCGTCGGCGTGATGCTGATGTACGCCAAGGAACCGGATTTTTTCAACGAAAATGAACTGGGCCTGATGAATGAACTGGCGGGCGACATATCCTTTGCACTGGAACACATTGCCAAGGACGAGCAACTCACCTACCTGACCCACTACGACCCGCTGACAGGGCTTCCCAACAGAGCGCTGTTCCAGGAGCGGATAACGTTATTGCTGGACGCAGCAAGGAAAAACAACATGCGGGTGGCTGTCCTGGTTGGCGATATCAGGCGGTTCCGTCTCATCAACGAAACATTTGGGCGGCAGGTCGGTGACAGGTTGCTGCACGACGTCGCACAGCGCATCAAGGCCGTTTGGCCGGAGGTGGAGTCTCTCGCGAGAGTTTCCGCCGATTGCTTCGCCGGTGCTCTTGTTGACGTTCGCGATCCTGAAAACCTGCCTTACCTGATCGACAAATCGGTGACTGCAATCCACAAGGAATTGTTTTTGATCGACGGCAAGGAAGTCAGAATTACGCCTGCGCTCGGGGTCGCAATATTTCCCGACGACGGAGAAGATGTCGATACGCTGTTCAGAAATGCCGAGGCCGCGGTAAAGAAAGCCAAGGCAACGGCGGAACGGTTCTTCTTCTACCGGCCAGAAATCAATGCCCGGGTCGCGCAAACGCTGTTGCTTGAGCAAAAGCTGCGCAAGGCGATCGAACAGGAACAATTTCTTCTGCATTACCAGCCAAAGATACACGCCATAAATGGCAGTATTGCCGGCTTCGAGGCCTTGCTGCGTTGGCAGAGTCCGGACAGTGGCCTGGTGCCACCCGGCGAATTCATTCCGATACTCGAAAATACAGGGCTCATCCTCGAGGTCGGCCCCTGGGCGATACGCAAGGCGCTGACGGATGGAAAGAACTGGCGCCTGCCGGACGGGACCGCACTGCGCATAGCGGTCAATGTGTCGCCAATCCAGCTTCAGCAACGCGACTTCGTAAAACTCGTGCAGCGCGCGGTGGAAGAGCTTGGTGGCAAAGGATGCGGACTCGATCTCGAAATCACCGAGAGCCTGATCATGGACGACATCGAGGAAAACATGAAGAAACTCGCCGCCATCGGGGAAATGGGCGTCAAGATTGCCATCGACGATTTCGGCACCGGCTACTCCTCTTTGGGATATCTCGCGAAACTGCCGGTGCATGCACTCAAGATTGACCGATCCTTCGTTGATACGATGACAACCAGTTCGCATAGCATGACTATCGTTTCGACCATTATCTCCCTTGCCCATGCGATTGGCCTGAAGGTAATCGCCGAGGGTGTGGAAACCAGGGAACAGGCCAAGTTTCTGCAACTGCTCAAGTGCGACGAATTGCAGGGCTACCTCTACAGCGTTCCGATTCCATCCGATGCGGTCGAGGAGTTCCTGAGCAAGCCTGCCCTGTCGCGCATGGTGTGAGATGGGTATCTAGCCGCCAGTCTCCAATGTACCCGAGTTCCCGATCAGGGCCGACATCTCATCAAATGGAATAGGTCGGCTGAACAAGTGGCCCTGCATCTCGTCGCATCGCAGCAGCCGCAGTATCTTTGCCTGAACCTCCTGATCCACGCCTTCTGCGACCACTTTTAGCCTGAGCGAATGCGCAAGCGAGATGATTGTCGATACCAGCGTCATGGAATCGGAATTGTCCAGCATGGTGATGATGAAGGAACGGTCGATCTTGACGGTGGATATCGGCAGTTTGGCAAGATAGGCCAGCGACGAATAGCCGGTACCGAAATCGTCGATGACGATGTTGAGCCCCATGTCCCGGATTGCTTTGAGCTTGCGAATGTTGCTTTCGATGTCCTCCATGATCAGGCTCTCGGTGATTTCGAGATCGAGTCCGCATCCTTTGCCACCAAGCTCTTCCACCGCGCGCTGCACGAGTTTTACGAAGTCGCGTTGCTGAAGCTGGATTGGCGACACATTGACCGCAATGTGTGGCGCCACGAAGCCGGCTTCCAGCCAGTGACCTTGATCCTGTACGGCACGGCGCAAAGCCCAGTCTCCGGCTTCCGGGATCAGGCCAGTCTCTTCCAACAGCGAAATGAACTGAATGGGTGGAACCAATCCGGTCTCGGGATCGTTCCAACGAATCAGGGCTTCAACGCCCACGATGTGGCTATTCTCAAGAGCCACCCTGGGCTGATAGTGGAGCACAAACTCCTCGCGTTCCACCGCCCGCCGGAGCTTGTTCTCCAAGGTGAGCCGCCCGGCAAACCCGTTCGCTCATCTGCAGGGTGTAGAAGAGGTAACTGGTGGGTTGTGACAGATTCGAACTGTCGACCTACGGATTAAGAGTCCGCTGCTCTACCAACTGAGCTAACAACCCAAAGAAGCGGGTTGGCAGTATATTATTAAAAGTGGTGGGTCGGGCGAGATTCGAACTCGCGACCAACGGATTAAAAGTCCGCTGCTCTACCGACTGAGCTACCGACCCAGCGTCAAGGGCCGCGAATGCTACAAGCCTTACGTCATCCTGTCAAACGGAAAATGGGTTGTTTTATGCCATCCTGTTGTTGTCACGGATATTTTTATTTTTCAGGAAAAAAATAAATTATCCGACGACTCCGCGAACAATTTTTCTGATGTCCATTGAAGTGCGGGAACCGAGCCAGATTGCATGAATATGCAATGGTTGGAATGTGTCAATGCCAAGCAAACCCCGGTTGTTGGGCTGTGGGTAGTTTGTCGGTTTTATTTACAATTAAAGCAATAAGGAAATCACCAGTTTTATTGTAACAGCATGAATTAAAACAATAAAATTTTTATGGAACGAAATTTGCTTTATGTAAGCCATGTTTCTTAAAACTACTTTCCTTGCAGGGTGTGAGGCGGTGAGCTATTGGATAGTCGCCCATGACGCCAGAGTATCGAGAGTATCTTTTCCCGCCAGGGGTGCTGCTTTTTTCCCTGCTGTCAATGGCTTGCTGAACAGCCTTTCTTGCGCTGCTTTTTCTGGCTCGCCGTATCGCTAGCGCCGACTTTTTATGCCGCACTCATTACGAACTTATGGATTATTGGCGATAACACTAAGGCAACTGAGCGTTGCTGTTATGCATGGGGCTTTAGTCTGGGTGTCGCTTGCTTTTTTTACCCTTGAGCAGGGCAGTAGCGCTTTATTTCTAGCAAGCGGATTCGCACTGGCAATGCTCTTGCTCAACCCACGCTACATTGGGGCGATTTTTCTGGGTGTACTCGCCGCCAATGCATTGCTGGGTTATTCGGGAGAGACTGTTCTGCTGGTGTCGATAGGGAGCACGCTAGGCGCATATTTGGGTGCTTGGCTGCTGTCCCGCGATAAGGTGTTTGATGCTGCCCTCGTGACTGCGCGCGATTATCTGTTGCTTATTGTGTATGGGGGCTTTATTGGTAGCGCCGTGAGTGCAGGGGTTGGCGTCACCGGGTTGTTATCGGGTGGCATTCTGGCGCATGAAACCCAGCTAAACAGTTTGTTTTTTGGGTGGTTGGTGGATGTGCTGGGGGTGATTTTTATCACCCCGTTGATTCTTCTCTGGGGCCATCCAAGCAAGGAAGCATTTTCGAAACAAAAAATAAGCGAAGCGTTCTGGACGGTTACCAGCGCACTTCTAGTGGGGCAAATGGTTTTTTGGGGGTGGCTCGCTGCAGTAATTGGCCATTCAATTGATTTTTATTGGCTGGCGCTGCCTATCGTCTGGGCTGCTTTACGCCTAGGCAAGCGCTGGGTAGCATTGCTTTTGGCTTTGGCTGCGATGCAGGCAGTTTTTGCGGTGAAGTCGGGCGTGGTTTTTTTTGCTCATGACATTTCATCAAGCACGCTGGGTAACGACTGGCTAATCATGGTGGCATTGGCGCTGGCGGGCATGTTGCTCAGCATTGACAGTGAGCAGCGTCGGCAAGCTGAAGTTAGGCTGCGTCAGCAGACTGAAGAATTAAATTTCCGCAACCAGATTTTGCAGCGCATTAACCGCGGAGCCTCTTTACCCCTTGTTCTGAGTGGCTTAACACAGGAGTTTGAACGTCTGCATCCGGGGTGTTGGTGCGCCATGTTGCTGCTCGATAAAGAGGGCAAGCATTTGCACTATGGTGCAGCGCCTAGCTTGCCTGATTTTTATAAACAGGCAATTAATGGTTTGCCCATAGGTGAGGGTGTTGGTGCCTGTGGCGCGGCTGTGCGCCGTGGCGAACGGTTCATTATTTCAGATATGCAGAGCTATACCTTCTGGCCTGTGGGATTTCGCTTTCGTGATGCGGCCAAAAAAGCGGGGATTCAATCCTGCTGGTCCCAACCGGTTAAAAATAGCGAGCATCAGGTTCTTGGTACTTTTGATATTTATCACGCTACCCATCGCGAGCCGTCGGCTGAAGAAGTCGATCAGATGGAACGTATGGCCCATCTGGCAGGGCAAGTGATTGCCCAGGCAAGCCTCCAGGAAATTCTGCATTTGAAGGATGTGGCATTTAACACATCCAGTAATGCCATGGCTATTACTGATAAAGACGCTCGCATCCAGTGGGTTAACCCAGCCTTTGGTGAAATGACAGGTTATCCCTCGAGTGAGGTGATTGGCTTGACTTTGCGTGATCTGGGAAAATCAGAAAAGCAGGATCCTGCATATGACCAGACCATTTGGAAAACAATCCTTGCTGGGAATGGGTGGCACGGAGAGCTTGTCCATCGGCATAAAAATGGTGCTGATTATGATGAGGAAATGACAATAACGCCGATGAAGGATGCCGCAGGAAATCCAATCCATTTCATCGCGGTCATGCGCAATATCACCGAGCGTAAAAAGTCTGAAGAGCAGATCCGCACCCTGGCTTTTTATGACACGTTAACGCAACTGCCGAATCGACGCCTTCTGGATGATCGACTCAGTCGCGCCATGATTGCAAGTAAGCGCAGCAACCGCTATGGCGCTCTCATGTTTCTTGATCTGGACAACTTTAAGCCACTCAACGACAAGTATGGACATGGTACGGGTGATCTGTTGTTGATCGAAGTGGCGCAGCGCATAACGCAGTGTGTCCGCGGCACAGATACTGTTGCGCGGTTTGGGGGGGATGAGTTTGTGGTGATGCTCGACGGGCTGAGCACTGACAGAAATGGATCCATATCTGAAGCGGAAATTGTTGCTGAAAAAATTCGTCGATCGATCGCCGAACCTTTTATGCTCAGCGTGCATAAGGAGGGCAGGGGGGACGTCAGCATTGAGCACCGGTGTTCGACCAGCATCGGTGTGGCGCTATTTATCGGTGATGGGGTCAGCTCTGATGATTTGCTTAAGCGAGCGGATATGGCGATGTATCGCGCCAAAGACAAAGGCCGTAATCGCATGCATTTTTTTGATGCAAGACACGCTTAGCCGCGGTACCTGTAGCAGCTATTGTTTCCACAATGCAGACTATCGCACATGAGTTCTTGGCAAAGTGCGCCTTGCTGATCACGTCTGCATCGTCTTGATATTGGCAATGACATCAGCAATTGCCTGTTGTGCGCTGCCATAGAGTAATCGGGTGTTTTCACCATAGAACAAGGCATTCTCAATCCCCGAGTAACCCGCACCTTTGCCGCGCTTGTTCACAATCACGTTTTGCGCGTAATCGACATTCAGAATTGGCATGCCATAGATTGGGCTGGATTTATCCGTGCGCGCAGAGGGGTTGACGACATCGTTGGCACCAATCACCAGGGCGACATCAGTCTGGCTAAACTCTTCGTTGATCTCTTCCAGATCAAAAATCATGTCGTAGGGAACTCCGGCTTCCGCGAGCAACACATTCATGTGGCCGGGCATCCGTCCTGCGACGGGATGAATCGCAAACTTGACTTCAACCCCGGCTTCCTGGAGTAGTTTTGCCATCTCCCATACCTTGTGTTGCGCCCCAGCCACGGCCATGCCGTACCCGGGCACGATAATGACCTTTTGCGCAAAACGCATCATCGCGGCGGCATCCATCGCGCTTGCTTCTTTCATGGTACCGGTAATGGCTTCTCCCGCCTGGGCTTCGCCGGTTATGGGCGTGAAGATAATATTGGTAATCGGCCGATTCATCGATTTAGACATTAACTGAGTCAGCAAAGTACCTGATGCGCCAACCACAATGCCCGCAATAATCAGCGCGGGATTGCCCAGAACATAGCCCTCAAGACCAACCGCCAAGCCAGTGAAGGCATTGAGCAGCGAGATAACAACAGGCATATCCGCCCCGCCAATAGGGACTGTCAGAACAATGCCTAGTAGCAACGATATGATGAAAAAAGCGATGAGCGTCGTTGTATCGAGGACTACGCTCGTTGCGCCTGGTTCCGCTGCAGCACCTGCCATAACCAGTTTGATCGCCAGGCCAAGCGCAACCAGGGCTAGCATCAAGTTGACCGCATTTTGCGCGGGCAATCGCCAGGCTTTTTTCATAATGCCTTGCAGTTTCGCAAAGGCAATGCATGAGCCAGAAAAAGCCACCGAGCCGATCAAGGCACCCAGTACAGCCAGCGTCGTGACAACGACGCCATGCACATGGCCGCGCGCAAATTCAAGCGCCGCAATCGCCGCTGCAGCGCCACCACCCATGCCGTTATAGATGGCGACCATTTGTGGCATATCGGTCATCTTGACCACGCGACCGAGATACCAGGCCAGGCCGCCGCCCAGCACGATCGCCACAATCATCAGCACAAAGTTGTGCATCCCCGGCGTAGCGAAGGTAATCAGGGTTGCCAGCAACATACCGATGCCGGCCCAAACAATACCGCGTTTGGCTGTGACGGGTGAGGCCATGGCTTTCAAGCCGAGAATGAATAGAACGGCAACAACGAAGTAGGCAACCTGGATCAGTGCAGTCATTTTGCTTCCTTCTTGTTTAATTTGAACATCGCCAGCATGCGTTCAGTGACGACATAGCCTCCCGCCGCATTGGCAGCGCCGAGAAACACGGCAAAGAAACCGATCGCCAGTTGTAACGGATCATTTGGGTCCGCATTGCCCAGCGCCACCATCGCGCCGACGAGCACCACGCCATGCACAAAATTAGAGCCGGACATCAGCGGCGTGTGCAAAATCACCGGCACGCGTGAAATAATTTCGTAGCCCGTAAAGGCTGCCAGCATGAAGATATAAACGTAGATGAAATTTTCCATGTCAGATCTCTCCAAATACTTTTTTAACACCTTCATGCATCAATTGGCCATCGCGCGTCAGGCAAGCTCCGGCTAGCACTTCATCGCTCCAGTCGAGATTAAGCACGCTATCCTTGATGAAGGGGGAGATGAAGTTGTAGAGATTCTTGGCGAACATTTCCGATGCATGTACTGGCATCTGCGCGGGCAAATTAACGGCACCGATGATTGTGACGTTCCCCACTTTGATAGTCTGCCCGGCCTCTGTCCCTGCGCAATTGCCGCCACCTTCCGCTGCCATGTCAACCACCACGGCACCGGGCTTCATGCCGGCAATCATGGCGGCGCTGATGATCAGCGGTGAGCGTCTACCGGGAATGGCGGCTGTGGTAATCAGTACATCGGCATTGGCGACGGCGCGACCGAGTTTGTCGGCTTGCTGGTTTTTTTCCTCGTCAGTCAGTTCGCGCGCATAGCCGCCGCTGCTGGCTGCCGAGACACCCGTGTCCACAAATTTCGCGCCCAGCGATTCAATTTGTTCGCGGGTTTCTGGGCGTACGTCATAACCCTCAACAATGGCGCCCAGCCGTTTGGCGGTGGCGATGGCCTGCAAGCCGGCAACGCCTGCGCCGATTACCAGCACGCGCGCCGGACGGATAGTGCCGGCAGCATAAGTCAGCATCGGGAAAAACTTTGGGCAGTGATTGGCCGCAATCAGCACCGTCAGATAACCTGAAACCGCGGCCTGGCTGGACAGTGTATCCATGCTCTGCGCGCGCGAAATGCGGGGGATCAGTTCGGTGGCAAACGCCGTGATGTTTCTGGTTTTCAGCGCCTCAATGCGCTCGCGACTGGCATAAGGCGCGAGCGAGCCGATCAATACGGTACCCGGAACCATGGTATTAATATCGTCAAGGCAGGGCGGCTGAACAGTGAGCAGCACCTGAGCTGTGGAAAATACCTGTGCGGCATTCATCGCAACAGCGTCTGCGCCAAAGTCTTCGTCACTCAGGTAACAGGCCGATCCAGCCTGCGTCTCAACACATACCGCTGCGCCGAGTGCTTTATATTTCTTTACGACATCGGGCACGCTGGCGACGCGTGTTTCACCAGCGAGACGCTCCCGAAGTATGCCAATGGTTAGTGTCATTATTTTGTTTCTCCTGACCCGGATCACTAGGATTTCAAGGGATGAATAATACTCAAATAAGTCATCATGAAAAGTCGGCGCTGGCAAGACGGCGAGAGAGGATGGAAATACCCGAAAAAGAAAGGATTTGCCGCGGCTTCTTTTTTTAGCAAGCAAGCTTCTCTTATATAATCTTTTGTGTCATCGTAGTGTGTGGCGAGATGTCGTGACTTTTTGCCTCGGCTTCCAACAACTTATCAGAAACAACACTTTTTTAAAAAAAACATCTGACCCGAATCAATGGAAAATCTTTCCACAATTGAGCGTATTCTGGCTGCGAAGCAATCCTTGCCTGGAGCGCTGTTGCCTATCCTGCATGATATTCAGGATGCCCTTGGCTACATTCCGCCGGACGCTGTGCCGTCTATTGCCGGAGCGCTGAATCTCTCGCGTGCCGAAGTACATGGCGTGATCACTTACTACCATTATTTTCGCCAGACGCCACCGGGCCGCCATGTGGTGCGCGTGTGTCGCGCAGAGGCTTGTCAGTCAGTTGGCTGCGAGGCGCTGGCTACACATGTGCAAAGCGCATTGGCGTGCGAATTTCATGCCACAAGTGCGGATGGCGATGTGACGCTCGAAGCTGTCTATTGTCTGGGTCATTGTGCGGTGGGGCCGAATATTCAGATTGATGAAACCACATTGCATGCGCGCATGACGCCTGAGAAATTTGATCGGTTGTTAGCTGAATTAAGAAGCAAGCCATGAGCGCAACATTTTATATCCCGTGCGATTCAACAGCGCTTGCGCTCGGCGCCGATGCGGTCGCCAGGTCCATCGTTGCTGAATCAGCGCAGCGGCAATTGGATGTCACCATCGTGCGCAACGGGTCACGCGGCCTGTTCTGGCTGGAGCCGATGATCGAAGTGGCTACGCCTGGAGGCCGTATTGCTTATGGCCCGGTGGCGGCTACTGATATTCCCTCATTGCTCGATGCGGGTTTGCTTACCGGTGGTGCGCATGCGCTGTGTCTGGGGCCAGTTGAAGACATTCCCTATCTCAAACGGCAGCAACGCATCAGCTTGAGGCGTGTCGGCGTGACCGATCCGCTATCGGTGGAGGATTATCTGGCACATGGTGGCACGCTGGGGCTGCGTCGGGCGTTGGACATGACAGCGGCAGAGATCGTCAAGGAAGTTACCGACTCGGGTCTGCGTGGCCGTGGCGGGGCGGCTTTTCCTACGGGCATCAAATGGAACACGGTGCTCAATGCGTCAGCGCCACAAAAATATATTGTCTGCAATGCGGACGAGGGCGACTCCGGCACATTTTCTGATCGCATGCTGATGGAAGGCGATCCTTTCCAGTTAATCGAAGGGATGGCGATCGCGGCTTTGGCCGTGGGCGCGACGCAGGGTTATATTTATGTGCGTTCCGAATACCCCTATGCCATCGCTGCGCTGAACGCTGCTGTCGTCAAGGCAACACAAAATGGCTGGCTGGGCGACAGCCTGTTGGGCACCGGTAAACGTTTTCATCTTGAAGTGCGCAAGGCCGCCGGGGCTTATGTGTGCGGTGAAGAAACCGCCTTGCTGGAAAGCCTGGAAGGGCGGCGCGGCATTGTGCGCGCCAAGCCTCCGCTGCCCGCAATTTCAGGGCTGTTTGGTCAGCCGACGGTAATTAACAATGTGATTACGTTCGCCAGCGTGCCCGATATCCTGGCCCACGGTGCTGCGGCGTATCAATCCTTTGGCAATGGACGTTCGCGCGGCACGCTGCCTTTTCAGCTCACCGGGAACATCAAGCAGGGCGGGCTGGTGGAAGTGCCTTTTGGGCTGACCTTGCGTGAATTACTTTATGATTTTGGCGGAGGCAGTTTAAGTGGCCGCCCCTTGCGTGCTGTGCAAGTCGGTGGCCCGCTCGGGGCTTACATGCCCGAATCGCAGTTCGATACAGTGCTTGATTATGAAGCCTTTGCGGCGGTGAATGCGGTGCTGGGCCATGGGGGCATTGTGGCATTTGATGACACCGTGGATATGCTGAAACAGGCCCGCTACGCGATGGAATTTTGCGCTATTGAGTCATGCGGTAAATGCACCCCTTGCCGTATCGGTTCCACCCGTGGCGTCGAAGTGATCGATCGTCTTAAAGCCGGTCGACCCGGGCAAATTGAATTGTTGCGCGATCTGTGTGACACTTTGCAAAACGGCTCACTATGCGCCATGGGCAGCATGACCCCTTATCCCGTACTCTCGGCGCTGAATCATTTCCCTGAGGATTTCAGCAGGAGACAAACATGAACGCACCCATGAACTCATTGACTCATTCATCTGACGAGATTGATTACGGCACGCCTGCCATGCGTGAGGTTAGCGCAGAAGTCACGCTGATTATTGATGGTAAAGAAGTGACCGTGCCTGCCGGCACATCACTCATGCGGGCTGCAGTGGATGCCGGCGTGATGGTGCCTAAACTGTGTGCGACGGATTCGCTTGAGCCGTTTGGCTCCTGCCGCCTTTGCCTGGTTGAGATTGATGGTCGTCGAGGTTTTCCTGCCTCGTGTACTACGCCTGCAGAAAACGGCATGACGGTGCGCACGCAATCGCCCAAGCTAGCTGATCTGCGACGCAATGTGATGGAGCTTTACATTTCCGATCATCCGCTGGATTGCCTTACCTGCAGCGCGAATGGCAATTGCGAGTTGCAGACCATGGCCGGCGTGGTAGGCCTGCGCGATGTGCGCTATGGCATTGGTGACGTCAAGGCAGCTGATGGCGGGAATGGCGGAGTGATCGGCAAGACCCATCTTGCGGAAGAGAAAGATGAATCCAATCCATATTTCACTTACGATCCGTCAAAGTGCATTGTGTGCAATCGCTGCGTGCGTGCGTGCGAAGAACAGCAAGGTACGTTTGCGCTGACAATTTCGGGCCGCGGTTTTGACTCGCGCGTGTCTGCCGGGCAGGATCAGCCCTTTATGGAATCCGAATGTGTCTCGTGCGGCGCGTGCGTAAATGTCTGCCCCACGGCCACGTTGACGGAAAAAACCATCATCGCCAAAGGTCAGGCCGAGCATTCGGTGACCACCACCTGTGCCTATTGCGGCGTTGGTTGCGGCCTCAAAGCTGAAATGAAGGGTAATGACGTCGTACGCATGGTGCCGTGGAAAGACGGAGGTGCCAACGAGGGCCATGCTTGTGTCAAGGGCCGCTTTGCCTGGGGCTATGCGAGCCACCCGGATCGCATCACCCGGCCCATGATACGCGCAAAAATTACCGATCCATGGCGCGAAGTCTCGTGGGATGACGCGATCAATCATGCCGCATCCGAGCTGCGCCGCATTCAGCAAAAGTATGGTCAGAATGCTATCGGCGGGTTGGTCTCGTCACGCTGCACCAACGAGGAGGATTACCTCGTGCAGAAAATGGTGCGTGCTGCCTTTGGTAACAACAATGTCGATACCTGCGCCCGCGTATGTCATTCGCCTACGGGCTATGGCTTGAAGCAAACGCTGGGTGAATCTGCCGGAACACAGACGTTCAAGTCGGTGGAAAAAGCGGACGTCATCATGGTCATCGGCGCGAACCCAACGGATGGTCATCCGGTGTTTGCCTCGCGCATGAAACGGCGTATCCGCGAGGGGGCAAAGCTGATTGTGATTGACCCGCGCGCGATTGATCTGGTCAGTTCGCCGCATGTCAAAGCCGCACATCATCTCAAGTTGCGGCCAGGCACGAATGTGGCCGTGCTCTCAGCCTTGGCGCATGTGATCGTTACCGAAGGTTTGGCGGACGAAGCCTTTGTTGCCGCACGCTGCGAAACAAAAGCGTTTGATCAGTGGCGTGAATTTGTGGCGCGGCCCGCCAATTCACCTGAAGCGCTGGAAGCGGATTCGGGGGTTCCCGCCGCTGAAATTCGCGCTGCGGCCAGGCTTTACGCTACTGCTGGCAATGGCGCAATCTATTATGGGCTGGGCGTGACCGAGCATTCACAAGGCTCAACCGCCGTGATTGCGATTGCCAACCTGGCCATGGTGACAGGCAACGTGGGGCGCGAAGGTGTTGGCGTTAATCCGCTGCGCGGGCAGAACAATGTGCAGGGTTCGTGCGATATGGGTTCTTTCCCGCATGAGTTGCCGGGTTATCGGCATGTGTCCGACACGATCACGCGGACCTTGTTTGAAAGTCATTGGGGCGTGGCGATTCAACCCGAGCCAGGCTTGCGCATCCCGAACATGTTTGAAGCCGCGTTGGACGGCAGCTTCCGTGGGCTGTATTGCCAGGGCGAAGACATTGCCCAATCTGACCCCAACACCCAGCACGTTACGGCGGCACTTCTCGCCATGGAGTGTGTGGTTGTACAGGATTTATTTCTCAACGAGACGGCCAAGTTTGCGCACGTTTTTCTGCCGGGTTCATCCTTTCTTGAAAAAGATGGCACCTTTACCAATGCCGAGCGACGCATTTCGCGCGTGCGCCAGGTGATGCCACCGCTTTCCGGCAAAGGGGATTGGGAAGCCACGATGGCCTTGGCCAATGCAATGGGCTACCGCATGCACTACACGCATCCCTCGCAAATCATGGATGAGATTGCACGCTTGACACCCACGTTTGCCGGTGTGAGCTACGACAAGCTCGATCGCTTGGGCAGCTTGCAATGGCCGTGCAACGTAGACGCGCCTAGTGGCACGCCGACCATGCATATAGATACCTTCGTGCGCGGTAAAGGCCGGTTTTTGATTACACAATATGTGCCGACGGACGAAAAAATAACGCGTCGCTTCCCGTTGCTGCTCACCACGGGCCGCGTGCTGTCGCAATACAACGTCGGCGCACAAACCCGCCGTACTGCCAACACCGAGTTTTATGCGGAAGATGTGCTGGAGATTCATCCGCACGATGCAGAAGAGCGCGGCATTCAAGAGAATGATTGGGTGGGTATTGAATCGCGCGCCGGGCAAACCGTGCTGCGCGCGACACTCACCGAACGGGTGCAGCCTGGCGTGGTGTACACCACCTTCCATTTCCCGGAATCCGGTGCGAATGTGATTACGACTGATAATTCCGACTGGGCAACGAATTGCCCGGAATACAAGGTGACGGCGGTGCAGTTGGTGCGAGTGGCGCAAACTTCGCAAGCGTCAGAATGGCAAAAAGAGTTTGCCCGCTTCACTGCCGAGCAGGAACATTTGCTGACGCAAGCACACGAGGCAACCCTTTTGTCGTGAAGGCTTATGTTGAGTTGCCGGTCATTCGGCTGCACGGCTCAGAGGGGAAAGCACAGGAAGCAAAGGTCGACAGTATTGCCGAAGAAATGCCTGTGGCCTTTGAATACAACGGGATTGCACATACCGTGATGCTCGCGACCCCCGCTGATCTGGAAGATTTCGCGCTGGGCTTTAGCTTGAGCGAAGGGATTGTTGAACAGCGCAAAGATGTTTTTGATATTGACGTTGTTTCTTCTGAATTAGGCATCACCCTGCGCTTGTCTGTGGCGGGCGATACTTTCGCACGATTGAAAGAGCGTCGCCGTAGCCTGGCGGGGCGTACTGGATGCGGGTTGTGCGGGGCAGAAAGCCTGGCGCAAGTCATGCGCGATTTGCCCCCGGTATCGTCGCCTGCTGCCATGCGACCTGGCGCGCTTTATCAGGGCATGGCCCAGCTGCCGGCACATCAAAAACTGCAACAGGTGACCGGGGCAACCCATGCCGCTTGCTGGGTGAATGGCGTGGGTGAAATAAGCCATGTGCGTGAAGACATCGGTCGTCACAATGCGCTGGACAAAACCATCGGTGCACTGGCGAAAACAGGGTTCGAGGCGCAGTCTGGCGCCATCATCATTACCAGTCGAGCCAGTTTTGAGATGGTGCAAAAATCCGCTGCGATGGGAATCGGCATCGTGGCGGCTGTTTCTGCGCCGACTGCCGCCGCACTACGTTTGGCTGAACGACTGAATGTCACATTAGTCGGCTTTTTGCGCGATGCGCAGTGCGTGATTTATACCGGAAACCATCTGCTGTTGGAGAACACAGAATGAATGCTGCAAACCTGATCAAAATGGCCAACCAGATCGGCGCTTTTTTTGAGGCCATGCCGGACCATGAACAAGCGGTCAGCGATGTTGCCCTTCATTTGAAAAACACATGGGAGCCCCACATGCGGCAAACCTTGTTACAAGACATCGCAACACATGGTGACAGTGAACTCAAACCCATCGTGCGCGAGGCTGTTGCGCTACTCCGCGCTGGTTGAGTCAGGCAGGCGAACACATTCGGCGCGTATTCGCCACACATTTGCCGTATCACCAGTGCGCCCCGCAGGAAGTGCCCTTGGGGTGCCGAGTTTTCAGCCGCCGGTCAGAGCCGTTCGAAAATTGCCGCGATGCCTTGGCCGCCGCCGATGCACATGGTGACCAGCGCATAGCGGCCGTTGATGCGTTGCAGCTCATACAACGCCTTGGTGGCGATCACCGCGCCCGAAGCGCCGACCGGATGGCCCAGCGCAATGGCGCCACCGTTCGGGTTGGTCTTCGTACTGTCCAGCCCCAGCCCCCTGGTCACTGCCAGCGCTTGAGCGGCAAAGGCTTCGTTGGATTCGATGACATCCATCTGTGACAAGCTCAAGCCTGACTTTTTGAACACCAGTTTCGAGGCGGGGATAGGCCCTTCACCCATGACGTCATTGGGCACGCCAGCGACGGCATAGGCGACCAGCCGCGCGATGGGTTTTTGCCCCGCCTTGGCTGCTGCATCGGCTGCGGCCAGTACGAAGAAAGATGCGCCATCGTTAATGCCGGATGCATTGCCAGCCGTTACCGAGCCGTCTTTCTTGAAGGCCGGTTTCATTTTGCCGAGGGACTCCAGCGTCGTGCCCGCCTTGACATGCTCGTCGGTATCGAACACCACTTCGCCTTTGCGCGTTTGCTGCACGATAGGCACGATCTGGGATTTGAAGCGGCCTTCGGCGATGGCAGCGGCAGCACGGCGCTGCGATTCGACGGCAAACGCATCTTGTTCTGCGCGCGAGATATTCCACTTGGTCGCCACATTTTCGGCGGTGATGCCCATGTGGCCGACGCCGAACGGGTCGGTCAGGGCAGCGACCATCATGTCGACAACCATGGTGTCGCCCATACGGGCGCCGGTGCGCATGGCGGGCGCGAGGTAACCGCCGCGCGACATGACTTCCACGCCGCCACCCACGCCGTAGTCACAATCACCTAGCATGATGGCTTGCGCGGTGGATACGATGCCCTGCAGACCCGAGCTGCACAACCGATTCACCGCCATTGCAACGGACTCCATCGGCAGCCCGGCCTGAATCGAGGCGATGCGTGCCACATAGGCCGAGCGTGCCTCGGTCGGAATGCAATTGCCCACCGTGACGTAATTGATCTGCTGCGGATCAACGCGGGAACGCGCGATGGCTTCTTTCATTACCATGCCTCCCAGTTCGGAGGGTTCGATACTGCTCAATGCCCCGCCAAATGACCCGATAGCAGAACGCACCGCACTCAATACAACCACATCTCTCTTGTCAGCCATGATATTTACTCCCGCATGAAAAAAATCAACCGCCAACCCAGGCAGAAATCTGCATCAGGGTCAGTATCACCAAACTCAGCACCAGGCTGCGCCAAACCAGGCCGATGGTGCTCTGCATGAAATCCGCATCGGCTTCATCGCCAAGCCCTAGCTCAGGGCGACCATCGTCTGCTTCAAGTTCCTGTGGCAAATCATGTATCGGCATACCCAGCCTGACGCCCAAGGCACCGGCACCACTGCTGAGCAGAATGCCATTGGCTTTATCTGGCCAATGATCCGCTTGGGTACGCCAGCAGTTGACGGCATCTTCAAAGTCGCCTACCACGGCAAATATCGCCGCTGTGATGCGTACGGGTAGCCAGTTGATCAAGGCGAATACGCGATGCGCAAACCAGCCAAAGGCCTCTAATGCGGCGGACTCATCCGCAGGATAATGTGCTGCGCTCTGCCAGTATTCATCCAGTAGTTGCGCCAGCCGGTAGAGCAGTGCGCCAGCGGGCCCAAGCAACACAAACCAGAATAATGGCGCAAAGACATGCGTGTTGGACAAAGGCAAAGCGCGCTCAATGGCAAGGCGGGCAATCTCGCTACTAGAGAGCCGGTCGCCGCTCTGTCCGCGCCATTCGGCCAGAATATGCCGTGCTTGATCAATCTCGCCAGCTTGCAAAGCAAGATGGATGTCAGTAAAAAAATGGCTGAACTGACGAAAACCCATGGTCAGGTACAAGACGCCGATACTTAGCAATACCGCCAATAGGGGTTGTGCGTTTTGCAACAGACGATGCACAATGAACAATGCTATTGTAGGTACAGCGGCCCCCAATACCCAGGCAATGCCTCCGTGCAGACGAATACCATCATTCAAGCGCTGCTCAAGAAAGGCGGCCAGTTTGGCGACGGGGACTCGCACCAGTCGTTCGACAGACAAGGGCTGAAACTGTTCCAGAATCAGCGCGGCAAGAATGGATAGAAGTGTCATGCGATTAGGATCGATTCAGGTTTCGGCAAATAAGAAATGATGCAGGCTAACCAGCATGCCTGCGGTAGCGCCCCAAATATAGCGGTCCTGCCATGGCATGGCCCAGTATTCACGTGTCACTCCCTGGAATTCGCGCTGATGGCGCTGGTGGTTTTTCTGATCGAGTAAAAATTCAAGCGGAGGTTCAAAGACATCGGCTACTTCAAAATCATCCAGCTTAAGGTTGAGCGGTGGGGTTACCAGCGCAACGATAGGCGTGATGAGAAACCCGGTGACGGTGTGGTATTCAGGTAGCCGGCCCAACATCTCGATTTGTGTGGCAGCTAGCCCAACTTCCTCTGCTGCTTCGCGCAAGGCAGTTGCTTCGGGCGATGCATCGGATGCCTCACAGCGCCCCCCGGGAAAGCTGATCTGCCCCGCGTGATCACGTAAATGCGCCGTGCGCTGGGTCAGCAGCAGGGTGGCGCCGCTCGCACGCAAAATGATAGGCACCAACACAGCTGCATGCACTAGCGGGGAGCGTGCAGGCTCGGCAGGAGCGGCTTCGCGGATAGGGGGCGCAACAATGCCTGCGCGAAAACGGCGCCGCAAAAGAGAGGGCAGGGTTCCGCTAGAATCTGTAGCGGATAAAACAAGAGACTCCGACATGAAACCGATCGCTATATTCCGTCATAGCCCCAATGAGGGCGCTGGGTATTTTGCCACATTCCTTGAGCGACACTCGTTGCCATGGATATTGTTTACGGTGGATGCCGGCGTATTGCCACCGCCGACTTCTGATGACTTTTCCGGTCTGTGCTTCATGGGCGGGCCAATGAGCGTGAATGATGATCTGCCGTGGATTGCGCCGACGCTAAGCCTGATTCGCGATGCGGATAACAAGGGCGTTCCGGTTATTGGTCACTGTCTGGGTGGGCAATTGATGAGTAAAGCATTCGGCGGCATGGTCACAAAAAATCCCGTCAAGGAAATTGGTTGGGGACAGGTTGAGTTTATCAGTGCGTTAGCTGCCGAATGGGTGGGTGATATTTCTGCCGATTTTCCTAAATTCGATGCGTTTCACTGGCATGGCGAAACATTTAGTTTGCCGCCCCATGCAACGCGCATTCTGCAAAGTGAGTGCTGCGAAAACCAGGCGTTCGTGCGCGGGCCGCATTTAGGCATGCAGTGCCATGTCGAAATGACTGAAAGCATGATCCGGCTTTGGGGCAAGCATTGGGCTGATGAGGGCGTTGCCGCATCAGCTTCGGTGCAAACGCCCGAGCAAATGTGTACAGCGCTGGATGCCCGTATTGAACGCATGCGGCAGGTTGCCGATCGACTCTACAGCCACTGGATTCGTGGCCTGAAACTCGCTTGAGTTAAATGCTAATTAAGCGCGCTTAGTCCCTGAAGTTGCCATACTGCAACGGAAAGTCGGTAATCGATTTTTTAACCAGGGCGATGGTTTCTTGCAGCAAATCGCGCTTGGCGCCGGTCACGCGCACGGCATTGCCCTGGATGCTGGCCTGCACCTTCAGTTTGCTGTCTTTGATGAGCTTGACGATTTTCTTTGCCAGCTCGGTTTCTATCCCGATCTTGATCTTCAATTCCTGCTTGACCTTGTTGCCGGAAACTGTTTCGAGCTTGCCTATCTCCAGCCGCTTGGTGCTTTCGCGTTCCTTTTTTTCCATCTCGGGGAAAAGGATGTCCTTGATTTGGCTAATCTGGAACTCGGAATCCCCAAACAAGGTGAGCGTTTTGTCTTTCTCATTCAACTCAACCTTCGCCGTAGTGCCTTTGAAGTCGTAGCGGTTGCCAATATGGCGGCCAGCGACATCGACTGCATTTTTTAGTGCAACCACATCAGCTTCGGATGAAATATCAAATGAGGGCATGGCGCGGACTCCTAAACAGTGGCTCCTGAATCAAGCAAAGTGGCACACGTAATGATAGGGCTCACCAGCCACTTCAATATCGAATTGTGAGTTGCCAGGCACGCTGAATTGCTCACCTGCGCGGCAGATTTTCCAGTCTTCCCCTTGAAGGCGATAGCGGCAACTGCCGGCAACCGTTTCCATGATTTCAGGTGCGCCCGTATTAAAAGTCAGGTTCGCGGGCAAGATGACACCTACACTTTTTTTTGTGCCATCCGCTAACTGAACAGTGTGGCTCACACATTTGCCATCGAAATAGACGTTGGCTTTTTTGGACACGGTAACGTGATCAAACTGCGACATATTAAATTAAATCCCCCACAATTTCTGAATGATGATTTTAGCAACGAACCCGATCATGCCAAAAGCCAGGACAAAGAACAGGATAAAGGTTCCCATCTTGCCGGCTTTTGATTTCCAGGCCAGCTCACCGATGATGAAGAGCATGAAAAGCATGAATGCGGCGATGCCGAATGTCATGCCGAATTGCGTCATCTGCTCTTCGGAGATATCAAACATTGCCGGCTAATGATCTGTAGAAGCCCTAGCTCTTCCTACTGACGCGATTGGCGCCAATACGCAGCCGCAAGGCATTTAACCGAATAAAGCCATGCGCATCCTTCTGGTTGTAAGCGCCGGCATCATCCTCGAACGTGGCGATGGTCGAATCAAACAAGGAATCATGCTTCGAGTCGCGCCCAACCACAATGACATTGCCCTTGTAGAGCTTGAGGCGCACCCAGCCATTCACGGTCTGCTGCGTATGATCGATCAGGGCTTGCAGTGCAAGACGCTCGGGGCTCCACCAGTAGCCGTTATAGATCAGGCTGGCATAGCGCGGCATGAGATCGTCCTTGAGGTGCGCTACTTCGCGGTCCAGGGTGATGGATTCAATGGCGCGGTGGGCGCGCAACAAAATGGTGCCGCCGGGGGTTTCATAACAGCCGCGCGATTTCATGCCGACGTAGCGGTTTTCGACCAGGTCAAGGCGGCCAATGCCATGTTTACCGCCGATCTGATTCAGGCTGGCTAACAGCTCGTGAGCTTTCATTTTTTTGCCATTGATAGCCACCAGATCGCCTTGTTTAAATTCAAGGTCGATATATTCGGCTTTGTTCGGCGCCTTCTCGGGGGAAACTGTCCAGCGCCACATGGATTCTTCAGCTTCAGCCGCAGGGTTTTCCAGATGACGGCCTTCGTAGGAGATGTGCAATAAATTGGCGTCCATCGAGTACGGCGAACCGCCTTTTTTATGCTTCATCTCAACGGGAATGCCATGTTTCTCGGCATAGGTCATGAGCTTTTCGCGTGACAGCAAATCCCACTCGCGCCACGGGGCAATGACTTTGATGCTGGGCATGAGCGCGTAGGCACCCAGCTCGAAACGCACCTGATCATTGCCTTTGCCGGTTGCGCCATGAGAAATCGCGTCCGCACCGGTTTTTTTTGCGATATCGATGAGGCGCTTGGCAATCAGCGGCCGCGCAATCGATGTACCCAACAAATACTCGCCTTCATACACGGTGTTGCAGCGGAACATGGGAAAGACAAAATCGCGCACGAACTCTTCACGCAGATCGTCAATGAAAATATTTTTCTTCTTGATGCCGAGTTGCAATGCCTTGGCACGTGCGGGTTCCAGCTCTTCGCCTTGCCCCAGATCAGCGGTGAAGGTGATCACTTCGCACTGGTAGGTATCTTGTAGCCACTTGAGGATAACCGAGGTATCCAGGCCGCCAGAATAGGCGAGTACTGCTTTTTTAATTTCACTCATTTACTTTCCCTTAATCGTTGATTTTTCCGAGGAGCAAAAACTCCAGCAAGGCTTTTTGTGTGTGCAGACGATTTTCTGCTTCATCCCAAACGATGCTTTGTGGTCCGTCGATCACCTCGGCGGCGACTTCTTCTCCACGATGGGCGGGCAAACAATGCATAAAGACTGCATCAGGCGCTGCTATATGCATCATCTCGGCATCCACTTGCCAGTCGGCGAAATCACGCTTGCGTTCTTCATTTTCGGCTTCGAACCCCATGGACGTCCACACATCGGTCGTGACCAGATCGGCTCCCCGTGCAGCATCCATTGGGTCAGCAAACTGTGTAAAGTAGTTGGTGCCACTCAGGCCAATAAGGCCAACACGCTCTGGCTCCACTTCATAGCCGGGCGGCGTGGATACATGCACCTTGAAGTCAAACACTTCGGCAGCTTGCAACCAGGTATTGCAGACATTATTCGAGTCGCCAATCCAGGCGATCGTTTTGCCTTGAATCGAGCCGCGATGCTCGATGAAGGTGAAAATATCGGCGAGAATCTGACAGGGGTGATATTCATTCGTCAGTCCGTTGATCACGGGTACGCGCGAATTTTTGGCAAAGCGTTCGATGATGGCCTGCTCAAAAGTACGGATCATGACGATATCGCCCATACGCGAAATCACTTGCGCTGCATCTTCTACTGGCTCACCGCGCCCAAGCTGGGAATCGCGGGTATTCAAATAAATCGCGGCACCGCCTAACTGATGCATCCCGGCTTCAAATGACAGCCGCGTGCGCGTGCTGGCTTTTTCAAAAATCATCACCAGCGTGCGATCTTGCAGGGGCCAGTAACGCTCATACGCCTTGAAGCGTGCTTTGATCCGCTGACTGCGCAGAAAGATATGATCAAGCTCGTCACGTGAGAGGTCACGCAATTCCAAAAAGTGACGAGGTGAAGCCATGGGCGTCGCCGGTGACATCATCACTCCTTGAGGAAATCCAGAATGAGCGGCACGAGCAGAGCGACCAACTCGGCGCCTTCTGCATCACTCATCACCAAGGCAGGTAACAGCCGCACCACTTTTTCTACCGTGACATTAATCAGCAGGCCCTTGGCCAGGGCGCGTTTGACCAAATCACCACACGGACGATCCAGCTCAATGCCGATCAGCAAGCCATCACCACGTACTTCGACAACACCCTTGATCAGCCCGTCAGCACTCGCCAGCCCATGCCGCAGGCCATCTCGAATAAGTTCGCCAAGCTCGGATGCGCGGGTCATCAGGTCATCCGTTTCGATAACCTTCAAGGTGGTTAGCGCGGCAGTGCATGCTAACGGATTGCCACCGAATGTTGAGCCATGATTGCCCGGCTTGAATACTCCGGCGGCACGGCCAGCGGCAAGACAGGCACCAATCGGCACGCCGGAACCCAATCCTTTGGCCAGCGTCATGACATCGGGCAAAATGCCTGCGTGCTGATGCGCAAACCAGACGCCTGTGCGGCCCAGGCCGCATTGCACTTCGTCGACCATTAACAGCCAGTTTTTATCTGTGCATAGTGTGCGCAGGGAGCGCATGAAATCATGGTGCGCAATATTGATACCCCCTTCGCCCTGAATCGGTTCAAAGAGTATGGCCACCACATTGGGACTGTGTAGCGCAACCTGCTCAATCGCCGCCAGATCATCAAATGGCACACGAACAAAGCCGGAAACCAGCGGCTCAAAGCCGGCCTGTGCCTTGCGGTTGCCGGTGGCTGAGAGTGTTGCCAGGGTGCGGCCATGAAAGGCTTGTTCCATGACGATGATGGCGGGTTGATCAATGCCTTGTTGATGGCCGTACAGGCGCGCGAGCTTGATGGCGGCTTCGTTGGCTTCGCACCCTGAGTTGCAGAAAAACACCTCATCCATTTTGGCAATGCTGGCCAGGCGATCGGAAGCTTCCTCGGCCTCGCGGATGCGATACAGATTCGAGGTGTGCATCAGGCGGCCGATTTGTTTGCTCAATGCGGCAACCAAACGCGGATGATTGTGGCCCAGCGTATTGACGGCGATACCTGACATCCCGTCAAGATAGGATTTGCCTTGCTCATCAAATAAACGACAGCCCTCGCCGTGAGTAAAGGCGACGGGCAGGCGTTCGTAGGTATTCATTAAATGCGGCATCAAAGTGCTCCGCGAAAACAGTACATAAAAAACATACGGCGGCCAGAAATAAACAGGGCCGCCGTGCTGACAAGACAATGTTGACTATACTCAGGATAAGTCCGGATTTCAACCTTGGGTTTGCGCTCGGGGCTCAGTTTTGCTCAGGCAATGCCATGTTGTTCCAGGGCTCGTCAACTCCGCAGTGCGATTTTTTTCGCCGTATCACCAGCGCCGACTTTTCGGCAGGGTATTGCGTGTTGCTCATGATGCACGGCGCTTTTGGGTCTTTGTTGTCAGTTGAGTACGATTTGCGCCAGCGAGAAGTTTCTTCAGGTAGTGGCCCGTTGGACTGTCGTGTACGTTGGCTACCTGTTCTGGCGTGCCGCAAGCAATGATGCGCCCCCCGCCGTCACCGCCTTCCGGGCCGAGATCGACGACCCAATCGGCGGTTTTAATAACATCCAGATTGTGTTCAATGACGACAATGGTATTACCATGGTCACGCAGACGATGCAGCACGGAAAGCAACATTTCAATATCGTGAAAGTGCAGGCCGGTAGTGGGTTCGTCGAGAATATACAGGGTGCGGCCCGTGTCGCGCTTGGAGAGTTCGAGCGCTAGCTTGACGCGTTGTGCTTCGCCGCCGGACAGCGTGACAGCGCTTTGTCCCAGTTGAATGTAGGAAAGCCCGACATCCATCAGCGTTTGTAATTTGCGCGCAACGAGCGGTATGGCGTCGAAAAATTCACGTGCTTGTTCTACCGTCATTTGCAGTACTTCGTGGATGGTTTTGCCCTTAAAGCGAACTTCCAGTGTTTCGCGATTGTAGCGTTTGCTGTGGCAAACATCGCAGGCGACAAAGATGTCAGGCAGAAAGTGCATTTCCACCTTGATCATGCCATCGCCCTGACAGGCTTCGCAGCGCCCGCCCTTGACATTGAATGAAAAACGTCCCGGCCCGTAGCCACGTTCGCGCGCCGCAGGCACACCGGCGAAAAGTTCGCGAATAGGGGTTAATAAACCCGTGTAAGTAGCGGGGTTGGAGCGCGGCGTGCGACCAATAGGCGATTGATCGACATTGATCACCTTGTCGAAAAATTCGAGGCCGGTAATTTCGCCATATGCGGCGGGTTCCGTCGTCGCTGCGTAAAGGTGGCGTGCCGCCGCTGCATAGAGGGTGTCATTGATCAGGGTTGATTTACCCGAACCCGAGACGCCGCTGACGCAGGTGAATAAACCAACAGGAATTTCCAGGTTCACCTGTTTGAGATTGTTGCCGCCGGCGTCAAGGATTTTTAGCCAGCGGTCGGTGACGGGTGGTGTGCGTAAATCAGGGATCGCGATACGGCGGCGGCCTGACAGAAATGCGCCGGTGAGTGAAGCGCTGTTCGCTGCCACTTGCTGCGGCGTGCCTTCGGCGACAATTTCGCCACCGTGTTCTCCTGCGCCCGGGCCGATGTCGACAACATAGTCGGCGGCCTCAATGGCTTCCTGATCATGTTCGACCACGATCACCGTGTTGCCCAGATCACGCAGGTGGATGAGCGTTTCCAGCAGGCGCACGTTATCGCGCTGATGCAGGCCGATCGAAGGTTCATCGAGCACATACATGACGCCCGTGAGGCCTGAGCCGATTTGCGAAGCCAATCGGATACGTTGTGCCTCGCCGCCGGAAAGCGTTTCCGCCGAACGATCTAGCGAAAGATAGTTGAGGCCGACATTGATGAGAAAGGATAGTCGTGAGGTGAGTTCCTTGAGAATTTTTTCCGCTATCTGCGCTTTATGGCCGATCAGCGTCAGCTCTTCAAAAAAATCACGACATTGCATCAATGAGAGATGGCTGATCGCTGAAATGGTTTGCCCGCCGACGAATACATGACGCGCTTCACGGCGCAAGCGCTGGCCTTGACATTCAGGGCAGGGTTTGTGATTCAGATATTTAACCAGGTCATCCCGGACACTGAGCGAATCACTTTCGCGGTAGCGCCGCTCCATACTGTTGATGATGCCTTCAAAAGCGTGGCTACGTTCAAAGCGGGTGCCTTTTTCACTCAGATATTTGAATTTGATCTGCTCAGTGCCCGAGCCGTAAAGAATAATTTTCCTGAGGTTCTCCGGTAAACCTTCAAAAGGTACCGAGGTATCTATGCTGTAGTGCGCAGCGAGGGATTCCAGCATCTGAAAATAAAACTGGTTGCGTTTGTCCCAACCCTTGATGGCCCCTTCAGCGAGCGACAGGTGGGGGTAGGCCACCACGCGTATGGGATCAAAAAATTGGATCTGTCCCAAGCCGTCACATGAGGGGCAGGCCCCCATCGGATTGTTGAAAGAGAATAAACGAGGCTCTAGTTCCTGCAATGAGTAGCTGCAAACCGGGCAAGCGAATTTGCTGGAAAATAAATGCTCTTTGCCTCTATCCATTTCCACGGCAAGCGCGCGACCATCAGCGTGACGCAATGCGGTCTCGAAACTTTCCGCCAGGCGCTGGTGTTGATCCTCCTTCACCTTGAGTCGGTCGATGACAACATCAACGGTGTGTTTTTTGGTTTTGGCCAGCTTAGGCAGGCTGTCAATGTCATACACCGTGGCATCCACACGCAGGCGCACAAAACCCTGCGCGCGCAACTCGGCAAACAGTTCGAGTTGCTCGCCTTTGCGATCAGCGACAACCGGCGCAAGTATCATCAGGCGCGTATCGGTCGGCAGGGCCAGCGCATGGTCCACCATTTGCGACACACTCATTGCCTCCAGCGGCAAGCCATGATCCGGGCAGTGTGGCGTGCCGGCACGGGCGTACAGCAGGCGCAGATAATCGTGAATTTCCGTCACCGTGCCCACCGTAGAGCGCGGGTTGTGGCTAGTGGCTTTTTGTTCGATGGAAATGGCTGGAGACAACCCTTCAATCAAATCAACATCCGGTTTTTCCATCATCTGTAAAAATTGCCGCGCATAGGCCGAGAGCGATTCGACATAGCGACGCTGACCTTCGGCGTAGAGCGTGTCAAACGCGAGTGAGCTTTTACCGGAGCCTGACAAGCCCGTGATTACCGTGAGCCGGTTGCGGGGTAAATCCAGGTTGATATTCTTGAGATTGTGCGTGCGCGCACCGCGAATTTTGATGGTATCCATAAAGTAGTAGGCCAAAGCGTAACGAAAGTGGCCGCAAGGCGACCAGTTAATGTACTAATATACGCGACATAATTCATTCACCTGACCCATCCATGTCTGACCAACTAACCGACGCCATGAGCCGCGAGGAAAAGCGCGCCGGCGTATCGTTAGCCTCTATTTTTGCTTTGCGCATGCTGGGCATGTTTTTGATTCTGCCAGTGTTCGCCATTCATGCCCACACGCTGCCAGGGGGAGACAACCTCACGCTGGTGGGCCTTGCCTTGGGTGCCTATGGCCTGACCCAGGCGTTTTTTCAGATTCCGTTCGGTATGGCATCAGATGTCTTTGGGCGCAAACGGGTGATTGTTTTTGGTTTGTTGATTTTTGCGATCGGCTCCGTGGTTGCTGCGCTGGCAACGGATATTTACTGGACTATTTTGGGCCGGGTTGTGCAAGGTGCGGGTGCTATTTCCGCTGCTGTAACCGCCTTGGCAGCTGATTTAACGCGCGAGCAACATCGCACCAAAGTGATGGCGATGATAGGTTCATCCATTGGCCTTGTATTTGCTTTTTCACTGGTGATTGCACCCGTGCTTTACGCCGCCATAGGCATGAGCGGCATTTTCTGGATGACCGGTGTGTTGGCGCTGACAGCAATTGCAGTAGTGACTTATCTAGTGCCTGAGCCACCACCACCGCATCCCGGCCCACGCGTTCCATTGCGCGAAGTGTTGGTGAATACCCAGTTGCTGCGGCTTAATCTGGGCATTTTCATCCTCCATATGTCACAGATGATGATGTTTGTCGTGGTGCCTGGTTTATTGATCAGCACGGGGGATTTACCGCTGGCCTCGCACTGGAAGGTTTATTTGCCGGCAGTACTGATCTCATTTGTGCTTATGGTGCCGGCGATTATTTACGCTGAAAAGTGCCAAAAACTTCGTACCGTCTTTGTTTCCGCTATCATTTTGTTACTGCTGACACTGCTGGTACTTGGTTTGCAAGGCAATCATTTTTACGTTGTGACGGGTGGCTTGCTCAGTTTTTTTGTCGCCTTCAACACGCTGGAAGCCATGCTGCCTTCATTGATTTCTCGTGTTGCGCCACCACGGGCAAAAGGCACAGCACTAGGCGTTTACAACACAACGCAGGCCTTGGGCCTGTTTTTGGGTGGCGCGTTGGGTGGCTGGATGGCTAAGCACTTTGGCCCGCAAGGCGTGTTTGTTTTTGCAAGCGGAATGAGCACACTTTGGCTGGCTGCCGCTACTACCATGCAGCCTATTCTGCCTCGCTTGCCAACGACCACAAAAAAACCACTGGCCGAACAAGGCTAACTTAAAACATCATCAAGGAGATTCGTCATGGCTTCAGTAAATAAAGTAATTCTGGTTGGTAACCTGGGTAAAGACCCTGAGTCGCGCTATATGCCCAATGGCGACGCCGTGGTGAATATCACGCTGGCCACCACCGATACGTGGAAAGATAAAGGGACGGGCGAAAAGAAAGAGGCCACCGAATGGCACCGTGTGGTGTTCTTCCGCAAGCTGGCTGAAATTGCAGGTCAATACCTGAAAAAAGGCTCGCAGGTGTACATCGAAGGATCGCTCAAAACGCGCAAGTGGGAGAAAGACGGACACACCAACTACACTACCGAGATTGTTGCTGACTCAATGCAGATGCTCGGCAGCCGACAAGGCATGAGCCCAGGTATGTCCAGTGACGGATTCAAAGGTTCAAATGATGCTCCGCCGCGTGACAGTGGTTATGGTGCCGCGCCTGCCGCTGCAGGTAAATCAGCACCTGCTGTACCGGCAAGCGGCAGCAACTTCAATGACTTCGAGGATGACATTCCGTTCTAGCCAGTATCTGGTCATTAGATGAGATCAGGTTCGGCAGTTTTTTATGCTGACATCCCACAGCCGACACTAGCCAACCCGAACTTATCATCAACGACCCATGCATTTATCCATGCCTGAAAAACTGAAACTGCTGTCTTGGCGAGATGTCGTTTTTATCGCCATACCCTCACTGCTGCTGATTCTGGTCGCTTTTTGGGTGGCCGCACGCTATATCAAGCCGGCCCCGCCAGCGCGCATGGTCATCAGTACGGGCAGCGAAGGCGGCGCCTATCAACGCTTTGGCGCGTTGTATGCGGACGTGTTGGCAAAGAATGGCGTTGAGCTGATCGCCAAGCCTTCCGCCGGTTCGCCAGAAAACCTGCAACGCCTGCGTGACCCGAATTCAGGTGTGGATGCTGCCTTCATTCAAGGCGGGACGACGTTCTCCAAAAGTGATGACGATGCCCTGGTTTCGCTGGGCGAGCTGTATTACGAACCCTTGTGGATTTTCTATCGCGACGGTGTGATCAAGGAGGATGCGCGCGTGCTGGACCTCAGAGGCAAGCGCCTGGCGATTGGACAGGTGGGCAGTGGCACTCAGCGGTTAGCGATGGAGATGTTGTCTGTCAACGGTATCGACGCGCAGAACACACGCTTGATTTCAGCGGGGGGATTCGAGGTCGCATCGCAATTACAAGCTGGCGAGATCGACGCCGTGCTTGTTGTCGGGCCCACGCAGTCGGCACTGGTTTGGGCGTTGCTTTACAGTCCTGGCGTGCATCTGCTGGATGTCACCCAAGCCGAAGCCTATACGCGTCAATTCGCTTACCTCAAGCATCTGGTTTTGCCGCGTGGCGCCATTGATCTGGTGCAGGATATTCCGCCACGCGATATTCAGATGGTCTCTACAACCGCCACCCTGTTAGCGCGTGAAGATACGCATCCAGCGCTGATCTGGCTCCTGCTCCAGGCTGCCAGCGCAGTGCATGGCGAGCCCGGAGTGTTTCAAAAACCAGCCGAGTTCCCGCATACGGAGAGGAATGGCGAATTTCCCATGGCACAAGAAGCCGTGCGCTATTACACTAATGGCAAACCTTTCCTGCAGCGCTATTTACCCTTCTGGGCAGCGATTTTGGCCGACCGATTGCTGGTGTTGCTGGTACCCATTCTGGCCGTGTTGTACCCACTCTTCAGATTCGCGCCAAGCATCTACGGCTGGCGCGTCCGCTCGCGTATTTACCGGCGGTATGGCGAGCTCAAGTTTCTTGAAAGCGAAGTTGAAGAAGACCCGCAGCGCCACACGCGCGACGAGTGGCTGCGCAAGCTCGATGAGATCGAGGCCGATGTCAGTCGCATCCACACGCCCCTGGCTTTTGCCGACATGTTCTACACCCTGCGCCAGCATACGGGGCTGGTGCGTGAGACGATCATGAAGCGCACGGCGAGCTGATTTGCGGCATTGCTTGTTGTGTTTGCCGTACCATCCCAAACGGATTCAAGCCAGCGCGACTTTTACCTGATTAACGCCTCGCTGATTAATCCTGATTGCCACGCCCATAAAGCAGGTGGCAATCAGGATTAATCAGCCAACGCCAACCTTCAGTGCTGGGGTGTCTAGACTTTTGATGCCTTCCGTAATTCCTTGTCTGTTGCTATGGGAATACCGGTCAATTTCCCAGACAAGAGCGCCTCTTTAACTTTAGCGGTGATGGTTTATGACTGCCAAACGACGTGTATTGCAGCGAGCTATTCAGGTTTTAGATAGGTTTCTTCACCAAGTATCCAGAGCACTGCGCCAGACAAAAACATCGACAGGGCCACGAACCAGAATGCAGTATCGACTGTGCCGCTAAAGTGTGCCGTGATACCCAATCCCAGCGCACCGATGCCGTAACCCAGGTCACGCCAGAAACGATAGATGCCGATGGCTGACCCACGCCAGTTGGGATGTGAAATGTCTGCCACGGCAGCAGAGAGGTTGGGGTAGAGCAAGGCCATGCCAAACCCCGAAACAGCCGCGCAGAATGACCACCAAGCCATGCCTTCGCGCCACAGCATCATGGCCACGCCTGCCCCGCAGATCCACATGCCCCACACATTGGGTTTCTGGCGGCCGATATGGTCTGATAGTTTTCCGGTGAAAAGTTGTGAGCCGCCCCAGACAAAACCATAGACGCCAGCAACCCAGCCAATGTCTGGCAGACTCAGGCCATGCTGATAAAGGAATACCGGATAAAACACCCAGACCAACGCATCGACAAACTTCTCAACCAAGCCTGCCTGGCATATTGCCGCGAGACGCTTATCGCGCCAGGACATCAGTGAGAAGACTTGCCAGGTTGTCGGCTGGGTACCGATGTTGGCTGGGTAGCGCGACAAGACATTTTCAGAGCGTGCTGTGGTGTGCTTGAAGGCTTCCAGCTTAGTCCAGGGCAAGGTATCTTTGACCCATAACAGGGTGAGCAGGATGGCCAGTAATATTGTGCTCATACCGAAAATCAGCAGCCCGGCGCGTGCGCCTAACGCGGTTGCCAGATAGGCGGTGATAATGCCCGCCGAAGCCAATCCGACATAGCCTGCGAATTCGTTAAGGCCGATGGTTAATCCGCGCTGGTCGGATCGCGTCAGGTCCAGCTTGGCGGTTTGCGTCATTGACCAGGTCAGCCCCTGATTGATGCCGAGCAGCACGGTCGCCGCGACGATCCAGCCCCACGACGGCGCAAAATAAACCAGCAGGGGAATCGGTAGCGCCGTCATCCAGCCCAGCAGCAAAACATGTCTGCGACCGATGCGCTCCGATAAACGTCCAGCAACAAAATTGAGCGTCCCTTTGACAAAGCCGAAGGCCACGACAAACGAAGTGAGCAGCATGAAAGAGTTCTTTGGTACGCCAAAATCAGATTCGGATAACGCCGGCACCACCGTGCGCATCATGCCGATAGTAAACCCCACCAGCATGACTTGCAGCAGCTGATGCAGAAACTGGGTGAGGTTGGCGCGAATGCCGTGTTGCAAGTTCATTGCCCTAGCGTACCCCCGGAGGGTTTTCTACGCGCCGTCTCACCAGCGCCGACTTTTGTGCGGCTTCACAATCGACGTATTTTGTCCAGCAGCGCCGTGGTGGATTTTTGATGAATGAACGGGATGGAATGCACGCTGCCGCCCCAGCCAGTGACTTCACGGTAGCCGACGATTTTCTCGATCGGCCAGTCGCCGCCTTTGACTAACACGTCCGGATGGCAATCAAGTATGCGCGCCAGTGGCGTATCTTCATCGAACCAGGTGACCAGCGCGACGCATTCGAGCGCGGCGAGCAGCGCCATGCGGTCGTCCAGGGTATTGAGGGGCCGCTCGTTGCCCTTGCCCAGACGCTTGACCGAAGCATCGGTATTTACCGCGACAATCAGGCTGGCACCCAGGCTGCGGGCCTGGGCAAGGTAGGTGACATGGCCACGATGCAGAATGTCAAAGCACCCGTTGGTAAATACCAGCGGGTGTGGCAGGCTGGCCACGCGGTGTGGCAGATCGGTGGGTGAGGCGATCTTGGCTTCGAATGCAGCAGCGTTCATCAGCGCTGATCGGTAGTGTTGCTTTGGTTCGTGCTTTGTTTCGTTTGTCCGTCAATCGCGCGTGCTTGTTCAGGACTGATGATTTCAAATACGCGAACGACTTTTTGCACGCCGCCGGTGGTGCGCGCAATGTCGGCAGCGGCGTCAGCCTCGGTTTGTGTCACCAGCCCTAGCAGAAAGACCACACCCGCTTCTGTAACCACTTTAACGTGGTGCGCCGAAAACTGCTTGGCATCCACAAAGCGGGCTTTCACCTTGGAGGTTAAATACGTATCGTTGCTGCGTCCGCCGAGAGAAGACGGCCCGGCAATGGCCAACTCGTTACTGATGGATTTGACGTTGGGCACGCCACTGATCAGTTTTTCAACCGAGGCTTTTACCTCGGGGCTGGAGACTTCGCCGGTGAGCAGCACCATGCGGTTATAGCTGGTGACATTGATATGCTCCTTGGATCCATAGTTCTCACCCAAGCGGTTATTGGCGCGTAATTCAATGCCTTCATCCGTCACATAACTTTCAGAGGCACGCCGATCGCCGAGTAATAACGCACCCGCGCCTACACCCACGGCGGCAACGCCAAAGCAGCCAGAAATAAAGGGGATCGAGACAGCAATCAGGGCATAGCCGCGCAGGCGGGTGGTGAGGTTTTTCATGGGGTGAAATGTGGTCATTGAATATCTCCAAGAATCAGTGCGTCGATACCGTCGCACAGGCAGTGAATGGTGAGTAGGTGGACTTCCTGGATGCGGGCAGTGCGTTCGACGGGCACACACAGGTGAATATCATCGGGGGACAGCAGCGCATTGATTTTGCCGCCGTTGCGGCCGGTCAGGGCAACCACGCGAACGCCAAGCGCATGGGCGACATGGATGGCTTCGATCACATTGGGTGAATTGCCCGAGGTGGAAATCGCCAGCAGCACATCGCCCTTTTTGCCCAGCGCCTGAATCTGCTTGGCAAAAACATCTTCATAGCGATAGTCGTTGGCAATCGAGGTGAGCGTTGAGGTATCGGTGGTCAGCGCAATCGCTGCGAGTGGCGCGCGTTCCTTTTCGAAGCGATTGAGCAGTTCGGCGGCAAAATGTTGTGAATCCGCCGCTGAGCCGCCATTGCCGCAAGCCATTACCTTGCCGCCCGATTGCAGGCATTGCCTCATCAGGCGCACCGCACGTTCAATGGAGGCAGCCATGGCGTCAAGCGCCTGTTGTTTGGCCTGCACGCTATCGTGAAATTGTTGTTGAATTCGCTGGAGTAGAGGCATAGTGGGTTCAGTAAAAAAAACGGGAAAAAGCTGCCTGAATAAAATATAAGAATAACAGGTTCAGGCTCGGAGTTTGGGTGGAATAGCGAATGAATAATGGGCGAAAAGACGCTTGCCTCTTTATCACAGCACAAGTTACAACACAACGAATACGTCGACCAGCAAACGGTGCCAAGGGTTCCGTTCCCGGCGTAATTTGGCAATCCGCGCATCAACGCGTTCCCCCGCATCCATTGCAGCAGCAACCGCCTGGTTTTGCGCGCGTGGCAGGTAGCCCAGTTTTTGCCCCTGCCATTCCACACGCACGGCATTCGCATCGTGGGTGTTATCCGGCTCGCGAACGAGTGATAGGGCATCGCCTTCGTGTAGCTCGCCCCAGAGTGCTTCGCCGACATAGTAGCGAAAGCCGGCTAAAGGCGAGCTTTGCACGAGAATGCGCATCTCGCCTGCCCGCGCGGTCAGGCTGAACAGTGCACAAAGAAAAACTGAAATAAATCTAATCAGCTGTAAACGCATCGCGTACCCATTCCAAATGGCCGTCGTCAATGAGCACGCAGTCAAAGCGGCACGGGGCGTCATGCTGGTGGTGACGGGTGAGCCAGTGTTGTGCCGCGAGAATCAGGCGACGCTGTTTGGTGGCCGTGATGCTCGCTGCTGCACTGCCGTAACTCTTATCGTAACCGGCGCGGTTCCCTTTATGGTTGCGTAGCCGCACTTCAACAAACACGATGACACCCGTTGCGCGGCAGATCAGGTCAAGCTCTCCGCCACGCACGCGAAAATTGCGCTCGAGCACAGTCAAGCCTTGTCGTTCAAGATAGTCCGCTGCCGCGGCTTCGCCGGCGGTGCCTGTTTTTTGCTGGCTCGTCATAGAATGCATGGCATGAATCAAAACCTTGTGGTCCCGGTGGCAAGTTCGCCGTCCTTATCCTTGGCACCTGCATTGTATGTCGTCGCTACGCCAATCGGAAACCTCGGCGATATTACCCTGCGTGCACTGGAAACCTTGCGCAGCGTTGATCTCGTTGCCTGTGAAGACACGCGCCACGCCAAGCACTTGCTTGATCATCATGGCCTGCGCGTGCCCACGCTGGCCCTGCATCAGCACAATGAAAACGAAGCCGCCGAAAAGCTGATTCGTTTATTGGGCGAGGGCAAACGCGTTGCCTTGATTTCGGATGCCGGCACGCCGGGGGTGTCCGACCCCGGCGCGCGCACTGTCGCCGCTGTGCGTGCTGCGGGTTTCCGCGTAGTCCCCTTGCCCGGTGCGAATGCGGCGATCACCGCGTTGTCTGCCGCCGGATTGATGGAAGATCGATTTTTGTTTGTCGGCTTTTTGCCCGCAAAAGTCGGTGCTCGCAAGACGGCGATTACGGCGCTGGCTGCCGTGGATGCGGCACTGGTGTTTTACGAAGCGCCGCATCGTGTGCTGGAAACCGTGCGCGATCTGGCCGAATTATTACAATCCCAGCGCGAAATCATCATCGCGCGCGAGCTGACCAAGCTCTTTGAACAAATCGAGCGCCTGCCGCTGGCGCAGGCGCTCGCTTGGCTAGAGGCTGATACGAATCATCAACGCGGCGAATTCGTGCTGATTGTCTCAGCCCCGCCGCTACGCAATAGCAGCGAACTGGAAGCCGAAACAGAGCGGGTGCTGACTGCGCTGCTGGCTGAATTGCCGGTGAAGCAAGCCGTCAAACTCGCGACTGAAATTACCGGTCAGCCAAAAAATGCGCTGTATGCGCGCGCGCTGGTGCTGAAATCTGACTCTTTATAATTGAAAATATGGATACGTTAACTTTTACTCGCCCTGACGACTGGCACCTGCATCTGCGCGATGGCGCGGCGCTGGCTGCCGTGCTGCCCGACACCGCCCGGCGTTTTGCCCGCGCGATTGTCATGCCGAATCTCAAATCCCCGGTAACCACCGTGGCACTGGCCGCAGCGTATCGCCAGCGCATATTTGCCGCGTTGCCGTCTGCCATCGATTTCACGCCACTGATGACGCTGTATTTGACCGACAACACCCCGCCCAGTGAGATTGTCGCGGCACAACAGTGCGGATTTGTGCACGCCGTGAAGTATTACCCGGCGGGCGCGACAACGAATTCGGGTGCCGGTGTGACCGATCTGAACAAATGCGCGGCCACGATTGCGCAAATGGAAAAGCTCGGTGTGCCATTGTTGGTGCATGGCGAAGTGACGGATTCGGCGGTGGATATTTTTGACCGTGAGGCGGTGTTCATCGACAGCGTGCTGACCCCGCTGTTGCGTGATTTCCCTGCGCTCAAAGTGGTGCTGGAACACATCACTACGGTGAACGGCGTGCAGTTTGTGCGTGCGTCGGGCGCGAATGTCGCGGCGACCGTCACCGCGCATCATCTGCTACTTAATCGCAACGCGTTGTTTGCCGGTGGCATGCGCCCGCATCATTATTGTTTGCCAGTGTTGAAGCGCGAACACCATCGACAAGCGCTGGTGGCAGCAGCAATCTCGGGTAACCCGAAATTTTTTCTCGGCACTGATTCCGCCCCGCATGGACAAAGCACGAAAGAAGCCGCCTGCGGTTGCGCAGGGTGTTACACCGCGCATGCCGGCATTGAGCTGTATGCCGAAGCCTTCGCGGCGGTGAATGCGCTCGATCGGCTGGAAGCCTTCGCCAGTTTTCATGGTGCTGATTTTTACGGCTTGCCACGTAATGCTGAAAAAATTACTCTGCTGCGCGAGGCAGTGATGATTCCTGCGAGTTTGCCCTATTTGCCGAACGATGCTCTGGTGCCTTTGCGTGCAGGCGAGACGGTCGCCTGGCGCTTGGCGGATATAAGTCATTAAAGCCGCGGCAAGACGTTGATGCCGCTGCATCCGTTGTCGAATTTTCTCCAGCCCTGGTTTGCCGGTGGCGACCCCACACGGGCGCAGTTGAATGAAGCGGCGCGGCGACGTGGCACGAAGGGTGGGGGCGGCATACTCTTGCAGTTCTTGCCGCCTGTTGCCGATGATCTGCATTATGAAGAGCGAATTTTTAGTTCAGGCATTGTGGCGACACGTGAAAATAATGCACATGATTTATTCAATGCGCTGATCTGGCTCGCCTTTCCGCAAACCAAGGCGATGCTCAATCGGCGTCATATGTTGGCGTTGCGTGAACAGGGAAGTGCAGTGCGCGGGTCATTGCGCGATGCGCTGACGCAGTTTGATGAATGCGGCGTGATTGTGGCAGGCACATGCCCTGAGCTATGGGAAGCCATTGGCGCGCATCGCTGGCATGAAGCGTTTGTCATGCGACGAGAAGCGCTTTGCCGCACGACGCGGTTTATTGTTTTCGGCCATGCCAGCCATGAGGCGCTCATGTCGCCCTTCAGCGGATTATGCGGCAAGGCCGTATTTCTGCCGCTGACAGAGGCGTCGCTTGCGACATTCGATCATGCTGACACTGCGGTAGTGGATTTGTTGCTTGCGCGCCGTCTTGCCAGCACCGACTTCTCCCCACGCGATTGGCAACCCCTGCCGCTCCTCGGCATTCCCGGTGCCACGCCGGAAAACGAAGCCGCTACCTATTACGCCGACACGCGCCAGTTTCGTCCAGCGCGTACAATGCTTGCGGGAAGTTCGCCAGGCAGCCGCTGGATGCCAACGCAAATGCGGCATCTGGAGGAAAGTCCGGGCCCCGTAGAGCAGGATGCCGGTTAACGGCCGGGCACCGTGAGGTGACGGAAAGTGCAACAGAAAGATACCGCCGATGACTCGTCCCGACTTTGCCGCCGGAAGGTGGGAAAGTCCCCCTTGAGTGGGCAGGAGCGGTACAGGTAAGGGTGAAATGGTGGCACGCTGCAAGGCGTGCTGCGACCGCGCAAGCGGCTGCAGGGTAAGAGCCCACCGCGTTTCTGGTAACAGAAACGGCATGGCAAACCCCATCCGGGGCAAGGCCAAATAGGGGAGCATTGGCGTGGCTCGCGTCGCTCCCGGGTAGGCTGCTAGAGGCTGTTGGTAACAGCGGTCCCAGAGGAATGGCTGCCCACGACAGAACCCGGCTTATCGGCGAACTTCCCACCCTGGTTTCCCGCCTGGTCCCCCTTTCGAGTTTCTTTCCTGTCGCGAGGTTTAGCGCACCAGCAATACCGGTATTTTCGACAACTGCACCAGTTTCATGGCCACTGAACCCAGCAACGTGCCTTTGAGCCCGCTATGGCCACGTGTGCCGAGCAAAATCTGCGTGCAGTGGTTATCTTCGGCAAATTGGGTAATTGTCGGTGCGGCTTCACCCACCAGCACATGCGATTCTGCAATGAGACCTGCGGCTTCAAGCTGTGCAAGGGCAGGGGCGAGCGCCTTCATGCCGCTTTCCAGATGAAATTCACGCAGGGTGTCGGCATTGATAAAGCGGCCGATATCGCGTGGCAGATTCGGTTGCACATTGAGCAGATGGATATGTGGCATTTCGCGCCACGCTGACAGGTTATTGATAACCCAGGTGATCGGCAGCAAAGCGCTGTCAGAATCATCAATCGGGATGAGCCATTGTTGAGTCATGATGAAATATCCTTTGAAATATCCTTGGGGTGAGGTGCCGCCAAGTCAACCACTGGACGGGCTTTTGCGCGCATCGCAAGTGCTTTACCTATGACTACCACCAGCATGGCACCGACAGTGGAGATCAATGTTTTACCGTAGGGAATGCCAGCCAGCAGATCGGCGGGCAAAGCCGGGGCGGGGACGATCATGCCGCCGCCAATCCAGCCCAACAGCGCGCCGCCCGCCGTAATGATGGCCGGGTAACGGTCCATCATCTTGAGCACCAACTGGCTGCCCCATACCACAATCGGAATGGACGCCAGAATGCCGAACACTACCAGCAGCAGATTACCGTGCGCAGCACCAGCCACCGCAATCACGTTGTCCAGGCTCATCACCGCATCGGCGACGATAATCGTTTTGATGGCACCGGCCAGTGTCGTGGCGGCGGTCACATTTCCGTGACCTTCATCTTCAGGTTGCAGCAATTTGATGCCGATCCAGAACAGCAGCAGCGCACCGACAATTTTCAGCCAGGGCACAGCCAGCAGTTGCAGGGCGAAGAAAATCAGCGCGATGCGCAGAATAATCGCGCCAGCGACGCCCCAGAAAATGCCTTTTTTGCGTTGCGCATCGGGCAGCTTGCGACAAGCCAGCGCGATCACAACTGCATTGTCGCCACCGAGCATGATGTCGATGGCGATGATTTGCAGCACCGCAATCCAGAAGGCGGCAGTAGAGATATCCAGCATAAAGCTTTTATCCTGTATTCAAGGGAAAGAGATGCAATTCTAGCGGTGAATCTGTGTTGAATGTCTGCTACATTGTTGTGCGGTTAACTTGCAGTCGGTTCAAGGGAAATTCAAGGAAAAAACATGAAAGGCATTCTGCTATTTGGACATGGCGCACGCAATCCGGCGTGGGCGTTGCCGTTCGAGCGAATACGGCAGATTATTTTGGCGACAGATGCCGCGGCGCTGGTTGAACCGGGTTTTTTGGAATTGATGCGGCCAACCTTCGCCGAAAGCATTGACAACCTGGTGAGCCAAGGCGCAACCGAGATTGTAGTGGTGCCGATTTTTGTCGCGGGCGGCGGCCATGTCAATAAGGATTTACCGCCGCTGGCCGCTGAGGCCATGACGCGTCATGCCGGGCTGATCGTTCGTCTGGCGCCACCGGTGGGTGAGGCCGCGCCGGTGTTGGCGGCCATGGCAGACTATGCGCTTCATGTGGTACCGTTTGAGTAGAAGTTGCATGATGGCAAGTTTTTGAGTTATTTGGTGTAACTAGCCAACGAGGAGAGAAAATGAAAATGAAATTGAAGTATCAAGGTGTGGCTGTATTACTGGCGTTGGCGCTCCCCTCGCTTGCGTTTGCCGATAGCTGCAAAAAAGACTGCGGGCGAGTCGTGTCCATCGAGACCGTCAAGCAAAAAGGCAAAGGTGGCGCCGTGGGCATGATTGCCGGCGGCGTGGTGGGTGGCTTGTTGGGCAACCAGATCGGCGCCGGTAGGGGCAACACACTGGCAACGGTTGCCGGTGCGGCTGGCGGCGCTTATGCTGGCAACGAGGTGCAAAAGAAAGCGTCGGAAAAGAAAGTCCAGGTGGTGAAAGTCAAGATGGATAACGGCAAGACCCGTACCTTTGAATTCAGTAAATCACCAGTATCCAAGGGAGACCGGGTGCATCTGGTGGATAACCAGTTGGTGCGTTACACCGGCAAGTAAAGAGAGCAGCTTTTGCTATAAGGCAAACAGGCGCGCCAGCTCGGCCCCCGGGGATGGCGCGCGCATGAAGGCTTCGCCGACCAGGAACGCACGCACACCGCCTTCGTAAAGATGGGCAACATCGTGCGGGGTCAGAATGCCTGATTCGGCAACGAGAATTCGGTCTGCCGGAATACGCTGGCGTTGTGAGAGTGCGGTATCCAGACTCACTTCAAACGTGCGCAGGTTGCGGTTGTTGATGCCAATTAACGGTGTATCCAATTGCAGGGCAATATCCAGCTCGGAAGCATCATGACATTCAACCAGCACGGCTAAGCCCAGCGACTGCGCGATGGCTTCCATCGCTTGCATTTCCGCAAGAGACAAAGCTGCCACGATGAGCAAAATTGCATCGGCGCCCATGGCGCGCGCTTCATACACCTGATACGGATCCACCAGAAAATCCTTGCGCAGCACGGGCAGAGTGCATGCGTTGCGTGCTTGCCGCAGATAGTCCGGTGAACCTTGGAAAAATGAATGGTCGGTGAGCACGGACAAGCAGGCCGCACCATGCCGCGCATAGTCTGCGGCAATCTCGGCGGGTTGGAAATTCTCGCGAATCACGCCTTTGGACGGGCTGGCTTTTTTGATTTCTGCAATCACTGCCACGTGACTTATCACCGCCTCACCAGCGCCAGCGCGATGCGTCCCTTTGGGAACTTTTCTTGTTGATGAATCGATTTTTTGTCGGATGGCCGCGACAAAATCGCGCGCGGGCAGCTGTGCTTCGGCCTCATGCCGCAATGTAGCGAGCGACTTTATCGCTAACGCGGCGGCGACTTCATCGCGTTTAACCGCGAGAATCTTGTTGAGAATGTCGGACATCAGATATCGCTTATCAAGAAAATTTTCGAGTGAAGGTAACAAAGGCATCGAGCTTTGCGCGTGCCGCGCCGGAGGCCATGACGTCACGCGCACGATGTATCCCCTCGCCGATCGATGTCGTCAGATTGGCCGTGTACAAGGCAGCACCGGCATTCAGTGCCACGATGTCGCGCGCAGCACCGGGTTTGTTTTCCAGTGCGCCGAGCAGCATGGCTTTGGATTCGGTGGCGTCTGCCACGCGCAGGCTGCGGTTGGAAATCATGCCCAGGCCAAAGTCTTCCGGGTGCACTTCATACTCGGTAATCTGGCCGTTTTTTAATTCGCCTACCAGAGTGGTTGCACCTAGCGAGATTTCATCCATGCCGTCTTTGCCCCACACCACCAACACGTGATCTGCACCCAGCCGCTGCATCACGCGCACCTGAATGCCAACTAAATCGGGGTGAAACACGCCCATCAAGGTGTTGGGTGCGCCAGCTGGATTGGTGAGTGGCCCGAGAATATTGAACAGCGTGCGCACACCCATTTCGCGGCGCACGGCGGCGACATTTTTCATCGCCGGATGATGATTCGGCGCGAACATGAAACCGCAGCCGATTGTCTCGATGCACTCGGCAACCTGTGGCGGTGTGAGGTCAATTTTTGCGCCCATGGCCTCCAGTACATCGGCCGAGCCGGATTTGGAAGACACGCTGCGATTGCCATGTTTTGCGACGGTGGCACCTGCGGCGGCGGTGACAAACATGGAGGCCGTAGAAATGTTGAAGGTGTGCGAACCATCGCCGCCTGTGCCCACGATATCGACAAAGTGCGGGTTATGCGGCGTTTCCACATGAGTTGCCAGTTCGCGCATGACGCTGGCGGCGGCTGAAATCTCATCAATCGTTTCTTTTTTCACGCGCAGGCCTGAGAGCAGGGCAGCGACCATCACGGGGGAGATTTCACCATGCATGATCTGCCGCATCAAATGCAGCATTTCGTCATGAAAAATTTCGCGGTGATCAATGATGCGTTGCAGGGCGTCTTGGGGCGTAATCATGTGTGGTCGGGCCGTAAAAAGTTGCGCAGCAAATCGTGGCCGCGCTCGGTAAGAATGGATTCAGGATGAAACTGCACGCCTTCCACATCTAGAGTGCGATGGCGCACGCCCATGATTTCGTCATCTTCCGTCCAAGCGGTGACTTCAAGGCACGCAGGCAGCGATTCGCGGCGGATGGCGAGTGAGTGGTAACGTGTGACGGTGAGTGGGTCTGGCAAGCCGCGAAACACGCCTTGGTCAAGATGATGCACGGGCGATGTTTTGCCGTGCATGAGTTCTTTGGCGCGCACAATCTCGCCGCCAAATGCCGCACCGATACTCTGATGTCCGAGGCATACGCCCAGCAATGGAATTTTTCCCGCAAATGCCTTGATTGCTTCCACCGAAATACCCGCCTCAGCTGGTGAGCAAGGCCCCGGCGAGACGACAATGCGCGCAGGCGCCAGTGCTGCAATTTGCGCGAGGGTAATTTCATCATTGCGAAACACTTTGACCTCTTCACCCAACTCGCCAAAATACTGCACCAGGTTGTAGGTGAAACTATCGTAGTTGTCGATCATTAACAGCATGGTGTGGCTATCCTTTTTCCTGCGCGAGGGCACAAGGCAAGTAAGTAAAGCGAGAAAACCATTATTCTCGCCTAGATTGGCGTTGGTATAAAGCCTGCTTGATGTGAAGCCTGAGGCAATGCACAGTGTCTGGCCTTGTACTAGGGATCTACTATTTAGCTGACATTGGTTCTTTTCGCGGTCATGGGTATACTAAATGCAAATATTTTAATGGTTCCACATCTACGAATAAAAGCGATAAAGCGTGCGGGTGCAGGGTATAAATAAGACGCAAATAAAACACAAGTAAAACACAAGTAAAACGCAGAGGAGGCCTTCAATGGGCGAGAAAAAATGGGCTGAAGTTCGGCCAAGTGAGGATTATTTTCGGATTCTGAATCCGGATGGCAGCATAGAAGGCATGATGCCGGAAGTCTCCCGGCAAGAATTGCTGCGCTGGTATGAAGTGCTGGTGGAGACGCGCACGTTTGAGGCAATGGTGTTGCGCTTGCAGCGGCGCGGGGTGTTGAGCGTGGCGGCCAGCTCGCGTGGTGAAGAAGCGTGTGGCGTGGGCGCGGCGGCGGCTTTGCAGGTGGGCGACTGGTTGTTCCCCGCCTATCGCCAGTTGAGTGCCGTGCTGTATTGGAACGCACCGGTGGATCGCATCATGGCCGGGCTGATGGGCAATACGCCAGAGCATGTGCGCGAACATTTGCCCCTGCCGCCGGAAGTGCCTCCAAGCGTGAACATTCTGCCTTATCCGGTATTTCTGGGGGCTTATGTTCCTCTGGCAGTGGGTTGTGCGCTGGCCGATAAACTCAATGGCAGGAAGCACGTGAGCCTGGCGTTTGTGGGCGAGGGCAGCACCAGCGAGGGTGATTTTCACGATGGCCTGAACTTTGCGGGCGTGCTGGAATCCCCCTGCGTGATTATTGTGCAAAACAACCAGTGGAGCATTTCCGTACCCGCTTCGCGCCAGACGGCAGCGGCTACCTTTGCACAAAAAGCCGTGGCCTATGGCTTGCCGCATGAGCGGGTGGATGGTAATGATATTTTTGCCGTGTATGACACCGTGAAAAAAGCGGTGGACCGTGCCCGTGCGGGCGGTGGGGCTACCTTGATCGAGGCGGTGACCTACCGCATCCTGGACCACAATAGCGCGGATTCTTCAGCCGTGTATCGCACGGAAGACGAGGCGGAATACTGGAAGACGCTGGACCCGGTGGAACGCTTTGAAAAATATTTATTCACCCAGGGTGTGCTGGATCAGGCCACTAAAACGGCGATAGAAGAACGGGCGGAAAAACGCCTGCGTGAGGAGATCGATCGGGGTCGTGCTGTGCCGCCTACTTCACCGGATGACATGTTCTTGCACCATTTGCAGGGTGAGGCGGGCTGGAGCGTGAAGCATCAGCGCGACGAGTTGGCGTGCGAACTGGCGGGTGGCAATCCGTTTCTCGATATGACCGGAGAGGGCATGCAATGACGCGCATCAATGAACTGCCAGTAATGGAAGAAATGAATCTGGTGACGGCGGTAACGCATACCCTGCGCCAGGAAATGCAGCGCGACCCGAGCGTGCGCGTGATGGGTTACGACATCGGCCCGATTGGTGGCGTGTTTCGTGCCACCGAAGGCTTGTTTGACGAGTTCGGCCCCGACCGCGTGATGGATACGCCGCTGTCTGAAAACGGGCTGCTCGGCGTGGCGGTGGGCATGGCCATGCGTGGCGAGCGGCCGGTGATCGAGATGCAGTTTTTGGGTTTCATGTACAACGCCTGGGGCCAATTTATTTACAACCTGGCCAACCTGCATCAGAAAACCGGCGGCGCGATGAAGGTGTCCTTAACGATACGCGCGACTTTCGGCGGCGGTATCAAGCCCTTGCCGTTTCATTCGGAGTCAACCGAGGCGTATTTGATGCACACGCCGGGTGTGCGCGTAGTGTGCCCGAGTACACCGGCGCAGGCCAAAGGCTTGCTGGCAGCAGCGATACGCAGCGACGATCCGGTGGTTTTTTTAGAGCACACCAAGATGTATCGTGCGTTTCGCGAGCCGGTGCCGATGGCGGATTACACCCTGCCGCTGGATAAATGCCGCGTGGTGCAAGAGGGGGATGATCTGACGCTGATTGCCTGGGGCAACATGCTGCACTATTCGATTGCGGCAGCAGCAGAAACAAATGCCAGCATCGAAATTATTGACATGTGCAGCCTGGCGCCGCTGGATGTGGCCCCTGTTTTAGCTTCGGTGAAAAAGACCGGTCGCTGCGTGATTGTGCATGAAGCACGACGCACTGCCGGGCCGGGCGCGGAGATTTCGGCGTTGATTAACGAATATGCACTGGAATGGTTGAAGGCACCGGTGAAGCGGGTTACTGCGTTCGATGTGTTCTTCCCCGAAAACCAGATAGAAGACGCCTATCTGCCCAGCCCGCAACGCATCAAGGCGGGGATTGAAGCAGTTTTGAATTATCAGTTTTGAGCTATCAGCTTTACGTGGAGACCGGTTATGACTTATGAATTTTGCCTGCCTGATGTGGGCGAAGGTATTACTGAATCCGATCTGCTCAAGTGGCATGTCAAGCCTGGAGATGTGGTGCGCGAAGATGATCTGCTATGCGAGATCGAAACGGATAAGGCGGTGGTAGAAATACCGGTGCCGTGCAATGGCACGGTGCAAAGCCTGCAGGTAGCCGAGGGCACGACGGTTAAAGTGGGTAGCGTGATTGCGGTGTTTGCGACGGAGGCGGTAGCCAAGGCGGCTGCGTCTATCGCTGTGTCAGCACCAGCCGCCGTCTCGCCAGCACCGACTTTTCGCGGAGCGTCGCAAGCCGCCGAGGTGCAGCCCTCTCAACCTGTACACGCCACACCCAGCACGCGCAGTTACGCGCGGCAGCAGGGTGTCGCGCTGGAGATGGTCAGTGGCAGCGGGCCGAAGGGCCGTATCCTGCACGAAGATATTGATCGGCATTTGGCAGTTGCTAAAGCGCCGGATACACCGGATGTCTCTAGCGCCAGGCTGGATGTTCGCCCCCTGGCGATTCCGCTCGCCGGCCAGCAGCGGCGCACACCAATCAAGGGACTGCGCCGCGCCATCGCCGAAACCATGGTGCGCTCGGTGAGCGTGATTCCGCATGCTACGTCCGGCTTCCGCTGCAATGCCGAGGCATTCGTGGCGCTGCGCCTGCGCTTGCAAGAGCACCTTGGCTGCCGCATTTCATTTACCGCGATGGTCATCAAGGCGATGATTCCTGCGCTTAAAAAATATCCGTATTTCAACGCCAGCATTGACGATACGAGCAACGAAATTGTCGAGCATGGCGACATCAACATCGGTTTTGCCACGCATACAGAAGAGGGCTTGATGGTGCCGGTGATCAAGCATGCCGATCAAAGAAATCTGCAGGAAATATCTACCGAGATTGACCGCTTGGCCGCGCTCGCGCGTGAGCGAAAAATTTCGCTGGCAGATCTTAAGGGTGGCACGATCACGCTGAGTAACGTCGGCAGCCACGGCAAGCATGATCTGGTCGGGCGACCCATCATCAATCATCCGGAAGTGGCGATCATCGCCATGACGCGCATCAAACCGCAAGCCGCTGTGATGAATGGCGCGGTAGTGGCGCAGCAAAGCCTGGATATGGTGACGTCTTACGATCACCGGCTGATTGATGGCGTGTATGCCGCCCAGTTTATGGAAGCGGTAATCGAGATCATTGAAGAGCCGGGTTTGCTGCTGAGTCTTTGAAAAACTACGCAGGTTGAATGTGATCCAGCCCCGCTTGTGCCAGTTCAGCCGCACGAATCAGGGCGCGGGCCTTGTTTTCTGTTTCTTGCCATTCGCTCTCGGGCACTGAGTCGGCGACAATGCCCGCCGCTGCTTGAACAAAGAGCATGCCGTTTTTGACGATGCCGGTGCGGATGGCGATGGCCATGTCCATCTCGCCGGAAAAGCTCAGATAGCCACACGCCCCGCCGTAAAGCCCGCGCTTGACCGGTTCCAGTTCGTCGATGATTTCCATGGCGTGGATTTTTGGTGCGCCGGTGAGCGTGCCCGCCGGAAAAGTGGCTTTGAGCACGTCCAGATTATCCATGTCCGGTAGCAGCAAGCCTTCGACGTTCGAGACGATGTGCATGACGTGCGAATAGCGCTCGATGACCATTTGATCGGTGACGTGCACCGAGCCGGTTTGCGCGATTCGGCCGATGTCGTTGCGCGCCAGATCAATCAACATGACGTGTTCGGCGCGCTCTTTTGGGTCGGCCAGCAATTCTTCGGCATGTGCCTGGTCTGCTTCCGGCGTGGCGCCGCGCGGCCGCGTGCCGGCGAGGGGACGAATGGTGACGCGCTTATTTACAACCCCAGCTGCATCGAGGGTGCTTTCTTGACGCACGAGAATTTCGGGTGATGCGCCGACGACCTGAAAATCGCCAAAATCGTAAAAATACATGTAAGGTGATGGATTGATCGAGCGCAACGCACGGTAAAGCGTCAGTGGCGGGCAGGTGAAGGGCATTTTCAAGCGCTGGCCGATTTGCACCTGCATCATGTCGCCCGCGGCGATGTAGTCTTTGGCTTTTTGCACGGCGGCCAGATAATCCGGCTTGGCAAAATCGCGCATGACTGCTGTTGCGGCAACCGGTGTACTGGGGGGGGTGGCTACCGGCGCACGCAGTTGTCTTGCCAGTGTGTCGAGGCGCTGATGCGCGGCGGCGTAGGCATTCGGCGCGGAAGAATCCGCGTAAACAATCAGGTAGATTTTGCCCGCCAGATTATCGATGACAGCCAGCTCTTCGGTTTCTAGCAGCAACACGTCGGGCATGCCGATTTCATCGGGCTTATCGAACCGGGCAAGTTTTTGCTCCATGTAGCGCACGGCGTCGTAGCCAAAATAACCGGCCAGGCCACCACAGAACCGTGGAAAGTTTTCGGGGATGAATACCTTGCAGCGCGTTTGATATTCGGCGATGAAATCGAGCGGGTTGCCGTCAACCGTTTCGATCACTTTGTCGTCGCAGACGACTTCGGTGCGCCAGGCATTGGCACGTAACAAGGTGCGCGCGGGCAGGCCAATGAAGGAATAACGGCCGAAACGCTCGCCACCGACAACGGATTCAAGCAGGAAACTGTTGCGCTGATTGGCTAGCTTGAGATACAGCGATAACGGCGTATCGAGATCGGCGAAGGTTTCCAGCGTGAGCGGAATGCGGTTATAGCCTGCAGCAGCGAGGCGGTTGAATTCGCTTTGGTCGATATGCTTCATGGGTGCTCCACAAGATAAACGGTCATTTTCATACGCTGGGATGACTGAGAAAAGTCGGCGCTCGCAAGACGGCGAATGAGAGGGAAAATCAGCCCTTGATCATGCGCTGGGCGGCCTCGGCAAGCGTGGCGACTATAGCATCGCAATCAATGGACTGCACAGGCGTATCGGTGCTGTAACCATAGGCTACGAGCCAGACGGGGCATCCTGCAGCACGTGCGGCGGCAGCGTCATGACGAGAATCGCCAATGTGCAGATTTTCATTCGGGGCAACGCCGAATTCTTGGCAGGCATGCAGCAGCGGTAGCGGGTGCGGTTTTTTTTCGGGCAGGCTGTCGCCAGAGATAATGAAGTCAAAAAAATCGGAAAGGCCGGTGGAAACGAGTAGCGGCTCGGTAAATGCGGCTGTCTTGTTGGTGATGACGGCCATGGGCACGCCCGCAGCTTGCCATGCGTGCAGCCCTTCTAAAACACCCGGGTAGATGATCGTGCGGCGGCCATTTTCGTGCGCGTAATGATGACAAAAGAGGTGTAGCGCTTCGGCTTGCTCTGCGTGGTTAGCTTCAGGCAGGCAGCTCGCTACCAGATGTGCAATGCCATGGCCGACAAACGAGGCAATGGTGACATCCGGATATTCTGGCCGCTGCAACTCACGCAACATGCCATTAGCCGCTGCGGCGAGATCAGGCAGGGTATTGAGCAGGGTGCCATCGAGGTCGAAGGTGAGCGTGCGGACCTGGGCACGCAGTCGAGACAAATGCGAGACAGGCATTTATACCGTTGCCAGTTGCGCGCGCAGCGCGGCCAAAACAGTATCGTAGCGATGCGCGTCAGTATCCTTGCCTGCGCCGAATACAGCGGAGCCGGCAACGAAGGTATCAGCCCCGGCACGGGCGATGTCGGCGATGTTGTCCACCTTCACGCCCCCATCCACTTCCAGCAGAATGTCGCGACCGGTTTTTTTCTTGTACATATCCAGACGACACCGCACGCCACGCAACTTGTCCAGCGTGATGGGCAAAAACGCCTGCCCGCCAAAGCCGGGATTCACACTCATCAAGAGCACGATGTCGAGTTTATCCATGACGTAATCCATGTATTGCAAAGGCGTGGCGGGATTGAACACCAGCCCGGCCTGACAACCGCAGTCGTGGATGAGCGCGAGGGTGCGGTCGATATGGTCGGACGCTTCCGGATGAAAGGTGATCACGTTCGCCCCGGCTTTGGCAAAGTCAGGAATGAGGCGATCCACCGGCTTGACCATCAGATGTACGTCAATCACCGCATCAGTGACCGGACGAATTGCCTCGCATACCAGCGGGCCGATGGTGAGATTCGGCACGTAATGGTTGTCCATCACATCAAAGTGGATCCAGTCCGCGCCAGAGGCAATGACGTTGGAAACTTCTTCACCGAGCTTGGCAAAGTTGGCGGAAAGAATGCTGGGAGCAATTTTGAAATCGTGTGACATGGTGATTTCCGAAAAAGGATAATGTATGAATTCTAACGGCAGGACGCGAGTGGAATCGAGCGCCGTGTTGCCAGCGACGACTTCTTTTCAGGGGAGTTGCCCCGCACTCACCATGCGGTTAAATAGAATGTTTTTTGATAACCAGATCATCTGATCATCGAAGGTGGTGCTGGGTTGGGCGCTAACAAAGGCGCGATCAGCTGCGGTCGCTGCCGGGTTGGGATTAGGGTTCTGTTTTTCGTCAACACTGCTACCACCTGTGCCAGCGTTCTTGCCCAGCGAATAAATGACAGCGACGGCATCCGTGGCAAGTGACGAGACTGCTGTGCAGTCAGCGGTAGCAAGGTTTCCTGGGTTCACTACACCACTGCCTGCATTGCATACCTTCAGGTCAGGCGCTAATGCCGTCATGGTGACGGTTTTCATGCCATTGGTCGTGGTGAATGCGCTGGCGTTGGCGGTAGTGATGGCATAACGGATACGGTTAATGGGGTCGCCACCCCATCCATCAACGGCAAAGCCTTGCGCATCAATGGGGGCGAGCCCAAGTGTTACCGCAGGTAGAAAACCGTCATACGGATTAGTGCATCCGCCAACTCCGCCCACGGGCGATTCGAGCCCATTACTCGCAGCCGTGGCCGGGCAAGGCAGGCGACTATTGGCAATCGCAAAGCCTAGCAGTGCTTCGCGCGCTTCGGCGAGTTGTTTTTGGGTGTCACCTTGATTGCGAATGTCTTGCTGCGCAGACAGGGGCAGCAGCAGGCCCCCAAGCAATAGCGAAATGATGAACAACACAATGGCAATTTCAATCAGGCTGAAGCCGCGTTGATGAGAAGCCGGTTCTGGTGATGCGGTAAGTTTCATGGCAACTCTGTACTGAAAAGATTGGTGATAGAGATGACTTCATCATTGCTGTCCTGGCTGTTGGTAAAGCCCAGTCGCAGGGTGCGCAAAGCAGGACGATAGCAGCTTTGGTCGATGCCGCAGAATTGGCCAGCCGAACATGCAATACCGCTATTGCAGGCACTGCCGCGTTCATCGTAAATTTTTTGGCGATCATACAGGTTGGGTTGCTGCCCGGTGTAGCAGTAACGGTTGCTGTCGGCTTCCACGCCACCACAATACTGGCCTGAAGGGTTGGATGCAGGGCAAGAGCCCGCGCATTGGCCATAGCGGACAACAGGGTCGAGCTGTGCCATGGCGCGCGTTGTGGTTTTCATGCGGGCGATCTGGTTGGCGACTGTGGCACTGTCCGCCAGCATCCAGACCTGTGTTTGCACAGTGGCGGAATACAGATCATTGAGGGTGGCGAGCTGGATGGTTATATTGGTGCTGATGCCTGGCGTGGCATCGTTATTCAGATGCCAGTAACTATTCGCATTGCTGCCAGCGCTGACAAACCACGTCGCGCCTGCTTGCATGCCTGCTACGGTGTTTTCTGGCACGGCGCGAAACCAGACGCCGCTGCTGGCGATATATACACCGTTGGCCGAAGGCGTTGGTGGCATGGTGTTTTGTTTGGTGACCAGCACGCGGTCTCCTGCGGCCAGTGCCACGCCGTCCACCGTTGTTAAGCCCGCCAAGGTAACAGATGAGGTGGCGACTGCCTTTACCGGCAAGCGCACACGCTGGATACTGAGCGCATCGTTGTTGATCACTGGGACATCACTATTTTGCAAGCGCCACAGGCTGCCTGTATGGGCAGAGCCTGCTTTGATGAACCAGGCAGTACCCGGGGGCAGGTCGATGCCTTCGTCGGCACTGGCATCACGCGTCCAGGCACCTGCGGATGCGAGATACACGCCGTTCGTTTTGGCATCGGTTTGTGCAGTGACCAACACCGTGTCACCATCTTGCAGAGCTATCGAATCGATGGTGGGTAAACCGGCGAGTGGTATGGAGGATGTGGCGACTACTTTCACCAGACGACTGTTGTCGTCGCGCCGAGCATATCCGGTGCGTTCGATTTCAACACGAACATGAATGTCTTGATTGGTGGGTGTGCTGCTCAAATTAGGATCGAGTTTGCTCACGCCGGGGGGTGGGTAAGGTGGCGGGTTGGCAACGGATGCCGGCGCAGGTGGATTGCCTGGTGGCGGGCGTAGGGCAGGTGATGTAGGTAACTGGCCATGGACATTGTCATCTTCTTCCGCAGGAAGTTTGCAGAGATTATCGGTGGTGTCGCAGACGCTGGGTGTGCGACAGCCTGTGCCACAGGCATAGCCTGTGCTGATGGGAGCGTTATTCCCCCAATACACGAGGCCAACATGCCCACCGGTGTAACTGGGGTCGGCACGGCCATTGTCCAGCGTGCTCATGGCCGTTGCACTGCTGATACGTGAAGGATCGAAACCAGCGGGTAGAAATGGCGGCGACAGAAATAGTGGCAGTGTCGGCGGGCTGCGGAAGTTCCGTCGCGTATCAAATTCAACGCCGATTTTTGGTGGAGAAATGAAGGGCGTACTGCCATTATTGCCGGAATAACCCAAGTGTTGGCTGGCGGCGCCGCAGACGCTGGCAGTGTTGCGGTCGCCGTCGATAGCGGCGAAGGTAAACCCTGGGCCGGGCGAACCGGTGCTTGAGATATTGAATTTGAAATAGCTGCGCAAGCCACTGCCTGTGGCACGAATTTCCGGCGTCCAGGTGCACCCAAACAAGGCGGCGGCATTGGCGGCGCCCACCGCGCTGGTGGTGACGTTCAAGCTGCCCAGTGTCAGGGTACGCGTTGTCGCGTCATAATTTGAAAGCTGGTTGAATCCGAGTGCGGTCAGGGTGGGTGAGTCGACTGAATGAAAGCTGGCGCCGGCGGGGATGCAGCGCACGATGTCCTGATATTCGGAGGTAGGTGTGGTGACACGCGAAAACGTGCTGATCCCGGCATAGGTTGCGCCTGTCATGATGAAGCTGCTGGCGTTGGGTGCTTCCAGGTAATTGTTCGGGTCGGCCTTGTTTGCTGCCGTTAATCGCACCTGATTGGTTTTGTTGCGCTGACTGGAAAATACCAGCACGGCAGGGCACACGGCGGCGGGTGTGGTGCCATCGATTGTTGCTGCACAATTGCCCGGACATGCGGCAACAAACAGTTGATCTTTGTAATTACTGAAATAGCTTTGCGGATCCTGGCTGTCGTCGTAGCAGGGTGCGCCGGGTATTGGATGGGCTGAGGTAATACTGCCCTGATCACGCAGGCAATCCGTCATGCGGTCGAGCATCGCGTTGATGTCGAGGCGAAATAGCGATGATTCACGCAGCGTGTCGAACAGCATATCGCCGGTAAGGGCGAGCCCCTGATCGTTGGCGGCGATAGTGCAACTCGCCCCAGTGGGACATTGGCTCGGCCAGAGCCTGCCATCACCCTGTCGATTGACGATGCCTTGAGTTGATAGTGTTTTAGGGGCGTCAGGATCGTTGGCTGGATTGGTGTCGCCTGTAACACCACTGGCGTTGTTTGTGCCAGCAAGATAGTTGGTAACGTCACCCAGTGCAGTTGCCGTGGTCGGATCGAGATAGTTCTTCGCATCATAATTGCCACCGCATTCGCTGACTGTATCGGTGGTCGACGTTCTGCGGTCTTGGCCGGGCAAGGGTGGGCCGGGTGAAAAAATAATGGCGATGGGCCGGTCATGCGCTGTAGCGAGCGCACTTTGCATCGCGGGAGTGCCGTTGGCCACGACCAGATCAAGCTGACCTAGCGTATCCCAATTCATTGGGGTAGTTTGTTGGATGCGTTGATGGCTTCCTGAGATGACATACCAGAGGCATTCTCCGTCACCATCGCGCAAGGGCTGGGTGCCCAGCATGCGCCAGGGAAAGCGGCCAATAACCGACACGTTGGCAGCGTTCCCGGTAAAGTTGGCAGCGTCGCAGCCTTCTGTTGTACAGCTGACGTTGTTATTGCGCGATGTACCCAGATCGGGCAAAGGCAAAAAACCATACATGACAATCGGGATGTTCGCGCCATTGGGGTTGGCTTCGCGAAAACGTACCGCATACCCGATCAACGCCTCCCTAGCCTGCACCAGCGCTGCATCGGTCTTTCGCTGACGGTAGGTCTGCATGAATTCCGGTGACAGATTCGACACCAGAAAGGCCAGCGCGCCCATGACCAGCAGAGCAAGCAATGCAACCAGCACAAAGCCTTGCTGAGTGTTTCTCTGTGTGCATCGTGGCACTGCAATGAACCCCGCTTAGCGCCGACTCGCTGGCGTCTTGACGATGCCACCACCGAGGCGGTCGTTGCGTTCACCGGTGGCGCGGTTGATGGCTTCGCCGACCTTGAGTTGCGTGGGCGATTCTTCGCCAGGGGAGAGTTGCGCGTGGCCCGGATTTTTTGGGGTGAGATGAACGGTGACGCCGGTGCGCACGGCATCATGCTCATCTTGCGCGCGGCCATTGATCCACACCGTGGATTTGCCACTGGAACGCTGCACGACGCCATCAAGGCTCATGGTGGCGCCTTCCAGCGTTTGAGTTTCCTGAATGTTGGACAAGCGCTGGCGTTCGAGCGCGAGGCGTTTTTCCGGGGTGAAAAATAGCCGACCGAATGGAGCGGATGCAGTCGATTCGGCACGGGCGGGACAGGTGATGCTGGTGATGAGCAACCCGAGCATGAGGCAATGGGTGTGTTTCATGAGCCGGTACTCGATTTGAGAGTTATCCATTCCAGAGTGCACTCGGCGGTGAGCTGAGGCTTGATGCCGCGCTGGGCTGCGTTGGCTGGGCCAGGCATGCTGCGCGCCAGACTACAGGCGCGTATTTGAACCAGTGCGGAGGCAGCGGCACGCAGGTCATCGAGAAAACCCAGCAGCTCGCCTTCATGCAGCAGTGATAGCCGCAAATGCATCTGGCTGGACATGAGGCTCATGCCGCCTGCCTCTGCGCCTTCGGGCAGGAGGGTGGCATCGAGTTTTCGTTGCGGGGCAAAGTCATACCCCAATTTTGGTATACGCCGTGCGATTTTGATTTGGTTGATCAGCTCGATCCAATCCAGACGCTGTTCCGCGCCCACGATGCCGCGTTGTTTCAGGGCTTCATAACGGGTAATTTTGTCACGCAGTTCTTGTTCTTCGTTGCGCGCACGCCTGAGATTGGCGGCCATGTCTTTTTCGGCGGCAATGAGACTGTTATGCGTGTGTATTGTGGCTTTTTGCTGGGCGAATACTGCCCATACGGTAGCGCTGGCGATCAGCAGGCAGATGATGAGCAGCAGTACCGCCCATTGTATTTTCTTGAAATCCTGGCTGGAAAAATTCATCATTTATGTAAGAACGCGATTACTTGATCACAAAGGACGGGCAATCATCAGGGAAAACGTGGATGCAGATTCGCTACGGCCATCGTCGGTTTCCTGGATGCTTTTGAGTGGCTTGCCGGATTCGATATCAAATGGCATGGTCAGCAGCTGCACTTTGGTTTGCGGGTTTTCCAGCCGTTGGACAAAAGTGTCAATAAGCTGCTTTTGTGCACGCAGGTTTGCTGCTAGCCCAATGGGTAGTTGCGCTCGAATGGTCAAGGTTGCCCACGAGCCGCTACTGGCATTTATATTTGCTGGGGGATTGCCAGGGGCGGACACAAAGCTGTGCACCGTAACACCAGCGCCGTCCAGTGACGGACTCAAGACTTTCTGCGCATTGCTCATTGCGGCATTTAGCGTAGTCTCGACTTTCCAGTCAAGGTTAACCAGTTCAACTTGAGGCATGGCATCCAGCGCCTGGCTCAGGTGCGTGAGCAACGGGATTAGCTCTGCCGTGCGTTTTTGGAGCGACTCGTAACGGGTCATCAGCGCACGCAGGTTTTCTGGTGTGATGCTGGTTTTCGGCAAGCTGTCCAGCAACGCGTTATAGCGTTGTGTAGCGAGCACGGTTTGCGATTGTGCGGTGCGGGTTTCTTGCTGTAATTGCGCGGTATCAAAGGCGGTTTTTATGGCGAACAATAGCCCGCTTACCAGCGTGATGATGGCAATAGCCGTGAGCGCGAGGCGGATTTGCGCGAGGCGATAAAAATGCCGCTCTGCTGGCGGGGCAAACTGCTGGGCTGGCGGGTTTGTCACCAGCCGATGCATCAACAACGGGTCGCTGGTGAGGGTGTTGGGCGGCAATTTGAGTTTTTCGTGCTGGGCTATGGTTTCCAGGTCGAGAAAATCGTACTCGAGCAGTTCCTGGTTTTGACACTGCGTTTGTACCGCGAGTTTTTGCGCAGCGGGGATCAGCACGACAACGCGTACGGATTTTTTGGGTTGGAGCTGGCGTTGGCCGACAAGATATTGATAAGTTTTAATCGATTCGCTGGCGATTGTCTGCGCAATCTTCGTGATGCCGGTATCAAGTGTGTTAAGGCTAGTCAGTGGGGTGAGTCGCGAGAATTGGAGTTTCCCCTGATCAAAAAAACTCTGCCGTATGCCATTGATTGTTTGGCTGATCAGCAGAGTGGGTTGTTTATCATCCAGCCAGCGTGGGGCACATTCGGCGAGTATGAGAGGTGCCGAGTAAATGCCGACGAGAATGATGTCGTTTTGGCGGATGACGTCCAGCCAGGCATTGATGGGATCTGGCCGAGTGAGTGCAGCAAGGAGCACTTTTTCATCGCGGCGCCCTTCGCTGGATCGACCCAGGCTCAACGCGGTGGTGAGGGGGGTGTTGTAAAAGTGCTGCTTTAAGCGGCGAGTGATCAGTGCGGTGCGGTCTCGCCCTTGAACATAGGGGATTTCTTCGAGCTGAAAGCTTTCTTCAGTCACATCCGCAAGCCAATAAAAATGGCTGGTACGGTGCTGGTGTAGATAAGTCGCGAATGCGCTGAATCCATCCGGGCCATCGGCATGGGGAAGAAACTCACGTTCAGCATTCACTCGGCCGTTACGCCATAGATGGGCGGTGAGCTGAGAGCCGTTAAAGAGAAGAATGCGTTTGGTTACCATCAAGTGTGCACTCAGGTTTTCATTTTGGTGATGATGTCATAAATCGGCCCTAGCACAGCGAGCATGATCCACCCCAGAATGAGGCCGATGATGACGGTCATGACGGGTTCGATCATGGCTTGCACTTTTTCAATTGATTCACGCACATCGCGATTGTAAAAGTAACTCACATTGGTCAGCGCTATATCCAGTTCGCCGGTATTTTCGCCCACACGCAGCATGCGTAAAACCAGCGGTGGGAAAAGATCAACCTGCTGGAAGGCTGCGGTGACATTTTGTCCTTCGGAAATTAAATTGCCGACCCGCTTTAATCCATCCTTGATGACGACATTGCTGACGATGTCTTCGGTGGTTTTGATGGAATCGAGAATGGTAATGCCCGAGGCGTACATCATGGCGAAAACAGAGGCAAACCGCGAAAGAATGATTTTTTTAAGTATTGAGCCTATCCATGGCAGGCGCAGTTTGATGTCATCAAAGCGATAGCGTGCTGCGGGATTTTGTTTTATCAGCAAGGTGATGCTCACGGCAAGCACGATTGGCAAACCAATGACGACGTACCAGTAATTGACAAAAAAATCAGAGGTTGCGATAAGGATTTTGGTTTGTAGCGGTAGTGCCTGGCCCATATTGCGAATGAAGCCTGCCATTTTTGGCACGAGATAGATCATCATGAACATGACGACGGCCACAACCACAGTGCCGAGAAACGCGGGGTACATGATGAGTTTTTTGGTGTGTGCGGCCAGTTCATCTTGCCATTTAAGTGATTCGAGCAAGTTGTTCAGCACTTGCGGCACAGAGCCGGTTTCTTCGCCTGCACGAATCAGGTTGACCATGACTTCATCAAACGTGTGAGGATGTTCGCTCATGGCCTGCGAGAGGGTTTTCCCGCCTTCAATGCTTTCAATCATTCCGGCGATGATTTCTCTAAAACGCGGGCTTTCCAGGCTGTCCCGCAGGTCGGCCAGGCTATCTATCAAGGGAACACCGGCACGGCTTAGTTGCTCAAGGTGAAAACAGAAAGTGATGAGTTCGGGGCGGGTGATGCGTGTGCGATTCAAACTGCTGCGTTTTTTGATCAAATCGCCATTGATGAAATCAAGGCCCATGCGCTTTAAGCGCATTTCGAGATCAACGGGGTTAATGGCTTCGATACTACCAAAGGTCATCTTGCCGTTTGGATCAACAGCCTTGTATGAATACAGCGCCATGGGTGGGGATGGGAATTTAGAAGAATACGGTTACATACGGTCAGTCAGATCAACCACACGACCGACTTCTTCGAGAGAGGTAGTACCATCCCGCACTCGCCGCAAGCCGTCTGCCGCGAGTGACTGAAATCCCTTGGCAACCGCAGCTGTACGGATTTCGTGCAAGCTGGCGCGACGGCTGATGAGATCATCCAGCTCACTATCCAGGCGCAATAATTCCATGATGGCTATGCGCCCGCGATAGCCTTGGTTCTCGCAGTGAATGCAACCCACGGGGCGATACAAAATGGGGGTAGGCTGTGGTGCAGCCAGACCGAGCAGTTTTTTCTCATGTGGTTCCGCCGGGAAAGGTTGGCGACACTGGACACAGAGGCGTCGTATCAAGCGCTGGGCAATCATGCCAATGATATTGCCCGCCATGATGTCGGGCAAGATGCCAATATCCAGCAGACGGGGAATGGCACCGAGAGCAGAGTTGGTGTGTAGCGTGGAGTAGACCTGATGGCCCGTCATGGCTGCGCGAAACGCCATATCCGCTGTTTCTTCATCACGAATTTCGCCGACCAGAATGACATCCGGATCTTGCCGCATCATGGAGCGTATGCCGTTGGCAAAGTCCAGCTTGGCAGATTCGGAAATGGAGGTCTGGCGAATCATCGCCATGGGGTACTCCACAGGATCTTCAAGGGTCATGATGTTGACCCCTTCGAGATTGATGTGATTGAGCAAGGAATACAGCGTGGTGGTCTTGCCACTACCTGTGGGGCCCGTCACCAGAATGATGCCTTCGGGCCGGGCAACCATGAGTTTGAGCAGGTTGATCTGGTGATCATCCAGACCCAGACCGTCAATCGGCACGATGCCTTTTTTGCGGTCGAGAATGCGCAGCACGATGTTCTCGCCATGTATGGTGGGTTGGGCTGAGACCCGAAAATCAATCATATCGCCGCTGATATTGAGCGAAATGCGGCCATCCTGTGGAGCGCGGGTTTCGGCGATGTTCATGCCACTCATGACCTTGATGCGCACAGCCATCGCCGCCCAATAAGATTTATGCAGCGAACGGATTTGGCGCAACAAGCCATCGATGCGATAACGGATGCGCAAAAAGCTGGCTTCAGGCTCGAAGTGGATATCGGACGCACTGCGTTTGACGGCATCGGTCAGCAATGCATCGACTAACCGTACTACCGGTTGGCTGTATTCGTCGAGTGTAGAGGTGATACTGCGGTAGTCAATTTCACCGGTTTCAATTTCGTTCAGAATGCCATCAATGGACAATTCATGGCTGTAGTACTGATCAATTGCATGGCTAATTTCTGATTCGCCCGCCAGCAGGGTTTCGATATGGACTTTGTGGTGAATTAATGCACGTAGTTTGTCTATGGCGACAATATCATCGGGGTCAGCAATGGCAATTTTTAGATGATGTGTTGTAGGTGAGTAACTCAAACCTAAAAGCAAGTGCCGTTTTGCGAGATCGCGTGGAATGAGCTGGACAGCCTCTGGATCAACGATGGTGTTGGCAAGATCAACCGACTCATGGCCCAGGGACTCGCTTAGTGCATCACGCAGTGTGGCTTCGGAAACAAAACCGAGCGTGACCAGTAGCCGCCCGACGGGCTGGTTGGATTTCATCTGCTCCAGCAAGGCAATACGCAACTGATCTTCACTAATCACGCCCTGCGCGATAAGTATCTGGCCGACGCGTCGCCGTTGGGTTGAAGGATCCGTGGGTTGATTCATGTGTGATTTCGTAATCAAGGCTGCAAGGCCTGCATGCGTGCAGCAGCTTGCGTATTGTCAAAATTAGCCGGATGAGTTTTTGCCGCTGCTATTGCTTGGCCATAATATTGAACCGCTAATTTGCTTTGGCGCATGTGCTCGAGACTGATCGCGAGGTTATAGAGAATGTCGGGATTGTTTGGCTCTGCGCTGTAGGCTTGAAAGTAGGCTTGCTGTGCCTCGCTCCAGCGACCTTGGCGGGCGTACAGATTGCCTAGTGAAAAAGCGGGAGCGGCTAGTTCTGGCTGGGCAACAACCAGCGTTTTCAAGCGACTCTCGGCCATTGCCGGATTCGCCTGGCTGCGGATGTTAATCAGTGCAGCAAGTGCTACGGCGTCTTGTGGATTGGCTTCGAGTATTTTTTGATAGTCCCACGCCGCTTGATCCCAATGCCCCTGTTTCTGGGCAATGGCTGCCAGACCATGCAGCGCATCGGTATTGCGCGGATCAGATTGCAGGGCGCGGGTGTATTCGGCATGTGCGCTGGCAAGGTCACCGCGATTGAATGCGTCAAAGCCACGTAGCAAAGAAGGATCCACCTGCTGCGGCGCTTTGGTTAGATGGACAGGATCATTGGCATCAGTTGCATCTGCTGTATTCATTGCGTCACCCGTACCGCGCCTGGATTTTTGCGATGCTTGGCCAAGTGCCCGCGGAGAGTTTTTGGGTTTTGCGATGAGGCTATTGTCGTCCGTTGCTGTTGCGTTGTTAGCCAATGGTATTGACGCAGAAAAAGTCGGCGCTGGCAGGACGGCGACAGTGGAAGGCGTCGGCGAGCGGGTTAGCGGGACTTCATGCGGCAGGCTGACAGCAGGTAGTGGCGTGTGGGATTGTAATTGCCACCAAAAATAAATCCCGATGGCAATGACGGCCAGCGTAGTCGAACTACCCAGTAATAGGGCGAAATTCTTATTGCGTACCGCTGGGGTGGCTTGCTTTGCCGTGAACAGGTTTTGCGCGGTGGAGGGTTCAGGTTTGAACGCAGACTGGGTTGTGACAGGCTGGGTGCGTGGCTTTGAGGAAGTGATCGTTGCTCCGGCCGACACTGGCGGTGTGCGTCGGGCAGCAATCTCCATTTCCGCCAGAAATGCATCATCGAGCGATTCAAGATGCACTGGCAAGTGAGGTAAGGGGTCGGGTGATTGGTTGTCTTGGGCAGTCGTGCTGGTTTGTGATGCGGCGTCTGCTGCGGGTGCAGAGAGTGGTTCCAGTGTCAGGCTGGAAGAAGAGTTTTCTGTTGCCTGGCGGTTAGTGCTGAGGCTGCTTTCACCGCGGCCTTCGCGCTTGGCCAATTCCGCTTTTTTGAGCGCATCCATGAGCAGGCTCATGGTGTGCGAGTCCTGGGGCTTTCGATCATTTTTTGATCAGGGCCAGGATTGTTGATGAAAAAATCCTGGTTGGGAAGCTGTTGCCGAAATTCACGATAGTCTCCATTCAGACTGGCATCGCGGATGACCGTTGGCTTTAGAAAAATGACCAGCTCGGTTTTAGTATTGGTGTCATCTCGACTACGGAAGAAGTTGCCTATGCCGGGCAAACCACCTAGCCCGGGAACTGCATCCGTATTGTAATTTATTTTATCTTCCATCAGCCCGCCCATGACAGCGATTTCACCATCTGCCAGGCGTAATACGGATTCCATTTCGCGGGTTTGTATTTCCGGCACGCGATTAGGTATGGTAGAGGGAATATCCGGATTTGGATCGGTTTTAAAACCCGTCACTCTTGAGATGGTGGGGCGCACATTCAGGGTAATCATGTTCGCTTCGCTAATTTGTGGTGTGACATTCATGACCAGGCCAACGGCGATGGATTTAGCAGTTGTGGTGAATGACTTTTGTGTATTCACCTGGCCGATCGTGGAATCCGATTTGACTTCAAAATAGACCACGTTATCGACTACTTTCAGCATGGCTGTCTGATTATTCAGCACGCTGATTTTTGGGCTCGACAATACTTTGACGTTACCAAAGGTTTCCAGCAAAGTCAGCGTGGATGAAATGCCCAGGCCAGGCGCCACGTAGTTGAGTAAAAACGAAGCGCCTGGTGCGGCAAAGGAGTCAGGCACAGCGCCGTTTGCTAGACCGGTTGGGGACTGTGCCAATGAGAATCCGGCCGTTCCAGGGGATCTTAGTGAGCGCAGGCTTTGCCAGTTGATGCCCTGTTTGTAATTGTTGTTTAGTGTCACTTCAGCAATAGTCGCTTCGATGATGACCTGGCGGCCGGCATTACGGGTGACTTGATCAATGTATTCCTGTACTTTTTCATGTTGGCGAGACGTGGCGCGGACAACAATCACGCCCGCTTCGGGATTGGCAATGACAGATGCTGCCTCACGAAAAGTAGTGCGTTTGACGACAGTGGTACCTTGCTCTTGCAGGCTGGCAGGGTTAGGGCTTCCTGCCAGCGACGGTGCATTCCCCTTACCACCTTTACCTGCCCCAGTTGATGAGGCGCCTGTTCCTGTGGTTTCTTGTTGATTATCGTGTTCGATGATGGTTTCGCTGGAGCCTTCGGGCAGAATTTTGTCCGTTTCGCGCAGGATGTCTTTGATGTTTTTTTCAACAGAGACCCAAAAATTGTTTTGCGCTTTGCTGGTGACCGTAGTGGTTGAATTGTTACCTCCTCCGGTGGAGGTGCTCGTGCTGGCCCCGGAACTCGTTGAAGCAATCTGTGTGTTGATGGAAACCGAACTACTGACATCGCGCAACATATTCACGTAATCGACTTTATAAGTGTGCAGGAAGGGTGAATCCGGCATGACAATCAAATTCGGCCCGTCAAGTTCCCAACGCATATCCACCTGTTTGGCGACGCGGGTGAGAATTTGCTGCAAGGTTTGGTCTATGGCATTGATCGTGACGATGCCATTGATACCGGGGTGTACGTCGACGTTAATTTTGGCATCGCGCGACAGAGCAAAGAGTAAATCCTGCACTGGAATATTGCGCACGGATACGGAGTAAGTTTCTGTTTTGGTTGAAGCCGTTGGGCGGGACAACATGACGGCGGCGGCAACAGGTGTTGGGATGTCGCGTGAGACGGCGGCAGATGGAATGCTTTCAGCATGGAGATGACTATTGGAAACCGCAGGTGGCTGGATGGTGCTACAGGCCGCCAAAAAGAAGACAAGGCTGGCGAAGTACGTAGCAGAGAGCGCTGGTTTAAAGTGTGGGCGCAATGGGTTCTCCAAAGTGGCTATTCAATCAAGCAGTAATACCCGGATATTAGCATAACACATGATGTTATTTATTTAACTCAATGATTTTAATAAGTAATGAGATCATTATTTGGCATATTGTCATTGTCGCAGGCGACTCACCTGGCGTGCATAGGGTTTGGTTTTTTTCAATATACCTGGTAGCTGCTTGATCGCCGCCACCGCGGTGGCGCGTGTTGGGTATTCGCCATAGATGATGCCATAACGTGGCTGACCGCTGAGGGGCGAAAAATAGACGCGCAGATTGTTGAAATCGGCTTGCGGTGCGGCGGCATTTAAAAAACTTTCGACTTGTTCCTGCTGCGTTGCATCGGTTGCCCAGATTTGTATGAACCAATGATCGTTCGGTGCCTTTTCAAGCCAATGTTGTCCGGCAGCGATGCGTGCCTGGGTTAATGGATAGACGGGTGTCTTGTTCGGAGCTGGAGGTGCGGGTGTAGTCCGAGAGGCTTGGCTTGCGGGCGGCGCTGAACGCAAAACAGGCTCAGCTGCACGCAGGATGGGGCGCTGAGTGGTGGCTATCAGCCAGGTGGTGGCAACCGACGCAACGACGACAGCAGTGGCCGCACCGCCGAGAGCGATCGTGCGGGTCAAATGTTTGGGTGTTCTTTTGCCAGCATAGGTGGCTTGGCTGAACTCACTATCGCGAATTGCCGCGTGCGCTTCTTTTGCACCAATCTGATGGCTGCCTTTGGCATAAGCCGCGAGCAGTGCTTTATCGGCGAGGATGTTGATGCGGCGGGTGAGGCCATGTGAGGTGCGCGCGATCATTTTTACTGCCACTGGTGTAAAGACACTGGGGCCGCGATAGCCTGCCGCGCGCATGCGAAAATCAAGATAGCTGGCGATATCCTCACGCACCAGAGGTTCCAGCCCAAAGTTATGGGTGATGCGCTCTTTGAGCTGACGCATATCGGGGCGGGCCAGGATATCGTTCAGTTCGGGCTGGCCAAAGAGCACGAGCTGGAGCAGTTTGTGGCGATTCGCTTCGAGGTTGGATAACAGGCGAATTTCTTCCAGCGTCTCTACTGGCATCGCATGGGCTTCGTCGATAAGCACTACCACTTGGCGACCTTCGCTGAAGGACGTGATCAGGTGGTCTTGCAGGGTGCGCAAAACGAGGGAGACCCTGGCATTGTCTGGTAGCGGTAGATGGAGTTCATCAGCAATGGCGTACAGAATGTCCTCGCGCGCCAACGAAGGGTTGGCCAAGTAAATGATAGTGACTTTTTCAGGCAGGCGTTCCATGAGCACGCGGCACAGCATGGTTTTACCGCTACCGACTTCACCGCTGATTTTAACGATGCCTTCGTCGTGGGTGATGGCATACAAGAGGGCATCCAGCGTGGCACCGCGATTCGCGCCGTCAAAGAAAAAATCCGTGTGCGGCGTGATGCGGAAAGGGGGCTCGGTGAGGCCAAAGTGTTCCAGATACATAGAGTGGTTAAAGCTCCTGTCGCTACTGTGAGGGTGGACGCTTGGCGCGGCCGAGCGCGTCGATGCGGTTATAGAGTGTCGTGCGATTAATGCCCAAAAGACGAGCGACTTGACTTAAATTGTCATGTGCTAATTGGCGGGCAGCTTCAATATAGGCTTCTTCCCAGTGTCGTAAGGTGGCATCAAGACTGAACTCATGTTGTGTTTTTAATTCACGCAGGGCATAGGCGACGAGCTCGGCGCTGGTAGCAAAAGTCGGCGCTGGCGATACGGCGGATACAGCGGCAATGCTCGCCGCGCCAGCAATATCCAGCTCGGCTTCGAGTTCATGCAGCGCCAGGGTTTTGCCGGCGTGCTTGGTGATCAGGCGAATGACAATGTTGCGTAATTCACGTACGTTGCCCGGAAACGAGTAAGCCAACAAGCGCTCTGTCGTTTTTTGATTCAACCGAAATGCGGGAAAGCCCGTCTGTGCGCTGTACAGCGTGCGAAAGTGCTCAAACAGTTGCAGTCGGTCAGCGCCCAGTTCGCGCACAGGCGGAACGTTAATGGTGAACACTGACAGCCGGTGATACAAGTCGGCACGGAAGCGCCCCTCGCGAACTTCTTTTTTTAAATCTCGATTTGTGGCAGCCACAATGCGTGCGGCAGTGTGGCGGGAGTGTGTTTCGCCAATTCGCTGAAACTCGTTGTTTTCCAGCACGCGCAATAATTTGGGTTGCAGCTCGAGTGGCAGCTCGCCAATTTCGTCCAGAAACAGGGTGCCACCTGCAGCATCTTCAAAATAGCCTGAGCGCGCACCGGTTGCACCAGTAAAAGCCCCTTTGCCATGCCCGAACAACGTAGCTTCCATCAGGTTAGGCGAGATAGCGGCGCAATTCAAAGTCAAGTAGGGTTCATTGGCGCGCTTTGCGTATCGGTGCAAGCCTGAGGCGACGAGTTCTTTGCCGCTGCCTGACTCGCCCTCTATTAATACCGGAAAAGGCGAAGGGGCAAATTGTTTGATTTGCGCTCGCAGGTTTTGCATCGCGGTACTGTTGCCAACAAGGCCATCTTCTATTTGGGTGGCGCTGTCGTTGAACGAGAGAACATGCTGAATCAGCTTAAGTATTTCTTCCGGGCTCGCTGGTTTGGAAACGAACTCGGTGGCACCCAGGGCGCGTGCATGACGGGCGTTGGCTTCTTCGCTTTGACCAGAGAGAACGATAATCCGGATGTGAGGAGAATGCGCAAGAATTGCAGCGATCAGGGCGAAACCTTCATCCGGGGCATGGGGCGTCGGGGGCAGGCCAAGATCTATCAATGCGACGGCGGGTGCTGACTCTGCCTGGCGTAACAGGGTGATTGCTTCTTTGCGCCGACTTGCGGTCAGGACGGTGTAATCGCGGCTCAGGAAGTATCCCAAGGTATCACTGATGAGCGGGTCGTCATCAACGAGTAATATGACAGCTTTGTCTTTTGGCGCGGCCACAGGATGTCCAATACCTATTTATCGTAGGCATCATAGGCTAAAGATCAGGGGGGCAAAGGCTTGTGTGAGTGGTATTTACTCTACTTTTTCTTCGACTGAGCGCCTTAATTCGAGAGAATGATTCTGCTACAATGGCGCGCTTCAAGCGACCTGAACCCACGTTTTTCCCAACTTATCCTATGCCACAAGAACCCTTGGTTGAAATTCGGGATCTCAACTTCTCTTACGATACGCGCACGATACTCAGCGGAATCAACATCACGATTCCTCGTGGCAAGGTTGTTGCGATCATGGGCAGTTCGGGTTGCGGCAAAACCACTACGCTGCGCTTGATTGGCGGCCAACTCAAGCCGACATCCGGTTCTGTAAAGGTGACAGGACAGGTTGTGCATGAGCTTGATGCTAAACAGCTGTATGCGCTGCGTCGGCGCATGGGCATGCTGTTTCAGTTTGGCGCCTTGTTCACCGATATGTCGGTGTTCGACAACATTGCTTTCCAGATGCGTGAGCACACCGATCTGCCCGAAGCGATGATTCGTGATTTGGTGCTGATGAAGCTGCATGCCGTGGGTTTGCGCGGTGCGCACAATCTGATGCCGACTGAGCTTTCCGGTGGCATGGCGCGGCGAGTCGCATTGGCGCGCGCCATAGCGCTTGATCCCATGCTCATCATGTATGACGAACCATTTGCCGGCCTTGACCCCATTTCTTTATCTATCGTGGGAGAGCTGATTCGCAAATTGAATGACGCTTTAGGAGCGAGCAGCATCGTGGTGACACATGATGTGCAGGAATCCTTGAAGATTGTCGATTATGTCTATTTTGTCTCTGAAGGGAAGATTGTTGCCGAGGGAACAGCCGAAGAGATAAAAAACTCAAAAACATCCTATGTGCACCAGTTTGTGTGGGGTGAGGCAGATGGCCCTGTACCATTCCACTATCCAGCGAAAAAAACCTATGGCGAGCAGTTGATGGAAAGCGCGGTGTATCGTGGATAAGGTTTATAAGGCTGGATCGAAGGTTGCGCAGTTTTTACAGTTTCTGGGCAATACGGTCACCAAACGAATTTTCCGGCTGGGTTTTGCAGCGCGTTTTTTTGTTGCTATCTTTTTGCAGTCAGGAACAGCCTTCCGGCGCCTTAACTTGACGTTACGTGAGGTTTATTTCTCAGGTGTTTTATCGCTAATCATTATTCTGGTGTCGGGGTTGTTTGTCGGTATGGTTCTTGGACTGCAAGGCTATGACACGCTGCAACGCTATGGCTCAACAGAAGCGCTGGGTATTCTGGTGGCTTTGTCACTAGTGCGCGAGTTGGGCCCCGTTGTTGCAGCGCTGCTGTTTGCGAGCAGGGCAGGTTCGGCGATTACGGCAGAAATTGGCCTGATGAAGGCGACCGAGCAATTGTCTGCAATGGAGATGATGGCGGTAAATCCGATAGCGCGTGTCGTTGCTCCACGGTTCTGGGGCGGGGTGGTTTCCATGCCGCTTCTGGCTGCCTTGTTTTCAGCCATGGGTATTTTGGGTGGCTATCTGGTCGGGGTGAAGCTGATCGGCGTCGATGAAGGTTCGTTCTGGTCACAAATGCAGGCATCGGTTGATTTTCAGAAGGATATTCTGAATGGGGTGATTAAAAGCTTTGTCTTTGGCGTCATTGTTAGTTGGGTTGCTGTGTTTGAGGGCTATGACGCGGATCCTACGGCCGAAGGTGTTTCGCGCGCAACTACGCGCACTGTTGTAACGTCGTCGCTAGCTATTTTGGCTGCCGATTTTATTCTTACCGCCTTTATGTTTACAGGGGCATGACATGACTCGTACTACGATTGATCTTTGGGTTGGTTTTTTTGTGGCGCTTGGATTGGCTGCGTTGCTTTTTTTGGCGTTGAAGGTGGGAAATCTTGCCACGTCAGGGAATGGGGAAACCTATGCGATTGAGGCTAAATTCGACAATATTGGTGGCCTCAAAGTCCGTGCGCCTGTGAAAAGTGCTGGTGTTGTTGTTGGCCGGGTTTCCGAAATCCGGTTTGATCCAGAGGCCTATCAGGCTGTTGTAAAAATGCAACTTGACACCCGCTATCGCTTTCCACGTGATACGTTTGCCACTATTAATACCTCGGGATTGCTAGGTGAGCAGTACATTGGGTTTGAACCAGGTGGTGACACCGATATGTTAAAGTCAGGCGATGTGGTTAAAAAAACACAATCGGCTGTAGTGCTTGAGAAGCTGATCAGCCAATTCATGTTCAGCAAAGCAGCCGAGGACGGCACTGGTAGCGGCAAAAAGTAGTTATTATTTTTTACGGGAAACTAAAATGAAAACATTGTCTGTGCGTGTCAAATCTGTTGCGCTGATGCTCTTAGTGGCAGGGTTGACCACAGGTTGCGCCACATCAGGTGAAGCTAAAGATCCGATTGAGGGTTTTAATCGGGCAGTGTTTTCCTTCAATGATGGACTGGATAAGATGGTCCTGAAACCTGTTGCTAAAGGTTACGACGCGGTTCTGCCGAATCCTGTGCGCACGGGGGTAACCAATTTTTTTGGCAACGTTGCTGATGTGTTCGTGGGTGTGAATAACTTGCTGCAAGGCAAACTGACAGCAGGTGCGAGTGATTTGGGTCGTGTAGCAGTTAATTCAACGATTGGTCTGTTAGGTGTTTTGGATGTCGCGTCCAATATGGGTTTGGAAAAGCATGATGAAGACTTCGGTCAGACGTTTGGCCGCTGGGGCGTGGGTAGCGGCGCTTATGTCGTTGTTCCAGTATTTGGACCGCGCACTGTTCGCGATACAGTTGGATTGGTGCTTGATGTTGCTGCTGATCCGGTTGCGAATCTGGATCATGTGCCAACGCGTAACACCTTGGTCGCAGTGCGTTTAGTTAATGATCGTGCAGACCTGTTGCCGGCTGATAAAGTCATTGAAGAGGCTGCGCTGGATAAATACTCTTATGTTAGAGATGCTTATCTACAGCGTCGCCGCAGCTTGATTCATGACGGCAATGCACCGCGAGAAGCAGAGAGTCAGTAAAGCTGATTTTCCGAAAAATTAATTTCCGTATAGGATCATCCGATGAAATCTGTTGTAGCGTTTGTCAGTAGTATTTTGATTGCTACTGTCGTAATGGCCAATGATATGGCGCCAGATGCGCTGATTAAGTCTGTCAGTGGCGAAGTATTGGAGATCGTTCGTGCCGATAAGGATATTCAGTCGGGAAACACTAAAAAAGCGGCGGATCTGGTAGAAAGAAAAATTGCGCCCAATTTTGATTTTTTACACATGACCCGTTTGGCATTAGGACGTGACTGGCGCCAGGCAAGTACTGAACAGCAGAAAGCGTTAGCCAATGAATTCCAGATATTGCTGGTTCGTACCTATTCAAGAGCACTGACTGAATATAAGAACCAGACAATTGATATCAAACCTCTGGCACTGAAAGTTGGTGAAACCGACGTCAAAGTGCGCTCTGAAATCAAGCAACCGGGTGCCAAGTCGATTCAGCTTGATTACTATTTGCAAAAAGATACTAATGGCTGGAAAATTTACGATATAGAAGTCGCAGGTATTAGCCTTGTGACGAATTATCGTGAATCCTTCGCCAGTGAGGTGCGCAATTCAGGGATTGATGGATTGCTGAAATCATTGCAAACGAAGAACAAGTCTGGCGATACCGTCGCTATTAAAAAATGATTTGCATCACCGATGGTCGCATAGAAGTTTCCGGTCCGGTTACGGTAGCTGGTGCTGCAACGTTGCTTGCTGATGGTGAGGCTGCGTTATCAGCGGGCAAGCTGCCCGTTGCAGAGTTTGACTTGGCTAGCGTGACGTCAGTCGATTCATCCCTGTTGGCAGTTGTTTTTGGCTGGATGCGTGCCGCGAAGCTTAATGGTAAATCGATTCGACTCACGAACCTTCCCCCGAGCTTTGTAAGTTTGGCTGCCGTATACGACGTTGCTGACTTACTGCCGCAACACTGACCGCGCATTCGCGTGGGCCTCATTCCCGTATTTATTTATTCTGTTATGACCACCGCCATCCGTATTGAGCAGGTATATAAGCGTTTTGGCTCGGTTCACGCACTCAATGGCGTTGATCTTGCAATACAGCCGGGCGAATTCTTTGGTCTGCTTGGACCTAACGGTGCCGGAAAAACAACCCTGATTTCTGCGCTTGCCGGATTATCTCGTCCCGATTCAGGGCGTTTGATGATTATGGGGTTTGATGTAGAAGTTGATTACCGGGAGGCTCGTCGCCAGTTAGGCGTTGTTCCTCAAGAGCTGGTATTTGATCCCTTTTTCAGCGTACGTGAAACCCTTGAAATTCAGGCTGGATACTATGGGATCGATCCTAGTCGGCAACGTCGGGCATGGATCGACGAAATTCTCGAAAATCTTGACTTAACCAGCAAAGCCGACGCCAATATGCGCACGCTATCTGGTGGAATGAAACGGCGTGTATTGGTGGCTCAAGCGCTTGTGCATCGACCGCCAGTGATTGTGCTGGATGAACCTACTGCCGGCGTTGATGTGGAGTTGCGCCAAACCTTGTGGCAGTTCGTGCGGCGACTCAATGAAGATGGCCACACGATTGTGCTCACCACACATTACTTGGAGGAGGCGGAAAGTCTCTGCGGGCGTATTGCCATGCTCAAAGCCGGTCAAGTGGTTGCGCTGGATACCACGCGCAATCTGCTCAGCCGTTTCTCTTCGCATACCTTGCGGCTGCGTACCGCGAGCGATAAGCCCGCCCAGTTGGGCATGACGCAAGAACGGATAACGCAAGAGAATGCAACGCAAGAGTGCACCAGCGGTTGGTGGACGTGCGCCTTTGCGCATTTCGATGAGATCGAGCCTATGCTGGCACGTATTCGCAATGCCGGTTGCATGATTGATGAGCTGGAAATTGGCAAACCAGATCTTGAAGATGTTTTTGTCCGTGTGATGCAAGAGCAGAGTCACGAACAAGTTCGCGCCGCATGAACAGCTTATCCATCAAGCCCAGCCGCGGCTTCATTACACTGTTTTATAAAGAAGTGCTGCGCTTCTGGAAAGTGGCAGCACAAACCGTGGCCGCCCCTGTGTTGACAGCCTTGCTTTACTTGCTGATTTTTTCCCATGTGCTGGCTTCCCACGTCGAAGTGCATGGCGTACCCTATACCTCGTTTCTGGTTCCGGGTCTGGTGATGATGTCGGTATTGCAAAACGCATTTGCAAATACGTCTTCTTCTTTGATCCAGTCAAAAGTGACAGGTAATCTAGTGTTTGTATTACTGCCACCTATTTCGCATAGCGAATTTTTTTCGGCCTATGTACTGGCCTCTGTCGCCCGTGGTCTGTTGGTAGGGGCAGGGGTGCTGGTCGTTACCACATGGTTTGGTGGTTTGAGCTATGCGGCCCCGCTCTGGATACTGGTTTTTGCGATGATGGGTGGCGCGGTCATGGGCACGCTGGGGTTAATTGCGGGTATTTGGGCAGAAAAATATGATCAGTTGGCAGCATTCCAGAATTTTTTGATTTTGCCGCTGACTTTTTTGTCTGGCGTGTTTTATTCCATTGCTTCTTTGCCGCCCTTTTGGCAACACGTATCGCGCTGGAACCCTGTTTTTTATATGATCGACGGTTTTCGCTACGGCTTTTTTGGTGTCTCGGACATCTCGCCCTGGATGAGTTTTCTCGTCGGTTTGGGTTGTCTTTTGATTCTGTCGTCCATCACCCTGAGCGCGCTAAAACGCGGCTATAAACTGCGCGCCTGATTTTGTGTGCAGCAAAAAGCACTAGGCGACTCAATTCGTTAAGGAGTAAAAGATGTTAGATCCTAAAAAACTGGAATCGTGGATTGTGGATGCTCTTCCTTGCGAACATCTATTGGTTGAAGGCGATGGCGCACACTTTTCCGCGCTGATCGTGAGTAATGAATTCGCGGGTTTGAATCGCATCAAGCGGCAGCAGCGGGTTAATGCCATCCTTAAAGGGCACTTTGATTCAGGTGAGCTGCATGCCTTGTCGATGCAGACGCTCACGCCCGAAGAGTGGCGTGCGAATGGATAAATTACAGATTTCCGGAGGTGTTGCGCTCCGCGGCGAGATTGCCATTTCCGGTGCAAAAAACGCCGCGTTGCCTTTGTTGTGCGCTGCATTGCTCACCCGTGAGCCGGTCACCTTCACCCATGTGCCGCATCTGAATGACATTGGCACGATGCTCAGGCTGCTCGAGCAAATGGGCGTTAAGGTGGCACGTGAAGCAGGAAAAGTCGGCGCTGGTGATACGGTAACCTTGGATGCTTCAGCCCTTGATAATCTGCTGGCGCCCTATGAACTGGTCAAAACCATGCGCGCCGCGATACTTGTGCTGGGTCCATTGGTCGCGCGTGCCGGTGAGGCAAAGGTTTCACTGCCTGGTGGTTGTGCGATTGGCGCACGGCCCGTAGATCAACACATCAAAGGCTTAACGGCGATGGGTGCGGAGATTTCCGTCGAGCATGGTTACGTGCACGCCCAGGCAACCCGTCTCAAAGGCGCGCGCATTTTCACTGACATGGTGACGGTAACAGGCACTGAAAATCTGATGATGGCCGCCTGCCTTGGTGCAGGTGAAACGATTATCGAGAACGCTGCGCGTGAGCCAGAAGTAGTTGACTTGGCCACCTGTCTTAATGCCATGGGTGCGCGGGTTTCTGGCGCGGGCAGTGATGTCATCCGCATTCAGGGCGTCGATGCTTTGCATGGCGCAACCCACCGCGTGATGCCCGATCGCATCGAGACCGGCACTTATTTATGCGCTGCCGCCGCGACGGGTGGTGATGTGCGATTGACCGGCACTTCGTCAGCTTATCTTGATGCGGTGATCGACAAACTCATGGATACCGGCTGCGAGATTACAGCTGAGCGCGATACGATCCGCCTCAAGGCACCGGCGCGACTCAATGCGGTGAGTATACGCACGGCACCATATCCGGCATTTCCCACGGATATGCAGGCGCAATTCATGGCTATCAATGCAGTAGCCGATGGCACAGCTGTTATTCGCGAAACGATTTTCGAAAATCGCTTCATGCATGCGGTTGAACTCATTCGTCTGGGTGCTGATATCAAGATTGATGGCAACACGGCTTTTGTTAAAGGCGTAGCCGAACTACAAGGCGCCACCGTGATGGCCACCGACTTACGTGCCTCGGCAAGCTTGGTGATTGCGGGTCTGGTTGCGCAGGGTGAAACAGTGATCGAACGGATTTATCACCTTGATCGAGGCTATGAAGCGCTGGATCAAAAACTCATTGCACTGGGCGCACGCGTGGCGCGGTTAAAATAGCTTCATGAGCCCTGCCCGTATCAACATGCTGACCATCGCCCTTTCCAAGGGCCGTATTTTTGAAGAAACCCTGCCACTGCTCGCAGCGGCGGGTATAGTGCCGAGCGAAAATCCCGAAGAGTCGCGCAAGCTCATCATAGGCACCAATCGTGAAGATGTCCGCCTGGTGATTGTGCGTGCTTCGGATGTACCTACCTATGTGCAATACGGCGCTGCCGATATTGGCATTGCCGGCAAGGATGTGCTGCTTGAGCACGGCGGGGCAGGGCTGTACCAGCCGCTGGATTTGAATATCGCCAAGTGTCGTATGGCGGTGGCTGTGCCGGAAGGGTTTGACTATGTTGCTGCGGTAAAGCGCGGCGCGCGCTTGCGCGTGGCAACTAAATATCTCAATACTGCGCGCGAGCATTTTGCTGCCAAAGGCGTGCATGTTGATTTGATCAAGCTATATGGTTCGATGGAGCTCGCACCGCTGGTTGGGTTGGCCGATGCCATCGTTGATCTGGTCTCGAGTGGCGCTACCTTGCGCGCCAACCACTTGCTTGAAGTCGAAGAAATTATGCAGATTTCATCGCGTCTGGTGATTAATCAAGCCGCACTGAAAATGAAGCGTGACCGCTTGCAGCCGTTGATCGATGCTTTTGCAGGTGCCATTGCAGGGACTACTGCGCCATGATGCGGCGTTTATCCACGCGCACGCCGGATTTTCTGGCAACGCTTGATGCGCTGCTCGCTTTTGACCATGCTACAGATGACGGCATCGAGCGGGCTGTCGCCGACATTCTGACCCAAGTGCGTCAGCGAGGCGATGCCGCCGTGCTTGACTACACCCAGCGTTTTGACGGGCTTGCCGCCAGTACGATGGCTGAGCTGTCTTTGTCCTCGACTGAACTCGCTGTCGCATTTGATACCTTGCCTACCGATCAGCGCCAAGCGTTGGAAGCCGCTGCCGCACGCATCCGTAGTTATCACGAACGACAAAAGGTTGAATCGTGGAGCTATACCGAAACCGAAGGAGCAATGCGCGGTACACGGCTCGGGCAAAAAATCACGCCGCTGGATCGCGTGGGTTTGTATGTGCCTGGTGGCAAAGCGGCATATCCCAGTTCTGTGCTGATGAATGCATTGCCTGCCAAAGTGGCTGGCGTGGGTGAGCTCATCATGGTTGTACCTACGCCGCGTGGTGAAAAAAATGCGCTGGTGCTGGCCGCAGCCCACCTGGCCGGTGTTGATCGCGTCTTTACCATTGGTGGCGCACAAGCCGTGGCAGCGCTGGCCTACGGTACGCAGACCATTCCGCAAGTCGACAAAATCGTCGGTCCCGGCAACGCCTATGTTGCTGCAGCCAAGCGGCGCGTGTTCGGCACTGTCGGCATCGACATGATCGCAGGGCCTTCCGAAGTGCTGGTGATTGCGGATGCCTCTGCCAATCCGGACTGGGTGGCCATGGATCTGTTCGCTCAAGCCGAACATGATGAGCTGGCGCAATCCATTTTGCTGTGCCCCGATCCGGTATTCATTGAGCGTGTCGCTGCCAGTATTGAAAAACTGCTGCCAACAATGCCGCGTCGCGCAGTAATCGAGGCCTCGCTCAAAGGGCGCGGTGCGCTGATTCAGGTTGTCGATCTGACCGAGGCCTGCACTATCGCCAATCACATCGCCCCAGAACATCTTGAACTGGCAGTTGCCGAACCGAATCTGCTGGTCGAAAAAATTCGCCATGCGGGCGCGATTTTCATTGGCCAGTATGCTTCCGAATCCTTGGGCGACTACTGCGCCGGGCCGAACCATGTGCTGCCCACGTCACGTAGCGCGCGTTTTTCTTCGCCGCTCGGCGTGTACGACTTCCAAAAACGCAGCAGCCTGATTGAAGTCTCAGCCGCAGGTGCCCAAACCTTAGGCCCGATTGCCGCGACATTGGCGCATGGCGAAGGACTCACGGCACATGCCCGTGCGGCGGAGTTGCGTATTAAGTTGTAAGACCTTAAAGGGTTCGCAAAAAGGCGCTATCGCCGCTTCACCAGAGCCGACTTTCCTTTGCATAGGCTGGCTGTTCTACAGGCGAAGTCTCACGTTTCCGGCCTAATGGACATTCGCTGAACGAGGCGAAAATGGCGGGAAATAAACCCGCATATCCATGACAAGTCCGCCTTTTTCAGGGGTTGCTTCAAGTTTTTCAATGTCACGTTCGGTCAATGGGCGGACTTTGGCAATATCGCGCCGCCGACTAAAGACCTTGTTGCGCCATTGATAGACTTCATCGAGTTTTTCCCGGAACAGATAGGAATGATTGTGGTCGTTGTAGTAGTCATCGAATTTTCCACGGCCAAGATAAATGGCATTGGATCCTTCATAGCCGATCTTCTTGGCGGTGATCGGATCGGTATTTAATATGTATCCCCAATCACCTGGCACAAAATTTCTTGCGGGAATGTTGTAGCGCATTTCAAGCAATTTTCCTTTTTGCCACAATTCGCTTGCGTCAAAATTCTCTTCGAAGGCCCAGACGGCACGTGGCTCGATTCGTACTAAGGGGTCGTTATCGTCCGCCATGAGCCGTTGTTCAATCTCGATTAAGCCTGCAGGACTGTTTTTGATGCGTGCGTAGTAATCAAGCACGCCATGGATCATGACCAATTTTGTTGCCGTATAGCAGCCGATAGAGTATTTCTCCTGATTCAGGAAAGCGTCTGCTACTGCTTTTGACATTGATACGTCAGGTAGCGGCGTTCCTTTTTTCCAATAACGCTTGTTCCATCGGGCGCGCTTTCCCTCAGGCCAGTTCCATTCAATATTTTCGGCCCAGGCAACAATATTTTGACGGATACCCACGTGATCGCGAAAGACCTGAAAGCTGCATTGGTCACCAGAAAACTCGGTAAGCCGACCATGCTGCATAAGGGACAAGACAATTTCTTTTTCCGAAACAGTAAGCACAGTCGTTGGTTTTCCATGACGGGATGGAAGGGAAATAAGCTGATCGCTGATTTCCATTTCAGGACGAAACCGTAAATCAACGGTCGAAATATCACCAGGCGGCGTTGTCAGTTGGAAGATTGCATTCTTGGCATTGGGCGACAATTTATGATTAACGAGTGCTGGTGGGATACCAAGCTGGTTGAGATAGGCAAGCATTTCGCGTTCAACATCTTGCAGTTGTTCTTTTCCGCAGGAAAATTTAATCCCTTCTTCACTGTGATCATTGTTTGTCAACGCCTGTCGGTGCTTGATTTTGTCAGCAAGAAAATCCGGGTTGGCAGCGTGCGCGTTGCGTGCGTAATAAGTCGTCGTTACTAAAAATAGCAAGGCAATGGCGCTGTAGGTGTTTTTTATTGCCACGGATTAGCGTTATGCCAGAATTTCCTGGAGGGCCTTGATCAGAATTGCGCATTGATCATCAGTACCGATGGTAATGCGCAGAAATTGTTCAATGCGTGGCAACTTGAAATGGCGTACCACGATGCCATGTTGGCGTAGCGCCAACGCCGATTTTTCGGCGTCGTGCTGTGGATGGCGGACAAAGACAAAGTTGGCAACTGAGGGCAGTACTTCAAAGCCGAGTGCTTCCAGCGCGGATACCAAGTTTTCGCGCGTATGGATGATGGCTTTGCGGGTTCTTTCAAAATGGGCTTTGTCTTCCAGTGCAGCGATGGCGCCAGCCATGGCCAAGGAATCCAGCGGGTAAGAGTTAAAGCTGTTTTTTACCCGCTCGAGCGCTTCAATTAAATCGGAATGGCCAATGGCAAACCCCACGCGCAAACCAGCCAGTGAGCGCGATTTGGAGAAGGTGTGCACGACCAGCAGATTCGGATAGCGATGGGTGAGGGGAATGGCACTCTCGCCGCCAAAATCGACATAGGCTTCGTCGATCACTATTACTTTATGTGGATGCATTTGCAAAAGCTGCTCTATTTCGTCTAGAGAAATTGCTCGGCCTGTGGGCGCATTCGGGTTGGGAAAAATAATGCCGCCATTGGGTTGGTCATAGTCTGCAATGCGGATGGAAAAGTCTTTAGTCAGCGGTACGGTGTTAAAAGCAATCTCATACAGTCCGCAATACACGGGATAAAAGCTGTAAGTGATGTCGGGGAAAAGTACCGGCTGGTCATGTTTGAGCAAGCCCAAAAAAACGTGCGCCAAAATTTCGTCAGAGCCATTGCCCACAAACACGTTGATGGATGTCACAGCAAAGTGGTCGGCAATGGCTTCTTTCAGCGCATCGGCATTCGGGTCTGGATAAAGCCGTAAATTTTCCCCCACAGCGCCGCGAATGGCTTTGAGCACGCGTGGACTGGGATCATAGGGGTTTTCGTTGGTGTTGAGCTTAACCAGATTGGCCAGCTTGGGCTGTTCGCCGGGGACATAAGGCGTGAGCCTTTTGACAACATCGCTCCAAAATTCGGACATAGTTTTACGGATTAGTCGGGGTGTAAGGATTGATCGTAAGGTTGCATAATGCGTGAAAACGAAACTTTGGCGATGGTATCATGTTGTTCTTGTTCAACTGCGTGTAGAAGACTGCCATGCGGCAAGCTGACGTTTCTCGTAATACCCTCGAAACCCGTATTCGCGTTGCCATCAATCTGGATGGCACGGGTGTTGCCAAGCTCTCTACCGGCGTGGGATTTTTTGATCACATGCTCGACCAGATTGCGCGGCATGGCATGATCGATCTCATGATCGATGCCGTGGGGGATCTGCATATTGATGCACATCACACGATAGAGGATGTAGGCATTACTTTCGGCCAGGCGTTGGCCAAAGCCTTGGGTGACAAAAAAGGCTTGCGCCGCTATGGACATGCTTATGTGCCGCTGGATGAAGCCTTGTCGCGAGTGGTCGTTGATTTGTCTGGCCGTCCCGGTCTGATTTTCAACGTGCCTTTTACGCGTGCCGCCATTGGTGAATTTGATGTCGATTTGATTCACGAGTTTTTTCAGGGATTAGTCAATCACGCAGGAATTTCTCTGCACATTGATAACCTCAGCGGCGTGAATGCCCACCATCAGGCAGAAACCGTGTTCAAGGCCTTTGCCCGTGCATTGCGCATGGCTATTGAGGCCGATGCGCGTGCCGCGGATGCTATTCCTTCGACTAAAGGCTCCCTCTGACTCAAGCATGAACACGATGGCTATGTCGGTTGCAGTGGTCGATTACGGCATGGGTAACTTGCGCTCCGTGGCTAAAGCCATTGAGCATGTGGCGCCCCATGCTTCTGTGCGCGTTACCGCCGATGCGGCTGAAATTGCTGCAGCGAATCGCGTGGTGGTGCCAGGCCAGGGGGCCATGCCGGACTGCATGCGCGAGCTGACTGAGCGGCATCTGCGCGATGCGGTGATGCGTGCTGCTGCTGAAAAACCTTTTTTGGGCATTTGTGTCGGGTTGCAAATGCTGTTTGGGCACGCCGAAGAAGGTGATGTCATGGGGCTTGAGGTTTTAGCCGGGCGTGTGCCACGCTTTCCGCAAGCGGCCATGGTTATGCCTGATGGTTCGCGGCTCAAAGTGCCACATATGGGATGGAATCAGGTACGGCAGAGTGAGGCGCATCGGTCGCATCCGTTATGGGATGGTATTGCCGATGAAACACGTTTTTATTTTGTGCATAGCTATTACGTTGAGCCGCAAGATGCCGTCTGCATTGCAGGGGAGACTACCCATGGCATTACCTTTACCAGCGCCATTGCGCGCGAGAACATCTTTGCCGTCCAGTTTCATCCGGAAAAAAGTGCGCAAGCGGGTTTACGCTTGCTGGAAAACTTCATGCGCTGGCAGCCTTGATCAGGCGTCGGTGTTGTTGTGAATTTAACTGCGTTGTCCATTGTTGCTAACTTTTCTAACCGTTAATTTTTATGCTGCTCATACCTGCAATTGATTTGAAAGATGGCCATTGTGTCCGTTTAAAACAGGGCGAAATGGATGATGCTACCGTGTTTTCCGAAGACCCGGCCGCCATGGCCCGGCATTGGATTGAACAAGGCGCACGCCGTTTGCATTTGGTTGACCTGAACGGTGCGTTTGCCGGTAAGCCAAAAAACGAATCCGCCATCAAGATGATACTTGCCGAAGTCGGCGATGAAATTCCCGTGCAATTGGGCGGTGGCATTCGGGACCTGGATACTATAGCGCGTTGTCTGGATGATGGAATTCGGTATGTCATTATTGGCACAGCCGCAGTGAAGAACCCCGGATTTTTGCATGATGCTTGTAGTGCCTTTCCCGGGCATATCATTGTTGGGCTGGATGCAAAAGAGGGCAAGGTGGCTGTTGATGGCTGGTCCAAGCTGACCGGTCACGATGTGATTGATCTAGCCAAGAAATTTGAAGGTTATGGTGCCGAGGCAGTGATTTATACCGACATCGGGCGGGACGGCATGTTGTCTGGTGTGAACATCGAAGCAACCGTCAAACTAGCCCAGGCACTGACTATCCCGGTGATCGCTAGTGGCGGTATGGCAGGCTTACAAGACATCCAGGCGCTGTGCCGGGTGGCGCATGAGGGCATCATGGGGGCAATTACCGGCCGGGCGATTTATGAAGGCACGCTGAACTTCAAAGCCGCGCAAGCCGAGGCAGATTCGCTCTCTGGCCGCTAAGCCTATTTAAGTTCGCGTGCCATGTTAGCCAAACGCATTATTCCCTGTCTTGACGTGAATGCCGGTCGCGTCGTGAAAGGCGTTAATTTCGTCGCGTTACGCGATGCGGGGGATCCTGTTGAAATTGCTCGGCGCTATGACGTACAGGGTGCGGACGAAATTACCTTTCTGGATATCACGGCCAGCTCGGATGAGCGTGACATTATTTTGCACATTATCGAGGCAGTGGCCTCCCAAGTGTTTATTCCGCTCACCGTCGGCGGCGGTGTGCGTGCGGTGACGGATGTACGTCGTTTGCTTAACGCAGGCGCAGATAAAGTCAGCATGAATACTGCAGCGGTGAATAATCCGCAATTAGTAGCTGATGCCGCGGCCAAAGTCGGCACGCAATGCATTGTGGTAGCAATTGATGCCAAGCAGACAAGTCCCGGCAAATGGGAGGTGTTTACCCACGGTGGGCGTAAAAATGTGGGCCTGGATGTGATTGACTGGGCGCGGCAGGTGCAGTTGCTGGGTGCGGGTGAAATTTTGCTTACCAGCATGGATCGTGATGGCACAAAGTCTGGCTTTGATTTAGCATTGACCCGTGCGGTGGCCGATGCCGTTACTATTCCGGTGATTGCCAGTGGCGGCGTGGGAAGCCTCGCGCATTTGGCCGATGGCGTCACACAGGGGCGAGCCGATGCGGTGCTGGCGGCGAGTATTTTCCATTATGGTGAATACACTGTGCGTGAAGCGAAAGAATACATGCGGCAACAGGGTGTCGAGGTGAGGTTATGAGTAAACTCTTGGATGCTTTTGCGAATGAAACTTCCTGGCTGGAGGCGGTCAAATGGGATGCGCAGGGATTGGTGCCGGCGATCGCGCAAGAAGTGTCTGGCGGCGAGGTTTTGATGCTCGCCTGGATGAATCGCGAGGCATTGTCGCTGACAGTAGCCGAAGGTCGAGCGATTTATTGGTCACGTTCGCGTAATCGGCTGTGGCGCAAAGGAGAAGAGTCGGGTCATGTGCAATGGGTCAAGGAAATCCGGCTGGATTGCGATAATGATGCGGTCTTGTTGAAGGTGGAGCAAGTTTCAGGCATGGCGTGTCATACGGGGCGCAAGAGTTGTTTTTTCCAACGTTTTGAGTCGGGGATTTGGCAGACGGTTGATCCTGTACTCAAGGCACCGGAGGCTATTTACAAATGATAGATTTTGAAGTGTTGCATCGTTTGCAAAAAATCCTGGTTGAGCGAAAAACTGCCGCACCGGATTCTTCCTATGTGGCCAGTTTGTATGCCAAAGGGATTGATTCCATCTGCAAAAAAATCGCCGAGGAAGCGGCTGAAACCATTATGGCCGCCAAGGATGGCGACCGTTTGCATCTGGTGCATGAGGTCACTGATCTCTGGTTTCACAGCTTGATGCTGCTTGCTCAATTTGATGTCGGTGTTGATGATGTGGTGGCCGAGTTTCGTCGTCGCGAAGGGATTTCTGGTATCGACGAAAAGAAACGTCGTGGGGCAGGAAAATGAGTGATGCAACAGTGGACTGCATTTTTTGCAAAATCATTCGCGGGGAGATTCCCTCAAGAAAAATTTTTGAGGACGAAGAGATTTTTGTTTTTCATGATATTCAGCCCGCCGCACCGGTACATTTTATGATCGTGCCCAAACAACATATTGGATCTTTGGCTGAGACCGATATGAGCCACCAGAAAACCTTGGGGTATCTGCTTGCCAAAACGGGCGGGCTCGCCAAAAGCCAAGGTTTGAATGATGGCTTTCGTACCGTCATCAACACCGGCCGTGTGGGGGGGCAGGAAGTGTATCATTTGCACGTACATGTACTCGGTGGCCCTGATCCACTGGGCCCTTTGCTGAAAAAGCGTTAAGCAACGAACGATTTAACAAGGAGAACATAATGGGAAGCTTGAGCATCTGGCACTGGTTGATTGTCTTGGTGATTGTTATGCTGGTATTTGGCACCAAGAAGTTGCGGAATATGGGTTCCGACTTGGGCGGTGCAGTTAAAGGCTTTAAAGATGGCATGAGAGATGGCGCAGCAGATGACGCCAGCACGCAAAGCACATCAACCAAGCCTCCCGCGCAGGTGACGGGGCAGACGATTGATGTTGAATCGCACCGCGAGCAATCCAAGTTGTGATTTTTTATAGCCTGATGGTAGCAGTAGTTCAAGACGACTGCATTGCCGATTTTTTGTCGTGCTGACACTGCATGTTTGATATCGGATTTTCTGAGCTATTGTTGATCGCGGTAGTTGCGCTCATCGTGATTGGCCCCGAGCGCCTACCCAAAGTAGCACGCACGGCTGGGCTTTTGTCTGGCCGGTTGCGTCGCTATGTCAATGATGTCAAAGCAGATATCAGCCGCGAAATGCAACTCGAAGAATTGAAAAAAATGCAGCAAGATGTGGCTGATCGTATCGTTGCGGCTGAATCTACCGTGCGCCATGAAATGCATGAAGTGGAGTCCGAGATGGCGTCGGCTGTCGTGCAAAAAATTGCGCCTCCCGGATTAGAAGCTGAGGATATCGCTGTCCCTCAAGAGGACTCGTTTCGCGCCGTATCATCAGCGCCGACTTTTTCGGGCACTGCGTCGTCTGAAAAAACATCCGCTGAACTGGCAAAAACAGCTACACCCGCCACGCCAACGGAACGCACCTGATGCTGGAAGATCAGGAAAGTTTTCTGTCACATCTGGTTGAATTACGCAATCGGCTGATTCGCATATTGGTTGCCGTGCTGATTGTTTTTGTTCCCATGGCATTTTTCGCGCGAGAGCTTTATTCGCTGCTGGCAGCACCGCTCTTGCACGTTTTGCCAGTGGGTGGCACCATGATCGCCACCGATGTTGTCGGTGTATTTCTAGTGCCGATGAAAGTAGCGCTGGTGGTTTCTTTTCTTGTGGTGCTGCCGTATGTTCTGTATCAGATCTGGGCGTTTGTTGCGCCGGGGTTATATGCCCACGAAAAGAAATTTGCCGTGCCAATGTTAATTGCCTCCGTCTTGCTCTTTTTCACGGGAATGGCGTTTGCCTACTTTGCATTTTTCCCCATGGTTTTTGGTTTTATGGCGAAGTTCGCCCCGGTGGGTGTTTCGTGGATGACGGATATTGAAAAATATTTTTCATTTGTGCTCACCATGTTTCTTGCTTTTGGTGCCACGTTTGAGGTGCCGGTGATCGTCATCGTGCTGGTCAAAATGGGGTTTGTGCGCGTTGAAAAACTGCGTGAATGGCGACCTTATGTCATCGTTGGGGCGTTTGTGGTGGGTGCAATTTTTACGCCGCCCGATGTCATTTCACAACTCATGATGGCTTTGCCTATGTGGTTGTTATTTGAAGTCGGTGTTTTCATGGCAAGCTTCATCACCCAGCCTGCGCTGGCTACTTCGGGCGATAGCTCGCCATAAAGTATCAACCTTAAAGTCGTATAGGGCGATAGGATTTATTGCGGGTTTTCCTCAGCCGGCGGTTTCGGACGCCGATTGATAGTGACATCCGCATTGAAGGTTTTACCCGCGCGCATTAGCTTGAGGCGAGCGACTTTCCCGGGTTCAAGCGTCGCGATGAGACCGAGCATCGCTTGGGAATCTTTCACGGGTTTGCCCGCCACATCAAGCAGCACATCACCTGGCTGAATGCCGGCCCGCTCGGCCGGTGCACCGCGCACAACACCCGCAATCAGCGCACCTTCGGCGTTGGGCAGCTTGAATGACTCCGCCAGTTCTGGCGTGATCTCTTGCACTTCAACACCAATCCAGCCTCGAGTGACTACACCGTTTTTCACGATTTCTTCCATGATGTTTTTAGCCAGCGATACCGGGATGGCAAAGCCAATGCCCATCGAGCCGCCACTTTGCGAATAAATCGCGGTATTGATGCCGACCAGATTGCCATTCGTATCAATTAACGCGCCGCCTGAATTACCCGGATTAATCGCTGCGTCTGTCTGAATGAAATTTTCAAACGTGTTGATGCCCAGGTGTGATCGGCCAAGTGCAGACACAATGCCTGAGGTGACGGTTTGCCCCACGCCGAATGGATTGCCGATGGCCAACACAATGTCACCTACGCGCAACGTATCGCTATTCCCAAAGGTAATCACTGGCAGCTTATGGTCGGCCGGAATGCGCAGAACTGCCAAGTCGGATTCAGGGTCTGAACCCACCACCTGCGCTTTGTATTTGTGCCCATCGTTGCTCGCGACTTCAATTTCATCTGCGCCATTAACGACATGGAAATTAGTCAGAATATAACCCTCGGGCGAGACCACCACCCCACTGCCCAGGCCAGACCGGCGCTCAGAGCCTTCACCCAGGCGATCACCAAAGAAATGACGAAATACGGGATCGTCCTGCAAGGGGTGGCGCGGTATCTTGATGTCTTGGCTGGTATACACATGGACCACTGCGGGCAAGGCTTTTTGCGCAGCATCGGCGTAGGAGCCCGGGCGGTGCGCAAGGCTCACTGGGGCCTCGACGACTGTGGCCGATGGCGCGGGCAAGGACGATAAATTCGGCCAGTAAGCCAGCCATTCTGGCTTGAGTGTTTTAATCGTGAATAAAAGCGCGATACAAACAGTGATGGTTTGGGCGAAGGTAAGCCAGAGACGGCGCATAATTAAGCTCTTTGGTAATGAAAAGGTTGAAAACAATGCAGCGTGAGGAACTACGGATGACTCTTGACGGGCTGCTTGAGGCCGCACGCTTTCGCGATTATTGCCCAAATGGCTTGCAAGTGGAAGGCAGGGAAGAAGTGCGCCGCGTTGTTTGTGGTGTCACGGCAAGCCAAGCGCTGGTTGATGCGGCGGTTAAACGTCAGGCCGATGCCCTGCTGGTGCATCACGGCTGGTTTTGGAAAGGTGAAGATGGTCGTATTACCGGTTATCGTCGTCAGCGGCTGGCGAGCTTGCTTGCTGCTGACATGAGTCTTTTTGCTTACCACCTGCCGCTGGATGCTCACCCGACGCTGGGCAATAATGCGCAACTTGCGGCACGTCTGGGTTGGACGATCGAAGGGCGATTTAGCGAGCAGGACATTGGCTTTTTCGGCGTCCCGCCAGCGCCGACTTTTGCGGGTGATTTGGCTGCTGTCGTTGAGCGCAGCTTAGGGCGCAAACCTTTGTTGATAGGCGAAGCGACTCGTCCGATAAAACGCATCGCCTGGTGTACCGGCGGCGCGCAGAGTTATTTTGAAGAAGCATTGGCGACGGGTGCCGATATTTTTGTTTCTGGCGAAATCTCCGAGCAGACGGTGCATCTGGCGCGCGAAACCGGTATGGCGTATCTGGCAGCAGGTCACCATGCGACCGAACGTTATGGCGTGATGGCCTTGGCGGCACAGCTGAACAAAACTTGCGGTATTGAATGCGAATTTATCGACATCGACAATCCGGTGTGATTACTGTAAGCGGAAAGTGACAGGTAACAGGGTCTGGTGCGGGTTGCCGGGCAAGGCCCCGACATGGCGTACGGCATCGAGCGCCGCGTCATCAAGCAGCACATGACCCGAGCTCTTGGCAATTGCCAGGGACGGATCTGGCCGGTAGCATCCAGCGTCAGCAAGAGCACGACTTCGCCTTCCAACCCTTGGGTTACAGCGAGTGGCGGATAAAACAGATGTTTCGAGAGCATGGCTTGTGCGCGACGCAGGGAAGGGCCCGGAAGGTTTTTCGGCGCTGATTTGGTTGTGAGTGGCAGGGGCAGTGTCGACGGATTGCGTGTCGCGGGGTTTTTCGGGGCGCTGGTCTTTGTGTCGGCCAAAGTGCTCAGTGCAACAGACGCATGGCGCAGCGTGGCTTTGATGGGTACGTTCAAAGGTAAGGGTGCTGGCGTATCGGAAAGCCATGTCAGGGCGAGCAGCAATGCAAGGTGAGCGCTCAAGCTGAGCAGGCAAGAGAAAATAAACCGCATTGTGTGATTTTAGGTGTTAAGCAAGAGACAGCATGCAAATTTTTTTTGTGCGCGCACTCCATTGCTTTGCTGCAGATAAGGTGCTGCACCAAAGTGCGGCGTGGTGCGCTGTCAAGGTGCAGTCTGAGGCGAGAAAGGGGAAAAATACCTGAGACATTCACTGTTTCAGGTGTGGCATGAACTCTGCTTGAGTAAGGTAATAACTTTACCGTCTACCGATATGAAATTCATCTATGACGAAATGCGTGACGCTGATGGTGGTGTTCGCGCCAGTTACAAAAGCTTTGCCAATTGGCTCGAATCGACGTCGCCTGAGGTGATTGCGCGCAAGCGCCGCGAAGCGGATTTGGCTTTTCACCGGGTCGGCATCACCTTTGCTGTATATGGGGCAGATAATTCCGGTGCGGAACGCCTGATACCCTTCGACATCGTGCCGCGCATTATTGCTGCCCATGAATGGCGACAAAATTGGCGCGACTGGAAAGTGCAAAGCCCACTTTGATTTTTCCATGCAGATCACTCGCATTCATGAGGATCCACGTGTCACCAAGCCCTATACCGACGTGCAATGGCAGGCGATTCAAGATCTTGGCCATCAGGTGGATATCGAGCTGAAGAAAAATGATGTCAGGCTCACGATGGGTGGTGAGCCCACTTTTATTTCTATCGACGATATGGAAGGCATTGAATGGAACTTCACCGCGTTGTCAGAAAAGAAAAGCGAGTTATCGCGCGAGTTGCTCGTGCGCCTGAAGGACACGCTGGCACCCGGTGCGCTGCTGCATTTCGGTCAGGGCAAGTGGTATCCCGGCGAGTCGCTGCCGCGTTGGGCGCTGGGCTGCTACTGGCGTGTTGACGGCAATCCGCTGTGGTATGAGCCGAAACTGCTGGCAACCACGGCGGTAACGGCGGGCGCTAAACAACATAACGTGCGGGACGCGCAACGCTTTATTCATCATCTCGCGAAATTACTCGGGCTGGATACCGGATTTGTGACTCCGGCCTATGAGGATGTGGTTCATGCTATTGATCAGGAACAGCGTTGGCCAGAGAATTTTGATCCGTTATCAACTGATTTGAAGCTGGACGGTGAACGTCGTCGTATTGCTGGACTGATTGAAAAAGGGTTGGGCGAAGTGGCAGGCTATGTGTTGCCGCTCAAGGCGCTGCTGCTTTCATCGAAGGCAGAGGGCGAGTCCGCTAGTAGCAAGCATCGCCGTATCACCAGTGCCGACTTTTCCTCAAGTCCGTGGCCTTTACGTCGCGAGCACCTGTATCTGGCTTCGGGGGATTCTCCCCTGGGTCTGCCTGGCTTCCTTGCTTGAGGTGGCGGCTGAAGACAAGGAGCCCGAGTTTAGCCGTGATCCTTTCGATACGCCGGGTGAACTTCATGTTGTGTCATTACTACACAGTGCAACGCGTCCGCTGAAAACGGCGAAGCAGCATTACGCGCCCCACGAGATTGTGCATACCGCTTTGTGTGTCGAGGTGCGCGAGGGCGTACTGCATGTTTTCTTGCCGCCCGTGCCATTGCTGGAAAGCTTTGTTGACCTGATCGATGCCATCGAAAAAACGGCGGCTGCGCTCTCGTTGCCGATACGTATCGAAGGCTATCCGCCGCCTGACGATCCACGCCTCAAGGTATTCAGGATCACGCCTGACCCCGGTGTGATCGAAGTGAATATTCATCCGGCGCACTCTTGGCCAGAGCTGGTCGAGAATACGGAAACATTGTATGAATTGGCGCGGCAGACGCGGCTGGGCACCGAAAAATTCATGCTTGATGGCCGTCACACCGGCACGGGTGGCGGCAATCATGTCACGCTGGGCGGGGCCACGCCGGCTGACTCACCTTGCCTGCGGCGGCCGGATATGCTGATGAGCCTGATTACCTATTGGCAGAATCATCCGGCATTGTCTTACCTGTTTTCCGGTATGTTCATCGGCCCGACTAGTCAGGCACCGCGTGTGGATGAGGCGCGGCATGAGAGTTTGTATGAACTGGAAATCGCCTTTCAGCAAATGGCCGAGCGGATTAAACCCGGCGAGGAAACCTTGGCGCCCTGGCTGGTGGATCGCCTGTTGCGCAACTTGTTGATTGACCTGTCCGGCAACACGCATCGCGCTGAATTCTGCATCGATAAACTCTATTCGCCCGATGGCTCGGCCGGTCGTCTGAGCCTGCTTGAATTTCGCGGGTTCGAGATGCCACCGCATGCGCAAATGAGCCTGCTGCAAATGCTGCTGTTGCGGGTGCTGGTCGCGCGTTTCTGGCAAGCACCGTATCAAGGCGGCCTGACCCGCTGGGGCACGGAGCTGCATGACCGCTTCATGCTGCCGCACGTTGTCACGCAAGATCTGCACGATGTCATTCAGGATTTACAACGTGCCGGTTATGCCTTCGATTTTGAATGGTTTGCGCCATTTTTGGAATTTCGTTTTCCGCGCTTTGGCAGCGTGGTGCAGCATAACATTGAAATCGAATTGCGCCAGGCCATCGAGCCTTGGCATGTGCTGGGCGAAGAAGTCGGCGCTGGTGGCACGGCGCGGTACGTCGATTCATCGCTGGAACGCTTGCAGGTCAAAGTGCGCCAGATGAATGACACGCGCCATATTGTTACCTGCAATGGTCGCCCGCTGCCACTCAGCCCGACCGGCATTCGCGGTGAATATGTCGCTGGCGTGCGTTACCGTGCCTGGGCGCCGCCTTCGGGTTTGCATCCGACGATAGGCGTACATTCGCCGCTGGTGTTCGATCTGGTCGATACCTGGAGCGGGCGTTCCATCGGCGGTTGCACTTATCACGTAGTGCATCCTGGGGGGCGCAGTTACGAGACGTTCCCCGTCAATGCGAATGAAGCAGAGGCACGGCGCGTGGCGCGTTTCTGGAATCACGGCCATACCCCTGGCCCGTTGCATGTCAGGCGTGAAGGTCGCAATCCGGATTACCCCATGACGCTCGACTTGCGTCGTGCGCCAGAAATCTGACTTAATGATATGGCAAGCGACATGGAAGCTGAGCAGCAGCAACAGCAACAGCAACAGTAGCGGTTTGGCCGGCCGGTATACTGCACGTTATGAAAAAATTGCCTGCCTGCCTGTGCATTCTGGCGACCACATTGTCTACTGCGCTGGCCAATCCGTTGGCCAATCTGTTTGCTACCGCGCCTGCTTCGGCTACCAGCCTGCCGGATCGCGTCGCATTTTCGGTTGCCATTGAGCGCGGTGATGTGGCGCAGGCGCGCGCATGGCTGGATACTGGCCTGCCGCCGGATTTTGAAGGTAGCCTGATTGGCAGCGGCTTGATGATCGGCGCATGGGAAGGAAATATTTCCATGATGGCATTGTTTCTGTCGCGCGGGGCAGATGTCAATGCGGTAAATGCGCATGGTGAAACCGCCTTATTGCATGCCAGCTGGAAGGGACATCTTGACGCCGTGCGCTGGCTTATTGCACAGGGTGCGCAACCCAGTCGGCAGGGTAAGGCATGGTCTGCATTGCACTACGCTGCGTTTGCCGGGCACGAGGCCATTGTGCGCTATTTGCTGACACAGGGTGCTGAGGTGAATGCCTTGTCGCCGAATGGTTCAACACCCCTCATGATGGCCGCAAGAGAAGGGCAGGCCGAGATTGCAACTGCTTTGCTCAAGGCCGGAGCACAAGGCGGGATCAATAATGACAATGGCGAAAATGCGGTGCGTTGGGCGATGCGTAACAATAACGTGATCATTGCCCGCGAGATCGCTGGCAGCAAAAATTTTGCTGCCATTGCTGCCCAGCCAGCGGGCAGCTGGGGTCAGGCGATACGTTCGCAGCCCGTATCGGATAGTGTCGATAGGTTGTTGCAGCAGGCCAGGAAAATGGCAGTGGCGGGGCAGCATGACGCCGCATTAAAACTGTATCGCGATGCGCTGGTGACGATTCACAAGGTAGAGAAGCCCGTGAGCAGAGCGGCTGCGCCGCGCACCGCCACAGGCCTGATGATTTCAGCGCAGCGTGGCAACCCGACGGTGCAATCTGCGGGGCTGCGTTATGCCACGCCAAGGGTTGGATCGGCAGTTGGCACGGCTACTGAAAAAATCAGCAATAGCACCAAGGAGATGAATGCTGCTGCTGATCCAGCAGAAGAACTTTTACACCGCGCCCGTGTGCTTGAAGCGGCTGGTCATCGTGGCGAGGCGCTGGCCGCGTATCGTCAGGCGGCTGCCTTGATGCGCGGCGCACAGGCCGCTCCCTGACTCCCTGATTGAGTCGGTTGTTATTTTTTTAAACGGTGCGCAAAAACCTGGCGTAACTTTGCCGCTTTCGGCCCAACAACAAACTGGCAGTAGGGCTGGTTGGGATTATTTGCAAAATAATTCTGGTGATACGCTTCCGCAGGCCAGAAAGTCGGTGCTGGCAAGACGGCGGTGACGATAGGTTCCGGCCATATTTGATTCGCGGTGAGCTCGGCAATCAGTACATTTGCACTGGTGGCTTGTTTGGCATCATGAGTGAAAATGACGGAGCGATATTGCGTGCCAACATCGTTGCCCTGCCGGTTGAGCGTGGTCGGATCATGAATGGCAAAAAAGGCTTCGAGCAGTGTGTGGTAGTCAATGAGCGTCGGATCGAAATGCACTTGAACGACTTCCGCATGGCCGGTGCGCTCACTGCACACGCTGGTGTAATCGGGATTGTCCGTGTAACCGCCTGCATAGCCGGAGATCACTGAATTTATCCCGGCGAGTTGAATGAAGGCCGCTTCAAGGCACCAGAAACAACCGCCACCTAACGTCGCCAGTTGCATCGGTTGATGAGTTTGAGGGAGGGGCGTCATGGCATTTTGGGCTGGGTTGGTAGAAAACAGTGAACAGGATAAAAGCAAATTCATCCTATTGAAAGATATGGGGAGGGAAATCGGGGAGGGAAGCACAGGCAATAACAAACGCAAACGCTGTGAGTTCAAGGCCAAGCAGGATGGTAAAGCCTCATGGTATTATCTTGCACCGCAACAAAAGGGCGGGACAGCCAAGTCACTTCAAGTCGTTGTTACTCTACCCCTTGCAAGCCATTTTTGAGATTCCATCCATTTTCCCGCCCTTAAGTCATTCAGTTACCCAGTCTGCCTGGTTTGCACATGCCTTTACCTGCTCCCACTGTTTCTCGAAAAATAGTTCATATTCGCCGCGTCGAAATCGAATGCTGGCATCGTGAAGATGGAATGCTGGATATTGAAGCACGCATGACTGATCTGAAAGACAAGGATTATCCGCTGCCACCTTCGCTGGGCGTGCGCATTAAAGGCGAACCTTTGCATGATATGCGCGTGCGGGTTACCGTGGATCTCAACATGACCATTCACGACGCAGTTGCCAGTTCAGATGCGGTGCCCTATCCCGGCGGTTGCGACACGATTGCACCGGTGTATCGGCAATTGATTGGCTTGAGCTTGCTCAAAGGCTTTCGTCGTGCGGTGACTGAGCGCTTTGGCGGGGTGCGTGGCTGCTCACATGTTACCGAGCTGCTGGGCGCGTTGCCTACCGCTGCTTTCCAGACCATGGCTAGTCTTCAGCGCGAGGATGGCGTCATGGATTGGGATGATCGAGTCACAAGACAACCTGTTCAGCTCGATAAATGCCATGCGCTGGAAATTTCTTCGGAGACCGTTCGGCGCTTCTATCCGCGGTGGTATGTACAAAATAAGGCCGACAACTAAATTAGGCCGGTTAAAATCAAAAAGTCTCATCATTTTCAAACACCATTACCCCCCCAGTAGCATTAACCATTGACCACAAGGATAAGGATGACGCATGAAAATTCATGAATATCAGGGTAAGGAACTCCTGAAACAATTTGGGATGACGGTGCCAACGGGCATTCCGTGTTTTTCTGTTGATGAGGCGGTGAAAGCTGCCGAAGAGCTCGGCAAGACGCTGGGCACCAAGGTATGGGTTGTGAAGGCACAAATTCACGCCGGTGGACGCGGCAAGGGGGGTGGCGTGAAGGTGGCCAAATCGCTTGACGAAGTGCGTCAATACGCCAGCCAGATTCTGGGCATGCAGCTCATCACGCATCAAACGAGCGCTACCGGGCAAAAAGTGAATCGCCTGCTGATCGAAGAAGGCGCCGACATCAAAAAAGAATATTACCTCGCGGTGCTAACCGACCGCGCCACGCAAAAGGTCGCGATCATGGCATCCTCCGAAGGCGGGATGGATATCGAAGAAGTTGCCCACGCCACGCCGGAAAAGATCCTCAAAGAATTCATCGACCCCCTGGTAGGCGTCACTGACCAGCAGGCGCTGCTTTTAGCGCAAGGCATTGGCGTGCCGGCAGCTTCGCAAGCCGATGCGGTTCAGCAGATCAAAGCACTGTACACCTGCTACATGGAAACAGATGCCAGCCTGGCCGAAATCAATCCGCTGATTTTGGAAGGCAGCGGCAAGATCAAGGCGCTGGATGCAAAGTTCAACTTCGATCCCAACGCACTGTTCCGCCATCCAGAAATTGTGGCTTATCGTGATCTGGATGAAGAAGATCCAGCCGAAATCGAAGCCTCGAAATTTGATCTGGCGTATATCTCGCTCGACGGCAACATCGGGTGCCTCGTCAATGGCGCTGGCCTGGCCATGGCGACCATGGATACCATCAAGCTGTTCGGCGCGGAACCCGCCAACTTCCTTGATGTCGGCGGTGGCGCGACGACCGAGAAAGTGACCGAAGCATTCAAGATCATGCTCAAGAATCCTGCTGTCAAGGGCATTTTGGTAAATATCTTCGGCGGCATCATGAAGTGCGACACCATTGCCAATGGTGTGGTCACCGCTGCGCGCGAAACGCATCTTTCGGTGCCGTTGGTCGTGCGCATGAAAGGCACGAATGAAGATCTCGGCAAGCAGATTCTGAAAGACTCCGGCCTGCCGATTATTTCTGCCGATACCATGGCCGATGCGGCCACCAAGATCGTCGCCGCGCTTCGCCAAGAATCACGCTAAGGAAAATTAACCATGTCCATTCTGATTGATAAAAACACCAAGGTCATCACGCAAGGCATTACCGGTAAAACCGGGCAGTTCCATACTGAAAAATGTCAGGAATACGCCAACGGCAAGAATTGCTTTGTTGCTGGCGTAAATCCGAAAAAAGCGGGCGAGAGCATTTTTAACATTCCCATTTACGCTTCCGTCAAGGAAGCCCAATTGGAAACAGGCGCAACGGTTTCCGTTATTTATGTGCCGCCCGCAGGCGCAGCCGACGCGATCTGGGAAGCTTGCGAAGCTGACCTCGACTTGGCCATCTGCATCACCGAAGGCATTCCTGTGCGCGACATGCTGATGGTGCGTAACAAGATGAAGAAAAAAGTGGCTGCCGGTGGCAAAGAGACCCTGCTGCTCGGTCCCAACTGCCCTGGCCTGATTACGCCGGATGAAATCAAGATCGGCATCATGCCCGGCCATATTCATCGCAAGGGCCGTATCGGCGTGGTTTCGCGTTCCGGCACCTTGACCTATGAAGCGGTGGCGCAGCTTACCGAAATCGGCCTGGGCCAATCGTCGGCAGTCGGTATTGGTGGCGATCCGATCAACGGGTTAAAACATATCGACATCATGCGGATGTTCAATGAGGATCCGGAAACTGATGCGGTGATCATGATTGGCGAAATCGGCGGTCCGGACGAAGCCGATGCGGCACTATGGTGCAAAGCCCACATGAAAAAACCCATCGTCGGCTTTATCGCTGGCGTGACAGCACCTGCGGGCAAACGCATGGGCCATGCGGGTGCGTTGATTTCCGGCGGGGCGGATACGGCAGAGGCCAAGTTGGCGGTTATGGAAGATTGTGGTTTCAAGGTAACACGCAATCCGTCAGAAATGGCTAAATTGCTCAAAGCCATGCTGTAACGAAAAGTCGGCGCTGGTCATACGGTGCGAGAACTGAAAAAAAGCCGCTCCAGCGTATGCCGGAGCGGCTTTTTTGTTTTCAGGGCTAGTGAAATTTACCGTGTTGCCTTGTATTATTCAAACCCACCAAGCAGGAATGGCGCGCGAGCTCGAGCCATTGCTCCTGTGTAGATTAATATATTTACGGAGCTGAACAATGCAGCGTGATGTCGTGCTGGAAATAGTCACTCGGACAGATGCAGGCAAGGTTCGATCAAATAACGAAGATTCTGTTTTGGCGAACGCTGCATGTGGCATTGTCGTCCTTGCCGATGGCATGGGTGGCTATAACGCAGGCGAAGTTGCCAGCGGCATGGCTACCTCGATGCTAGGGAAGTGGCTGGAAAATTCTGCTGCCAAACGTGAGGTGGGGGCCACGCTGGCCGCTGCCTTGTCCTCGACGCACGTCGCATTGGACATCGGGATTACCGAAACCAATCGGGCTATCTTTTCGGCGGCGCAAAGCCAGGCACAGTATGCCGGCATGGGAACTACACTCGTTATTGGGGTGTTTCAAGGCAATCAGCTGACCGTGGCGCATATTGGTGACTCTCGTGCGTATCGATGGCGAGATAACGAATTTATTCAAATCACCCGGGATCACTCGTGGCTGGAAGAAAAAATCGCCAGTGGATTATTGACTCGTGAGCAGGCACAATTGTCGCGAAATAAAAATCTCGTGACGCGCGCTGTAGGCATTGATGCGCAAGTCTCTGCTGAAATCCACGATTTTGAGGTAATGAGTGACGATGTTTATCTATTTTGTTCTGACGGACTCAATGATATGGTGTCGGATAAAGAGATTGGCATGACGCTGAATGCGTTGTCGGCTAATCTCGATTTGTGTGCGTCGCAGTTGATACAATCAGCAAATGACAATGGCGGGTGCGATAATGTTTCTGTCATTCTGGTCAAGGTAAAAGAACCGATCCCGAGCCCGGTTTCTGTTAGCTGGTGGCATCGCCTCTTAACTTGTTTCAAGTAATGTAGAGTCATGAAGGAATAAAAGAATGTCAAAACTCATACTTAGTATTGATGGTGCGACTCTTAAAGAAATCCCGCTCACCAAAGAGCGAACGACGATTGGTCGCAAACCGCATAACGACATTCAGATTGATAATCTGGCCATCTCGAGCGAGCACGCCGCCATTATTACTATTTATAACGATTCTTTCCTGGAAGACCTCAATAGTACAAATGGTACTTTCGTCAATAACCAGTCAATCAAAAAACATTTTTTACAGACTGGGGATGTCATTACGTTAGGTAAATACAGCCTTAAGTATGTAAGTGACGTTGTGCACTCTCCCCGCAATGATGGTTTTGAGCGCACCTATGATTTTGAGCGCACCTTGATTTTTCGCCCTGGCACAGTGGCCATGGCTGCTGCCATGACGCCATCGGTTGAAAGCTATAACGCAGCAAGTGCAGTAACAAATGCTGCACCCCCGGCGCCAAATAACAAAGTCATGGCACACCCTGTTGTTGCGCCAGACCCGGTAGATCATGCCACCCCAACGCCTGTAGCTTCAACTCTTGCTGCGACTGAACCTGTTGCACCGTTGCCATTGGGTGCGATCCAAATTCTTTCGGGTAGTAATGCGGGTAAGGAATTGGAGCTAACCAAGAGTCTTACCACGCTGGGTAAGCCCAAGATTCAAGTGGCGGTGATTGCGCGCTTACCCCAAGGCTATTTTATTACCCACGTCGAAGGCGCAAGTTTTCCTGCGGTCAATGGCACACTGATCGGTGCCCAGGCGCAGCCGCTCAGAGACTACGATGTTATTGATTTGGCGGGGATCAAAATGACCTTCTTTTTGAAAAATTGATGGCAGCGCTTCAATCAACGGATTCTGGCCAAAAGTATGTGACATTTGTTGGGTTAGTACTTATCGCCTCATTGCAGAACCTTTCAACCTGCGTTGGTCAATCGACTAGCGATAATTGATATGAAAATACGTGTGCTCGGGTGTAGTGGCGGGATAGGTGGCCATCATCTACGAACAACGTCATTTTTGGTTGATCATGACATCCTGATTGATGCAGGTACAGGCGTTGGCGATTTATCCATTGCCGAGTTAAAGCAAATCGATCATGTGTTTATTACACATTCTCACTTGGACCATGTGACATCGTTGGCTTTCATTGTTGACGCCGTTGGCGATATGCGGGATCGACCGCTGATCATTCATGCAACCGAAGCCACCATTTGCATTCTGCGCGAGCATATTTTTAATTGGCTAATTTGGCCAGACTTCAGCCAGACGCCACACGATAAACCATTCCTTGCTTACTCGCCGATTCTTGTGGGAGAAACCGTGACGATCAAGGGCCGCATGATTACCCCGCTACCTGCGAACCATACCGTGCCTGCGGTGGGATATCAGCTTGATTCTGGCAATGCAAGCCTGGTTTTTTCAGGTGATACCGGTCCTTGCCCTGAATTTTGGACGGTGGTAAATAAAATTCAAAACCTGAGTTATTTGATCATCGAATGCGCCTTTCCTGATCAGGAAAAAGAACTTGCCATTAAGTCGCTGCATCTGTGCCCTAGTTTGTTGATGAAAGAGCTAGTCCAGTGGCAGCATGAAGCAGAGATTTTTATTACCCACTTGAAACCCGGGCAAATCGAAATGACGATGCAGGAGCTGGCGGCTTATAGCGGTGCATATCATTTGCGAATTTTACAAGGACATCAAATATTTCAAATATGAACTATTCGACACTCATTTCTGAAGCCGTGCTTGCGATAGAACTCATTTTCGCCATAGGGCATGGTGACTCCAGCAGGCTAGTTGGCTTTTTGAGTAACATCTTTGAGCGAGATCGATGCGACGAGATGGCTTCTCTGGAAATTATTAAATGAATACCCTAGTGAACAAAAAAATTGATGGACCGGGAGCAGAAGGCGAAAGCCGCCTGGTTTTCTTGAAAAATCTGCAGACGGTGACTAACAGAATTCATTCGGCATCAGATATTGATGAACTCATGCTGGAGCTTTCAGTCGATGTATGTGGCCTGTTTAATGCGGATCGCTTAACTATTTACGCTGTTGGCGAAGATAAAGCATCGATTGTCTCGAAAGTAAAAACAGGACTGAATACATTAAAGGATTTGCGTCTGCCTATTTCCGAGCAAAGCATTGCGGGACACGTCGCGCTTTCCAGAAGTATTGTAAATATTCGCGATGTGTATGACGAAACGGAGCTCAACGCGATCAGTCCCTTGCTCCGATTTTTGAAGGAAGTCGATAAACGTACAGGCTATCGCACCAAGCAGATGCTTGTTGCACCGATCATTGATGTACCAAGTAATGATCTGATCGGTGTGGTGCAGATACTTAATACCAAAGATGGAGCGCCTTTTTCGAGGGTAGCTGAGGAGGGTATCAAGAGCTTATGCGAAACACTCGCGATTGCGTTTTCTCAGCGTAACAAGTTAGTTCAGGCGGTGAAAACAAAATACGACTTTCTTATCGCCGATGCAGTGATTTCTGCACAAGAGCTTGAGTTAGCACAACGTACAGCTCGACGTAAAAATCTTGACTTGGAAGAAGTGCTGATCAACGAGTTTCAGGTTAAGCCAGGTATGTTGGGTGTTGCACTAGCCAAGTTCTTTGGTGTGCCTTATGAGCCATTCAGAAGCGATCGCATCAAGCCTGTCGATTTACTCAAAAATCTAAAATGGGAATACCTGCAGCAAAATCAGTGGGCGCCTGTTGAAGAAGGGGCAGGAGGCATTGTGGTTGTTTGTACAGACCCCGAGCAGGTGATGGGCGCGCGAGTAGTGAAGAATATTTTTCCGCGGGGCAAGATTGACTATCGTGTCACGTCACATCACGAATTTCGCCAAACCCTTGATCAGCTTTTTGGCGCGAGCGGAGTGCCCGGGTTTACCGACGATAGTTCAGTGGGCGACATGCTCGCTACGCTTGACCAGGATGAGATGGAAGCCGAAGGCGGGGGACTCGAAATTTCGGCAGCAGCAGATAATGAGCTTGTCAAACTGGTGAATAAAATCATTATCGATGCTTATCAGCAGGGGGCATCGGACATCCACATCGAGCCTGGCCTGGGCAAGGATAAAGTGCTGATTCGTTTTCGCAAGGATGGCACGTTAGTTAAATACATCGAAGTGCCAGCCAGTTACCGCAGTGCCATGGTCGCACGTTTGAAAATCATGTGCGACCTTGATATTGCCGAACGCCGCAAGCCGCAAGATGGCAAGATCAAGTTCAAGAAATATGGCCCGCTGGATATTGAATTGCGGGTAGCAACGATTCCTTCTACAGGTGGCGTTGAAGATGTGGTGATGCGGATTCTTGCCGGGGGTGAGCCCATCCCGCTCGATAAGCTGGGTGTCCTGCCAGCCAACCTGGAAAAACTCAAGGCAACCATCGCCAAACCCTACGGCCTCTTTTTTGTTTGCGGCCCGACGGGTTCCGGCAAAACCACTACACTGCACTCGGTGTTGGGTTACTTGAATACAGTTGACACCAAAATATGGACCGCTGAAGACCCGGTGGAAATCACCCAGAAAGGCCTGCGTCAAGTACAGGTGAACAAGAAGGTGATGGATTTTCCCACGGTCATGAAGGCTTTCTTGCGTGCCGACCCGGACATCATCATGGTCGGTGAAATGCGTGATGCCGAAACCACCAGCATCGGTATCGAAGCCTCGCTTACCGGCCATTTGGTGTTTGCTACGCTACACACTAACAGTGCGCCAGAATCCATCATCCGTCTGCTCGATATGGGTATGGACCCGTTTAATTTCTCCGATGCCTTGCTTGGCATTCTTGCTCAGCGCCTGGCCAAACGGCTTTGCAAGTGCAAGGAGGCGTATGTCCCTGAGCCTGACGAGGTCAGGCTGTTCATGACCGAATACTGCACTGAGCTGATGAATACAGAGGCCTTCAAAACGGATTTTCACGCGGCTTACGATGCGACATTGGCGCGCCTGATCAAGGCTTATGGCAAGGAAGGACATCTTGTGTTTTATCGTGCCAAAGGATGTGATGTCTGTGGGGGAACCGGTTACAAGGGGCGCGCGGGCTTACATGAGCTAATGATAGGCACCGAGCCTTTGAAAAAACTGATTCAAGAGCATGCCCGCGTCACCCAGCTATTTTCGCAAGCACTTGACGACGGCATGCTGACGTTGAAAATGGATGGTCTGGAAAAAGCTCTGCAAGGCGTGACAGACGTCAAGCAGGTACGTGCGGTATGCATCAAATAAGGCGCTCACTATGAAAAAAGACAATAAACTCTTTCCGCGTCTGGAACAACTCAACATCATTGGAGCGTCGCTGTCGAAAGAGCACGATATTCATCGTCTGATTGAGGCCATCCTGGTCGCTGCCAAAACCATCACTCATGCTGACGGCGGCACGCTTTATCTCCTGACAGAAGATCGATCAGCCTTGCGTTTTGAGATCATGCGCACTGACTCATTAAATATTTCGATGGGTGGCACGACAGGGCAGCCGGTTACTTTCCCTGATCTGCCCCTCATTAACAGTAAAGGCCGGCCCAATACCGCGATGGTAGCCGCGTATGCCGCCATCCATATCAAGACGATCAATATCGCTGATGCGTATATGGAAGAAGGCTTTGATTTTTCCGGCACGCGTGCGTTTGACGAGCAAACAGGCTATCGCTCGCAATCTTTCCTCACGGTACCGATGGTCAATCACGAAGACGAACTCATTGGCGTGCTGCAACTGATTAATGCGTTCGATCCGGTCAAAAGAGAGGTGATTGCCTTTTCCGCAGCCGATCAAAGCCTGGCTGAGTCGCTTGCATCACAAGCCGCCATCGCGCTGACTACCCGACAGTTAATCAACCAGCAAGAAGAGCTTTTCGAATCATTCATCAGGCTCATCAATCTGGCGATTGACGAAAAATCACCCTATACCGGCGGCCACTGCCAGCGAGTGCCGGCGCTAACCATGATGCTGGCCGAAGCCGTGAATGCCACCACGACAGGCCCATTAGCTGCGTTTACCATGAATGACCAGGATCGTTACGAGCTAAAAATTGCCGGCTTGTTACACGATTGCGGCAAAGTCACCACGCCTGTGCATGTGGTCGATAAAGCCACCAAACTGCAAACTATTTTTGATCGCATTCATTTGGTTGATACCCGCTTTGAGGTATTAAAGCGCGATGCCGAAATTACCGCCTTGCGCCAGCAATTAGCCCTGCGCGCAAAAACCGATGCATCAGCCGAAGCCCGCGTGCAGAGCACGCTGGCTGAACAACTGCGTGCGTTGGATGCAGACCGTGATTTTCTGCGTCAGGCGAATATCGGTTGTGAATCCATGGCTGCAAGCGATCAACAACGCGTGCGCACGATCGGCACTGAGCGGGAATGGCGGAATGTGGATGGCTTGCAGACTGAGTTTCTTACCGCAGAAGAAATAGAAAATCTCACCATCCGCTCTGGCACGCTAACGCAAAAAGAACGCGAAACCATCAACTATCACATCGTCGCCACCAACAAGATGCTGGAACAATTACCCTGGCCCAAGCATTTGAAAAATGTACCTGAATACGCTGGTGGCCATCACGAGCGTATGGATGGCAAAGGTTATCCCAAGGGCCTCACGCGCGAGCAAATGAGCGTGCAGGCGCGCACCATGGGGATTGCCGACATTTTCGAGGCACTCACCGCGCGCGACCGGCCCTACAAGAATGGCATGAAGCTCTCGCAGGCGATGAAGATTCTCGCCAATTTCAAGAAGAACGGCCACATTGATCCCGATCTCTTTGATATTTTTTTCAAGCAAGGCGTTTATCAACGTTATGCCGAGCAGTTTCTTGAGTCTGAGCAAATAGACGCCGTGAATGAGGCGGATCTATTGACGTAATGCGGAATTAATTTGAAAGAATGTGACACAATGTGACACGTTGTGACACGTTGTGACGTTTTTTGTCAGGTAGTATGCAGAATTTTTTAAAGGGTTACGTGCAAATGCTGGTGTAGTCAGCGTTTCATATTTTGGCATGGCCTGTGCTTTATCCATCGTAGCGGCACCCGTCGCATTTCTTTGCAAAGGAGATTACATATGAACAAGCTGCAAAAGGGTTTTACCCTGATCGAGCTGATGATTGTCGTGGCAATTATCGGCATTCTGGCCGCGATTGCGATTCCGCAGTTCACCGAGTACACCAAGAAGGGCGAGAACAAGGCCGCACAGTCGGATGCGAAAAATCTGCTGACCTCTGCACTCGCTAACGCTAACTAATTCAAAGGACATTCAAATGAAAAAGATACTTGTGATTGGTTTGATCTCCAGCTTCTTCTCGGCAGGCGCGTTTGCTGCGGCCTGTGATGGCGCCGGCACAAATACGGATGTTACGGCACCTAGCTCTTCAACCGGGCCAACTGGTGAGCTATGTGCCTGCAATGGCGGGGTTGCCGCCAAGGTGAAGATTAATGGAGGTGCTGGTGTCGCGGTAGCGACGCCAGTTTTTGTTAGAACAGGTTTTGATATGCAGTGCTCTGCAAACACGATTGTAAGCTTCAACGAAGTTTCAGGCGTTGCATTTGCTGTGGCTTCCGGTTCTAAAAAGGGTAATAAGACGTTCATTGGTTCAAGTGCGGGTGGCGGGATTGCTGAGTCTGGTACCTGTGCCACTACTGGGTGCACTGGTGCTAACGTGACGACTGCAAACGGCTTGGCGACGACTGCCTCCTCCTCGTAATTTAGGCTGTTTTTCATTAGAAAAGAGCGCACCAGTGGGTGCGCTCTTTTTCCTTAAGGTGACGCCCCATGTGGCAGTTCATGCTTTCCGCCGGACGTGCCGGGCTGCGTAGCCGGAGTATTCAGTCCATCCTGATTCTCGGTGCTTTGCTGATGGGGGTCGCGTATCTTTCCGCGTCGTTTTCTCCGCGTCAACCGCAGACGGTGGCGCTGGATGTGGGTTTGTCTGGCCTGCGTATCACGCTGATTTTGTTTTCACTGTTCTGGGTGCAAGAGCTGGTCGCGCGTGAAATCGAGCGGCGCACGGTGTTGTTTTCACTCACTTATCCGGTGCCTCGTGGCCGCTATATTGTCGGCCGCTATCTGGGCGTGCTCGGGCTGCTGGCCCTGGCGGCCTTGCTGCTCGGGCTTTTGCTCTGGGTAGTGGTGCTGGGTTTGGGCAAAGGTTACGCGCAGGGTTTTTCGGTAGTTCTTGGTTTGCCCTACTGGAGCACCGTAGCCGGGTTGTGGATTGATGCAGCGGTGGTTGCAGCCTTTGCGCTGTGGGTTTCCACCTTCTCTACCGTGCCGATGCTGCCTTTGGCGCTGGGCCTGGCGTTTGCCGTGGGTGGCAAGAGCCTGGGCGCGGTGGCCGAGTATCTGGCCAGGGGGGCGGACGGCGACCAGGCATTGATGCGTTTGGCGCCGGTCATTGAGGCCATTCAATGGGTGCTACCTGATCTGTCGCGGCTTGATTTTCGGGCATGGCCGATGTACGACCTGGCACCTGCGAGTCAGGCGGTCGAGTTGGGTTTATTGATGGCGGCAAGTTACGTCGCACTGCTGCTCACCCTGGCGGTGATGACCTTCACCTGCCGGGATTTTGAATAACCAGCGTGAATAGTCGGCGCTCATGAGACGGCGGATAGAGTGAATATCGTGACCAGTTTGCGCAAACAATGGCCGGTCGCCATCATGGCGGTGCTTTTGGCACTCACTTTTGCCGCCATCACGCAGCGGTTGAAATCTGCGCCACGGCAGATGGTTGTCGTCGAGATGCAAGTGGCCTTGCCGTTATTCGTGCAAGTGTTCCTGGCCATGGGCGACCGTTATCTGGCAGCCAACATCGCGGCGATTCGTGCCCTGGTTGTCTCCACCGAGAAAATGAAACCCGAGGATTACGCCATTCTCGGCAAAGTGCAAAAAGATGTGTCCTGGCTCAATCCCGCGCATGAAGATAACTACTACATAGCCTTCGCGATTCTGCCTCAGTATGGCGAAGTGGATGCGACGCAAACGATTCTCGCGCGTGCCAGCCGCGTGCGATTTTTCGATTACCAGCCCGCGTTTTTTTACGGCTTCAATCAGTGGTATTACAAACACGATCCGGCAGGCGCTGCTGCCTGGATGCGTGAAGCCGCATTAAAACTGCCCGACCCCGACCAGCAACTGACCATGCAGAACATGGCCGCGCGCTGGGCGGATAAAGCGCAGGATACCGAACTGGCGATTCGCATCGTCGAGGCGATGGTTAAAGAAGCGCGGCGTAAGGATTTTCGCGTCTATCTCGAACAGCGGGTAGCGCGTTTGCGCCAATTGCAGCAGCTGAAAATGGCAGCGGAAAGTTACCATGAGCGCTTCGGCGCGCCCGTACCCAATCTGCAGGAACTGGTTAATTCCGGGATTCTCCCCGCGCTGCCGCAAGATCCATTCGGTTTCGGCTTTGGTTTCGACCGGCAGGGCAACATCGCTTTACGTACATCACCTCCGCCATCATGACTCATGCCATAGACATCCACGACCTGCGCAAAACCTACCCGCGCCGCTGGGCATCGCCGCCGTTTGAGGCATTGAAGGGCGTTTCATTAACCGTTGCCGAGGGCGAAGTGTTTGGCTTCATCGGCCCGAATGGTGCGGGCAAGAGCACGCTGATCAAGATCCTTACCGGCGTGATGCGCCCATCGCAGGGCAATGCCGCCCTGTTTGGCGTCGACGTGCTGGATAGCGCTGCGCGCAAGGGCCTCGGCTATGTGCCGGAAAACCCCAGTCTGCCGGATTATCTGACGCCGCTGGAAATTCTTGGCATGGGGCTGACATTGCACAAGCGGCAAATGGGGAAACAGCGGGCGAATCAAAAGGCGCACTGCATGCAATGGCTTGAGCGCCTTGGTCTGGGCGAGGTCGCCAATAAAACCGTGCGCGGGTTTTCCAAAGGCATGGCGCAGCGCACGGCGCTGGCGCATGCGCTGGCGGTGCAGCCGCGCCTGTTGATTCTTGACGAGCCGCTGTCTGGCCTCGACCCGATCGGCCGCCGTGATGTAGTGGATATCCTCGCCGACTACCGGCAGCAGGGCGGCACGATTTTTTTGACTTCGCATGTGCTGCACGATGTCGAACGCCTGGCCGACCGTTTTGGCCTGATCCACAAGGGCGAACTGCGCGCTGTGCGCTCACCGGCCGAGTTGGCAGGCGAGGATGATCGCGTGCTGGTGCGCAGCCAGGGCGCGGCCGTGGTGTTGACCGGCATGCAGCCAGAACCCGGCGGCCGCTGGGTGATCGAAGTGCCGCGCACCGCACTGTGGCCAACCTTGCATGCACTGGAAGCTGCCGGGCATGCCGTGATCGAGGTTAAACCGACGCTATCGCTGGAAACGGCGTTCATGCATGTCGTCCAGGGCGGCTGAAAAAGCGACTGAAAAGTCGGCTCTGCTGATACGGCCCGGCCCCTGGGCAACAGGCAGCTTGCTGCTGCTGGCTTTCCTGTTCTGGCTGCTTAATCATCCCTATCAAGGCATCTGGCACGATGCGCGCGTGTATGGGCTGATCGCTGCGCACTGGATTTATCCCGAGGCGCTGGCCAACGATCTGTTCTTCCGCTTTGGTTCGCAAGGCAGTCTTAGCCTGTTCACCCCAGTCTATGGCGAGCTGGTGCGTGTGCTGGGGCTGGATGTCGCCGCGCGATTGGTCGTGCTTTCAGGCGGTGCGCTGTGGGTTGCGGCGTTGTTTGCGCTTTCACGCACGATGCTGGCTAATGAGCGTGGCGACACGCTGGCGGGGCGCTTTGCGGTGCTGTTCGGCGTGATGCTATCAGTAAGTTATTCGCCCAACGCATCAGTTTTTGTGCTCAATGAAAACTTCGCCACGGCGCGCTCGTGGGCCATGCCAGCCGGCGTCATAGCAGTAGGACTGCTGGCCGTCGGCAGGACGTGGTGGGCCAGCGGGGTTGCGCTATTGTCATGTCTTTTGCATCCTTTGCTGGGTATCTGGCCCTTGGTGCTGATTGTACTTACCCGTCTGCCGATGCGCCAGGCGCTTGCGCTGACGTTACTCCCCACGCTGGCTTTGATAGCTATTGGTATGCTCAATTTAGATGCTCCGCGCTGGCGCCTGATGGGCGGCGAGTGGCTGGATTATCTGCGCGCCACGTCGGATATTCTTTTCAAGTCGCCTGATAACACTCGGCTACCGGTGTATTTTACTGTGCTGGCCGGACTGCTCGCCGGTGCACGTGCCGGTAGCCAACGACTGCGACCACTGTATGCGCGACTGCTTGCGCTGACTTGTGGCGGGTTGCTGCTGGCGCTGGTTTCTGCCTATTGGCTGCCACTCGAAATTGTGGTACAGGGGCAACCCTGGCGGGTGTTCTGGCTGGCGATTCCGGTCGCGGGTTTTGCCTTGCTGGATGTGATTCAGTGTGCATCAGCCACTTTTCGTGTCGTGCCTTTGCTGATTGGTAGTGTGCTTGCACTGATGGCACTGGATGACGCATTCCTTCAACCCATTGTCTGGCTAATCTGCGGGGTGAGTCTTGTGCCCAGGCATTATCTCGTAATGCTCGCAGAAAGGGCTTGCTCCTGGCGCAAGACGGTTTGGGTAGTGATGATTGCGCTCTGGCTTGTGGCGCTACCGGGATTCATCGTGGAGCTTGATATTGCCGGTGCGCGTTTTATTACGCCTTGGTGGCCAGAGGCTCTTTGGCTGCATGGTCTTGTAGCGGGGAGCATGTGGCCACTGCCGTTGTTGTTGGCATGGCTGTTTGGCCAGAAAAATATGCTGTTGTTGGCGATGAAGATGATGCCAATTGTTATCGCAGGGCTGCTGATCTGGGTGTTCGCATACTGGGATAAGCGTCCGGAGCCATTGCGGCTTATGGAAGCGAGTTATCTGAACAGCCGCCAGTCACCCCATCCATTCGTCAAATACATCCAGAGCGGCGATATTGTGGTCTGGCCGGAACGGGAATTGACAGTCTGGCTGACCCTGCATACCGCCAATTATTGGAGCAAGGCGCAGGGCATTGGCGTGGTGTTTTCGCAGGAGAAGTTCACCGAGTGGCAGCGGCGTGGGGTATTGGTAGAGGGTGCGTCCCGTCGCCTGACGTTGTGCGCTGATCCGATAGTGGATTGGGTGGTGGCAACACAGCTGATCCCGAGCATTGCGCCGCTGGCTGTCCTTCCTGACGCGGTGCTGTATGCCTGCTCGCCTCTGCGTGCCGTGTCACCAGCGCCGACTTTTTGAGAATCTCAGGAAGACTGAATGCTCGCAAAAAACACCAACCTGCTTTTTGCTCTTATCAACCTGATGGCGGTTGCGGTCGTCTTCACGGGTTGGTGGCCGGTGCCTGGAAGTTATTTTCTGCTCGAACCCGCTTTATTTTGTTCGATGGCCATGCTGTGTTTGCTTATATTGTCAGTGAGCGAAGTGCGTGTCGACCGACGCAGCTTGTTCGCTTATGGTGCGTTTACTGCCTGGGTGGTTCTTTCCGATGCACTTAGCGGCGAATTTTTACCGGCGTTGGCGCGTGATGTTCATTGGTTGATTCTGCCGCTTCTAGTTGTTCTCTACGCGCGGCTTTTCGCCGGGAGCGAAGATATGCTCAAAGTGTTGCAAGTGGTGGTTGCGCTAAGTTTGATCATTATTTGCTACCGTTTAATCGACGGCGCTGATGCGGTTGTTAACTGGGTCAAGTTGCCAATTTTTGGCAATATCCGCCGCTTGGCCATGACGGTTGGGTTGATGAGTGTATTCCTCTACCGAGATGCCGGATATCGCCAAAGCGAGCAGTGGTTATTTGTACTGGCTCGGATTATTGGCTTGAGTTTGCTGTTTTGGTCAGGCAGCAGAGGGGCTATTCTGTCCTGGCTACTCGCATTTTTAACGTTTATCTGGTTAACCGGTCAGTGGTCAGCGTTGCGCGGTTGGCTGCTTGAAGTGATTATGGCTGTAGCACTGGCGCTTTGGTTCGATGTCGGGAATCCCTCGATGGGCTTTTTGAACGCTTTTTTTCGCAGCGGGATTGGCGCTAGTGGTATCGATGGCATGTCTTCGGGCAGGTTGAGTTTATGGCTGAAAACGCTTGATGCGTTACACAAGCCCGGCGTCGCACTTTTTGGTGCCGGTGGCAATGGCTTCGTGCGCTTACGCCTGATGTTCGACCAGATATTTCATCCACATAACATCGGTTTGCAAGTATTGGCTGACTGGGGTGCAGGGGGTTTTCTTTTGCTGCTGTGGCTGGTCAGGCAGGGGATGCCTGAGCGTTCCGCCTGGAAGGCAAGCAAAGACAGCATGACGGGGTTAGGTGCGGCTCTCATGGTGTTTCTTTTGCTGACTGGTTTGCTGGATGGCGGGCTTTACCATCTGCAATATCTTTTCTTTGCGGCTATCGCCTTTGCGCTAACAGCCAAGCCAATTGCCGTGGCTGCAAACGATGACGAAGGTATCGCCCAGCAGATAGCGGTCTCCCGTCTTGGTATCGCGGGGTTGCTGTTTGCAGCCATGTTTTTGCATTGGATGGTCAGGGATTATCGCGCGGTCTGGCCGGTAACTCCTCATTTGCATCAGCCTTATGTCGTACCTCATCGTGGCTAGGCAGAATTTGTTTTTCTACTTTTTTCTTCGTGATATTCCTCTTCGACATTCACCGTCCAGATCGCCGACTTGTCGGTTGAGCCCGAAAGGATGGCTTCCACCGCAAGCTTGGCGGTGATCATCGAGTGGTCCTGGTTGTTGTAGCGGTGCATGCCGTTGCGGCCGACGAGGAACAGATTGCTGATGCCATCAGTGAATTCGCGCAGGGTATCGAAACGGTCGTAGCTGCCGAAATAGGCCGGGTAGGCTTTAGGTACGCGGGCGACGTGCCAGTCGAGTGTGTCGGCGGGATCGATGAGGTCGATCTTGGCCAGTTCGGCAATGGCGAAGCGCGAAAATTCTTCGTCACTCATGCGCCAGAGCTCATCCTCCTCCTGGCAGAAGTATTCGAGGCCCATCCAGATCGTGTCAGGATCATTGACCAGCGCCGGACTCCAGTTGTTGAAAATTTGCAGACGGCCAATTTTTACATCCGGTTCCTGGATGTAAATCCAGGTGTCGGGCAAAAGGTTCAGCGGTGGTTTTCCCTCAGGACGTGGTTTGAGTTTTTTCAGCAGCAGGCCCATAGTGATGAAGTCGCGATACATCAGGCCATCCGCTATGGTAAGCACCTCTTCCGGCGCAGGGGGTTGCAAGGCTTGCACCATGTCACGCAGGGGCATGGTGGAGATCGCCCAGTTGCCGTGCCACCAGCGCCGAACCTTGTCCGCATCTTCGGTCTCAATCGCGACGATGCGATTATTTTCGCGTTTGAGCGTGACGACCTTCAAGCCAAAGTGAATTTCGCCGCCTTTGGCGCACAGTTCTTCGGCAGCGATGCGCCATATTTGGCCCGGGCCGAATTTGGGATAGAGAAAGCGCTCGATTAGGCTGGTTTCCGTGCCTTTTTGCGCGACATTGGCGCTGCTGCCACTGGAAAAGGTTTTTTTTGCCGCATGCAAAATGGCTTTGGTGATTGACAAGCCCTTGATGCGTTGCGCGCCCCATTCCGGGCTGATGGCGCGGCAGGCGACGCCCCAGACTTTTTCGGTGTAGTTCTTGAAAAAGGTGCGATACAACTCGCCGCCGAAACGGTTGTAGAAAAAGTCTTCCAGGTTTTTTTCCGGCTTGCGTGGAAACAGGCTGGCCCAAACGTAAGTGACGCCGATGCGCACGAGCCGCACGGGGCCGAGGTTGGCCATGGTTTTCTTTGAAAGCGAAATCGGATAGTCAAAAAAGCGGCGCAGAAAATAAATGCGCGAGAGGCGTGGGCGGACCAGCAGGTGGCGATCGTTCTTGGGGATTACCGAAAAACCGTCGGCGTCCTTGTCAGGGGCAACGGGCATCATCTGTCGCCACCAGTTCATCACCCAGTCAGACTTGGAAAAGAAGCGGTGGCCACCGATGTCCATGCGGTTGCCCTTGTATTCGATGGTACGAGAAATTCCACCGACATCGTTGAGCGCTTCGAGCACGATGGGCCGGATATCGGAGTTTCTGGCAAGTTCAAGCGCAGCCGTCAGGCCAGCGGGGCCGGCACCGATGATGAGGGCAATTTGCATCATGGCAGTATTCCCCTTGGGGTCGTCGAGGCCTGTGGGGGCGAAAAAAGCAGCCAGCGACGTAGAGAAAAATTGAACAATAGAATGGTTGCGGTTGCTACGATTTTTGATAGCAGGTAATACAGACCGGCATGCTCTGTTAATAACCAGAGCAGTAAATTGTTAAGCAAGAGCCCTATAAAACCAATCGCGCCAAACACCATGAACTCATGCCAGCGGTTTGGCATGCGGCGAAAATCAAAAACCCAGGCCAGGCAGAGCAGGTAGTTGGTGGTAAGGCCGACGCAAAAAGCGAGCGAGGCAGAGAGGAGATAGTGGATGCCGACATGCTCTGTAAGAAAATAAAGACAAGCAAAGTCAACCGCAAAGCTTAATCCGCCAACGCCGAGATAACGAATGAATTGCCGGGTGGGCAGAGAAGAAAAATTCATTTTCATAAGCGAGTTTGCGCAAGCACCAGTGTCAGGTAAATTACGCGTAGTAGACTACTTGAGGATCGGCTATTTCGGGGCGTATCCATCTTCCGATAAGAGGCGTAAAACAAATGAACTTCGATAAAGAACTCGATGCGCGTGGCTTGAAATGTCCGTTGCCGATTTTGCGCACCAAGAAGGCACTGGTTGAGTTAAAGTCCGGCCAGGTGTTGCGAATACTGGCGACAGATCCTGGCTCGGTACAAGACTTTGCAGCATTTTCTCGCCAGACAGGTAATGCCTTGCTTGGCAGTCAAAGCCTTGATGGTGAGTTTGAGTTTTTTATGCGGCGCAAATAATCGGCATCAATACGCAAGACTCAATATTCAGTGGATCGGTCCGCAATCAACATGAAACCAGCCGCGATATTTGTGCGCTCAGCTTGTCTCGTAGTGCGACAAACCCTGCCAGTCGCTCGCGCTCCTGGGCGACGACATTGGCTGGAGCGCGTTCGACAAAGCTCGCGGTTTGCAGCTTGTTTTCGGCTTTGACGATCTCCCCTTCAATGCGCGCGAGTTCTTTGCCGATGCGCTCTTTTTCAGCAGCGACATCAATCTCGATTTTCAGCATCAGGCGGAAGTCGCCGACGATTTGCACGGGGGCATCGGTGTCTGGCAAGGTCTCAGCTACCGTGACTTCGGATAGTTTGGCTAACGCGGCTAAATAAGGTGCGTAAGCTTGCAATGTCGCCGTCTCACCAGCGCCGACTAATGGCACTTTCTGCGCGGGCGATAAATTCATCTCGCCACGCAGGCTGCGGCAGGCATTCACCATGTCCTTCAATATCGCAACCCAGGCTTCAGCGGCGGGGTCGATGGCGATCTGGTTGGCTTTTGGATAGGCTTGCAGCATGATGGATTCGCTGCCATCGCCTGTGGCTTTGCCCGCAATCGGGGCGACTTTCTGCCACAGTTCTTCAGTAATAAAAGGAATCAGCGGATGCACCACGCGCAGCACGGCTTCCAGCACGCGAATCAGCGTGCGGCGCGTGCCGCGTTGCTGGGCTTCGTTGCCATTTTGCAGCTGCACCTTGGCCAGTTCCAGATACCAGTCGCAGTATTCATCCCAAATGAATTCATACGCGGTCTTGGCGAGCAGATCGAAACGGTAATCGGCAAAATGTCTGGCGGCGTCGGCTTCCAGCGCTTGCAGGCGGCTGATGATCCAGCGATCGGCGGGCGAGAGTTCAATCGGCCCGATGCCGCCGCAGGCTGCGTTTTCGCGGACGGGCGGAATGCCGCAGTCCTTGCCCTCGCAGTTCATCAGCACAAAGCGCGTGGCGTTCCACAGCTTGTTGCAGAAATTGCGATAGCCCTCGCAGCGATGCATGTCGAACTTGATGTCGCGGCCGGGGCTGGCCAGGCTCAAAAAGGTAAAGCGCAGCGCATCGGTGCCGAAAGCGGGAATGCCACCGGGGAATTCTTTTCGCGTGCGCTTTTCGATTTTTTGCGCGTCCTTCGGGTTCATCAAGCCGGTGGTGCGCTTTTCCACCAGATCATCGAGCGTGATGCCGTCGATCAAATCAATCGGGTCGAGCACATTGCCCTTTGACTTGCTCATTTTCTGGCCTTCGGCGTCGCGAATCAGGCCATGCACATAGACATGCTTGAAGGGAATTTTGCCGGTGAGGTATTTGGTCATCATCACCATGCGCGCGACCCAAAAGAAAATGATGTCAAAGCCGGTGACAAGCACCGTTGATGGCAAGTAAAGATCCAGTGCGGGGTTGGATTGTGTTGGATATTCGGGCGTCCAGTCGAGCGTGGAGAACGGCCACAGAGCAGAGGAATACCAGGTGTCGAGCACATCTTCATCGCGCTTGAGTTGGCCGGTATAACCATTCTTTGCCGCGATTGACGTTGCTTCAGCCTCATTGTGCGCGACGATGATTTTGCCATCATCGGTATACCAGGCGGGAATCTGATGTCCCCACCAAAGCTGGCGCGAGATGCACCAGTCCTGGATGTTGTTCAGCCACTGGTTGTAGGTATTCACCCAGTTTTCGGGCACGAACTTGATCTCGCCCGATGAGACAGCTTCCAGCGCCTTGCCAACGATGGACTGGCCATCCGTGCCGGGTTTGCTCATGGCCACGAACCACTGGTCGGTGAGCATCGGTTCGATGATGACGCCCGTGCGGTCGCCGCGCGGCACTGTCAGCTTGTGCGGCTTGACGCTCTCCAAAAGTCCCGCCGCCTCAAGGTCGGCGATGATGACACGGCGGGCTTCAAAGCGGTCAAGTCCCTGGTATTCTTCTGGTGCGGTGTCGTTGATTTTGGCGTTGAGGCCCAGGATTGAGATCATCGGCAGCTTGTGGCGCTGCCCTACCGCATAGTCATTGAAGTCATGTGCAGGCGTGACTTTCACCACGCCGGTGCCGAACTCCTTGTCGACATAGCTATCCGCAATGATGGGAATCTCGCGGTTGCACAGCGGCAAAATCACGTGCTTTCCGATCAGGTGCGCATAGCGCTCATCCTCCGGATGCACCATTACCGCCACGTCGCCGAGCATGGTCTCCGGCCGCGTCGTGGCAACAGTGAGATGGCCGCTACCGTCGGCCAGTAGGTAGCGGATGTGCCACATCGAGCCGTCTTCTTCCTCGCTCACCACTTCGAGGTCGGAGACGGCTGTACCCAGCACCGGGTCCCAATTCACCAGTCGTTTGCCACGGTAGATCAAGCCTTCGTTGTACAGCCGCACAAAGGTTTCGGTGACGATTTTCGACAGCCCCGCATCCATCGTGAAGCGCTCGCGCGTCCAGTCGGGGCTGGTTCCCAGGCGGCGCATTTGCTGCGTGATGGCACCGCCGGAATATTCCTTCCATTCCCACACTTTTTCGATGAATTTTTCGCGGCCCAGATCATGGCGCGAGACGCCCTGCGCATCGAGCTGGCGCTCGACCACAATTTGCGTGGCGATGCCCGCGTGGTCTGTGCCCGGTTGCCACAGCGTGTTGTCGCCGCGCATGCGGTGGTAGCGGGTCAGCGCATCCATGATGGCCTGATTGAAGCCGTGGCCCATGTGCAGCGTGCCGGTAACGTTCGGTGGCGGTAGCAGGATGCAGAAACTATCGGTTTTGGTTGTGTCCAACCCCGCTGCAAAGTAGCCACGAGATTCCCAGATCGGGTACCAGCGTTTTTCAATTTCAGCAGGTTCAAAGCTCTTGGCAAGTTCCATGGGGCACGCAGATGGCGAAAAACACCAATTCTAGCGGAAGCCAATGCTAGCCTGCGCTAAAAGTCGGCTGCACCGAGTTTTCCGTTATCATTGCAGCTTCTCGCAGAAAGTTCTGCGCTGCTTTCTTTTATTCATGATTCGTAAGCTGTTTCACCGCGTTTTTCGTCGCGGCGGCCCGCTGCCTTCGGGTAAGCCGGGGCTGATTCCTTTGGCTCGCCATGGTATCCACCGTGATAGCGTCTCGCCCGGCGCGCGGCGCACGTGCGAGGCACTGCAAAAGGCGGGTTATACCGCCTATGTGGTGGGTGGGGCGGTGCGCGATTTGATCGCAGGCATTGTGCCGAAAGATTACGACATCGCCACCAGTGCCACGCCGGAGCAGGTGCGGAATCTGTTTCGTCGCTCGCGCATTATCGGCCGCCGGTTTCAGATTGTGCATGTGATGCAGGGTAGCGAAATGTTGGAAGTTTCCACTTTTCGCGCTGCGCACGATGCAGATACCGCCAAGGACGAACATGGTCGCGTGCTGCGCGATAACGTATTTGGTTCTATGGCAGAAGACGCCGCGCGGCGCGACTTTACGGTGAATGCGCTGTATTACGATCCCACGACGCAAATCGTGCACGATTACCACCACGGCGTGGCCGATTTAAAGCAGAAAACACTGCGCATGATCGGCGAGCCGACTGTACGTTATCGTGAGGACCCGGTGCGCATGCTGCGCGCGGTGCGGCTTTCCGCCAAGCTGGGATTGATGCTTGACCCTGCTTTGCGCGCGCCGATCCGGGCGATGGCTGATTTGATGGAAAACGTGCCGGTGGCACGTGTGTTCGACGAGATGTTGAAGCTGCTCTTTTCCGGCCATGCCGTGGAATGTGTCAAGCGCTTGCGCGATGATGGACTGCATCATGGCTTGTTGCCGCTGCTGGATGTGATTCTTGAACAGCCGCTGGGCGAAAAGTTTGTGCTTTTGGCTTTAACCAGCACCGATGCGCGCGTCAAGGCGGGCAAGTCGCTCTCGCCAGGCTATCTGTTTGCCACGTTGCTGTGGCACGAAGTGCTGGCCAACTGGGAGATACGCAAAGCTCGCCGCGAACTGCCTACGCCAGCGCTGTACGAAGCAATGGATGAAGTGCTTGACCAGCAGGGTGAGAAGCTTGCCATCACGCGCCGCATCGCGGGCGACATCAAGGAAATATGGGCATTGCAGCCGCGTTTCGAGAAGCGTGCGGGCAAATCGCCGCATCGTTTGCTGGAGCAGCCACGCTTTCGCGCGGCGTATGATTTTCTGGCCTTGCGCGCAGAAAGTGGCGAGATTGATCAAGAGCTCGCCGACTGGTGGCACGATTTTCAAATGGCCGATCTAGCGGGGCGCGAAGCCATGCTCTTGCCTGATAGCGGGCTGAAGAAACGGCGCCGTCGTCGTGCCAAAAAGCCAGCAGACGGCTTGGCTCATGCAGGCGATGCTTTGAGCACAACAGAATCCACGGTAAGCGACGAGGATTAAATTAAACCGTGGGCGTGCGTTGTTTTGTCGCGCTGGGCGCTAATCTTGGCGATCCGGTAACCACCGTGAAGGCGGCGCTGGCCGCATTGCGTGAATTGCCGCAGATGGAATTGGTTACTGCTTCATCGCTTTATCGCACCGCGCCCGTGGGTTTGACGCCGGGTTTAACGGATCAGCCCGACTTTATTAACGCTGTGGTGGAGATGAGCACCGTATTGCCAGCGCCGATTTTTCTGGCCGAATTATTTGCCATCGAGGCACGCTTTGGTCGCCAACGCGATTTTGCTACCCCTGTGCCGAATGCGCCGCGCACGCTGGATCTCGATCTGCTGCTGTATGGCGATTTAGTGAGCCATGACGTGCAACTCACCTTGCCTCATCCGCGTTTACACGAGCGGGCATTTGTGCTGGCACCGTTGGCTGAAATTGCGCCGCAGTTGGTGGTTTCGGGGATGGGTGCAGTCAGTGCCCTACTGGCGAAATGCGCCGGGCAACAGATTGAACGGCTGGGCCCGTAAATGAACCTCTAAACCATGCCGCAGATTCCCTTTCTCTGGCAGACTGCTTTGCTGCTTGCCGCCTCGAATGTCTTCATGACTTTCGCCTGGTATGCGCATTTGAAGAATCTCAGTGATAAGCCCTGGTGGATCGCTGCGCTGGTCTCGTGGGGTATCGCGTTGTTCGAGTATTTATTGCAGGTGCCAGCCAATCGTATTGGCTATCAGGCATTGTCCTTGGGACAATTGAAGATTCTGCAGGAAGTCATTACCCTCGCAGTGTTCGTTCCTTTTGCAGCTTTCTACATGCGTCAGCCGCTCAAGCTGGATTATCTGTGGGCGGCTTTGTGTATCCTAGGTGCCGTTTATTTTATTTTCAGATCACCATGACCTATCTCGCATCGAATAAACCCATCACCCTGCCTGAGCTGATCCGCATGAAAAAGGAGAGCGAAAAAATTGCCATGCTGACCGGCTATGACGCCAGCTTCGCTGCGCTCGAAGACCGTTGTGGCGTGGATGTGATTCTCGTTGGCGATTCGCTCGGCAATGTATTGCAAGGCAAGACCTCGACCCTGCCGGTAAGCATGGATCAAATGGTATATCACACCGAATGTGTCGGCCATATGGCGCAGCGCGCGATGTGCGTGACGGACATGCCGTTTGGCAGCTATCACGAATCCAAAGAGCAGGCCATGCGCAATGCCGTGCGCCTGATGGCGGCAGGCGCTGAAATGGTCAAGCTCGAAGGGGGTGCCGTGATGGCCGAGACCGTGCACTTTTTGGTTGCACGTGGTGTGCCGGTGTGCGCACACATTGGCCTCACGCCGCAATCGGTGCATGCGCTGGGCGGCTATCGCGTGCAGGGGCGGGGCGATGCGGCCGCAGCCCGCATGAAGGCGGACGCCACAGCGCTGGAAGATGCCGGTGCAAGTCTGATGGTGATGGAAATGGTGCCGGCCGAACTGGCCGGTGAAATTACGCAACTGCTGAAAGCCTGCGCCACGATAGGCATAGGTGCAGGCAAGGATTGCGACGGACAAGTGCTGGTGCTGCACGATATGCTGGGCGTGTATCCCGGCAAGAAAGGCCGATTTGTTAAAGACTTCATGCGCGATGCACAGAGCATTGACGGGGCCGTCACTGCGTATGTCAACGCCGTTAAAGACGGCAGCTTCCCTGCACCGGAGCATTGTTACTAATGCAGGTGCACGCAACGATTGCAGACGTGCGCGCAGCGCGTACGGCAATGGGTGTGCAGCGTGTGGCGGTTGTCCCCACCATGGGCAATCTGCATGCGGGGCATATTTCGCTGATGCGCCAGGCACGAGAATATGCCGATGTGGTCATGGCGACTATTTTTGTGAATCGCCTGCAATTCCGGCCAGGTGAGGATTTTGAAAAATATCCGCGCACCTTTGCGGCGGATTGCGCACAACTGGAAGCCGCTGGCGTTGATCATCTGTTCGCGCCTGTCGAGGCCGAGATATATCCGCAGCCGCAAACCTATTATGTCGAGCCACCGCCAGAGCAGGCGGACATTCTGGATGGCGAATTTCGCCCCGGCCATTTTCGTGGCATGGCGACGGTAGTGTTAAAACTGTTGCAGATCACTCAGCCCGATATGGCTTTGTTCGGCAAGAAGGATTATCAGCAGTTGATGGTGATCCGCAACATGGTGGCGGACTTTAATCTGCCCATACAAATCATCGGTGGCGAGACGGTGCGCGCGGAGGATGGCCTGGCACTGTCGTCGCGCAATGGCTATTTGTCAACGGCAGAGCGGATTGAGGCACCACGCCTGTTTCAGGTGATAACGAAGGTAGCTGCGGCCGTGCGGGCGGGGAATCTTGACTACAAGCAGCTTGAACAAGAGGCCATGGTCCAATTGCAGGTTCATGGTTGGTTGCCGGAATATGTTGCATTGCGTAAAAAACTTGATTTACAATGCGCCCCCGCTCACGATTCCGGTCTGGTGGTGTTGGCAGCTGCGCGTTTAGGCAGCACGCGCCTCATCGACAATCTGGAAGTTTAGGCCACTGCGATGCGCTCATGCCGGTGGTGTGCCAGTAGCGAAATGAATGCGCCAGCAGTTGATGTGGCGATGTGATGTATCCCAATGGTAATTGCCTCCCCTTTGCATGAGAAAGGAACGACAATGCAGCGCATGATGCTGAAATCAAAAATTCACCGTGTTACGGTGACACAAGCCGAGCTGCACTATGAAGGCTCCTGTGCGATTGATGAAAACCTGCTTGACGCAGCGGACATCAAGGAATACCAGCAGATCGACATTTACAACGTGAATAATGGCGAGCGTTTTACCACCTATGCCATTCGCGCAGAACGTAGTACCGGAACCATCTCGGTGAATGGCGCCGCCGCCCGCAAGGCAGCACCGGGCGACTTGTTAATCATTGCCAGCTATGCAACGATGAATGAAATCGAGTTGGTGAATTTTGAGCCGGATCTGGTGTACGTGGATGCGAAAAACCGCATTACGCATCACAGCAAGAAAATCCCGACGCAAGCGGCTGCCTGATTTAGGTTGTTGCAATAAAAAAAGCCCGCGTTGTTTTTCAGTGCGGGTTTTTTTATATTTCCATCTTGTTCAGAGTTTCTCCAGTCTTATTGTCGATGTGACTTAATCATCCCGCAAGACGCGAGTCATGAAAACTCTTAAGACTTGGTTTTAAAACCGAATTTTTCGGCAGGCTTATATTCCGCACAAAATTCAAAAAACGAGGCCAGATTCATTGGTTTGGCGATGAAATAACCCTGAGCTGTATCGCATCCCATGATTTTCAGCATATCCCAGTCCTGTTGGGTTTCCACCCCCTCGGCTACGCTTTTGATAAGCAGCTTGTGTGCCATGTCGATGCTTGACTCGACCACGATGCGCAATGCTTCATTGTCGGCGAAGTCCTTCACAAAAGACTGGTCTATTTTCAGTTCGCTGAAGGCTATACGCGTGAGCTGCTGCATGCTGGAATAACCGGTTCCATAATCGTCGATGGAAAGTATGAATCCTTTCATGCACAAACGCGCCAGGTTTTCCAATGCATGTGCGACATCGGTCATGACTGCTGTTTCGGTGATTTCCAGAATGAGACGGTGCGGTTCAAGCCCGGCATCTTTCACCAGTTGGGTAATCTTGTCTGCCAGCGTAGTATCGTCTAACGAGGCTAGTGAAAGATTGACTGAAACGGTATATATATAACCTTTATCCTGTAACGCACGACACGCCGCTGCAGATTTTTCGAGCATCAGAAAACTGATGTCGTCAATCTTGCCGTTCTCCTCAAGCAGCGGAATAAAGGCATTCGGGCCTATGACACCCTGCTCCGGATGAACCCAGCGCGCCAGTGCTTCAGCCCCTACCAACTGACCTGTTTTCAAATCTACTTTAGGCTGAAAGAACGGCTCAAACTGCTTTGAACGGATTCCTTGCAATATCTCTTCAAGTGTAAATTTCTCCATGATCTTGGCTTGCTGCCACTTGTTTTCCACATGCGTATATTTTGCAAGCAGATTCTTGAGTTGCTCCTGAAGAAGGGGTTTTTCAATTACGCCAAGTAATCTAATGCCATACATCTTGGCCATTTTCCCCGCCGAAGCAAGCAATTTACTGCCCAGTGCACTGATCAGGATAATTGCAACATCATGGCGTTCCTGCCCCAGATGCCGCAGGAACTCCAGACCATCCATTTCCGGCATATCCAGATCGCAGATCGCGATGTTCATCGGCTTTCCACCGTTTTCACGAATTATCCTGAGCGCCTGTTGGCCATTGCTCGCATCGCTTATCGATGTCTCACCCAGTGAGCACAACATGTTTACGACTACTCGGCGCTGGAAGTCATCATCTTCCACAACCAGAATAGTTAGCCCAGCGAGCTTCCCATCGGACTTTCCCGTTTTAATGAGATAAGTTTCAAACTGGCTGATTGCTTTGGCCAATGCTGTTTTTGCTGCTCTTGCCTCGGCCATATCCCCGTTTCTTGCAGCCTGCTCGATGGTGGTACAAACATTCGCCAAACTCTTAGCCCCCACCATCCGGCTGGAGCCTTTCATGCGGTGAGCCATACGCTCCACATCGGCTTGGTTATCTTGTTCCAGCCTCTCGAGCAGCTTGGCGTAATCAGCGCGAAAATGCGACTGAAAATCGTGCAGCACCTGAATCTGCGTGGTACTGTCCGGCATAATTTTCATCAGCTCGGCATAATCAATGGGGACTGCAATCTGCCCCTTTTTCGCATCATGTGGAGAAGGCCTGCTGCTTGTTTCTGCGATAGAGAGCCATTTTGCCAACGCCTTCCGCAGTTGCGCCATACTGACTGGCTTGATCAACAACTCATCCATGCCGGCGGCTTGGCAATGCTCCGCTTCCCCAGCGAGCGCATTGGCCGTCCAGGCAAGAATCGGGGTGTGAGGAAGCTGCTCTTCAGTTTCGATCGTGCGTATTGCCCGCGAAAGCGCATAACCATCCATCTCCGGCATGTGGCAGTCGGTGATAACCAGCGCAAAGCGTCCCTCTCGCCACATGGACAGCGCCATCTGACCATTCTCTGCGGTTTCAGCATGCAGACCAAGCAGCCTGATCTGACGCGCCAGCATATCGCGGTTGGTCGGATGGTCGTCCACCGCCAGCACGAGCGGTGCATCCTCGCCGTCTTCAAACAGCGGTTTAATCGACCTTTGCTCAACCTCGAAATTTTGAGCTTGCGTTGTTTCTACGGGTGCGCCGGAAACTGGCAGGGTGAGTGTAATACTGAAGGTGGATCCCTGTCCTGGCTCGCTTGCCAGTTCGATCTGTCCATCCATCAAATCCGCCAGACGCCGGCAGATTGCCAGCCCCAGTCCAGTGCCGCCATACATGCGGGCGGTGTCGGCACTTTCCTGCCGATAGCGTTGAAACAAGTGCTGCTGGATATCCTTGGCTATGCCGATGCCTGTATCTTTGACAGAGAAGTGTATCCGCTCGCCGCCATCGAGCTGGTCGATAAGTTCGGCGCGAAGCTCGATCTTTCCGCGTGGAGTGAACTTGATCGCATTGCTGATGAAGTTGTTCAGCACTTGTGAAAGACGCAACGGATCGACGATGTACGCCGGGCTAAGACGCGCATCGGCATACTGCCGCAATACCAGGTTTTTAGCGCTGGCTATACGTGAATAGGTACTGACGACCTCTTGCAGTAACTGCTGGATCGAGGTTGCTTGCGGCATCAGTTGCATCTTGCCTTCCTCGATCTTTGCCCAATCAAGGACGTCGTTGACGATGCGCAACAGGCTCCTGCTGGAATCCCGTACTGCCTGCAACGCCTCTTCCTGCTCGCGATCCAGCGATGTCAGGGAAAGCACCTCCAGCATGCCCAACATACCGGAGAGCGGGGTGCGGATTTCATGGCTCATGGTGGCAAGAAAAGAATCCTTGGCGCGGTTGGCCAGTTCCGCCTGCTCTTTGGCATGGATAAGATCCTGTTCGGCTTGTTTGTGCTGGGTGGTATCCCGGAAAATGATCCCCACTTTCTGGCTTCCTTCTTCGCCGATACGGAAAGCAAAAACATCGTAATGTCTCCGCATCGCATGGGCTGGATTCTCACAGCGGATGGGTTTACCCGTTCGGGCCACTTCTTCGTAGATTTCGAACCAATGCGCGTCATGATCGGGAACCATCTGGCGTATCGTTTTGCCTAGGGCTTGCTGCAGCCCAGTTTGCTTTTCGAACGCCGGATTGATCTCCACAAAGCGGTAGTCAACCGCTTTGCCGCTGGGATCATAAAGCATTTCGATCGTGCAGAACCCTTCATCCATTGACTCAAACAGCGTCCGATACCGTTCCTCGCTGTCCCGCAATGCCGCTTGCGCTGCGTATTCCTGGGTTACATCGCGGAATACCAGGACTGCCCCGATAATGTCGCCATCGCGGTTGCGAATCGGCGCGCAACTATCGGCAATGGAATACTCGTTACCGTCGCGTGCAATCAGCACAGTGTCATTGGCCAGTCCGTAAATGACGCCTTGCGCTAAAACTGCCGCTACCGGGATGGGCGCGGGCTGGCGCGTCTTAAGATTGATGATGTGAAAAACATCGGCCACCGGCCGGCCGGCCGATTCTTCCCGTGTCCAGCCGGTGAGCTGTTCGGCGATAGGATTCAGGCTCGTTACGCGGCCTGCGGCGTCAGTGACCAACACCGCATCGCCGATGGAGTTGAGCGTGACGGAAAGGTTTTCCTCGCTGGCGCGTAATTGGTCCTCTGTCTGTGAGCGCGCAATGATTTCCCTGCGGATTGTCAGAAACAAGGTAATGAGGATGCTGACCGTGAGCATCAGCGTAGCCAGGAGCGCGGCAAGCAAAAGTTCGCTGTTGCGCTTGAGTGCAGCCTCTCGGCTGGACAAGAGCTTCGCTTCTGCATAGTCCATGCGGTCTGTCAGGTTGCGTATGGCCTGCATGGTTTGAATTCCGCCATGGCGAACGATGGCTGCCCTGGCCGCAGCAAGGTCTTGATCCTCGAAAATGCGGACATGTTCCGCAAGTAAGGCTATACGCCGCTCAAGAAGCAGTTTCAATTCTGCGAGGTTTTTCATTTGCACCGGGTCATCGACGATAAGCCGGGCAAGAGTATTCACATCATTGTTTAATTTTCCGATGTGGTCCTGGTATTCAGTTTTGAGTGATTTTTTTTTGGTTAACAGGTAGTTACGCTGTATTGATTCGACATCGGCTATCGAGCCATAGAGATGGCCTAATCGGGTACGCACCTGCTGTGTGTGGTTAATCCATTGTGCGGAGTCAGCATAGGCGGCTCCGGCTTTGTAGGTGTAGCCTCCCATCACTACCAGCAGCACAAAAGCACTGAAGAAACCGGCAAGAACCTTAAACTCGATTGCAGTCCGGATAAACCGCTGTTGTTCTGCTTTCCAGCTTGAGAGGATCAGGCCAATTCCCAGCAGGATAAAGGCGCAAGCGGTATTCGCGGCCAGGGGTGGCAGCCAGCGGTCGGTAATCAGCTCGCTGGCATTCCACAGGTATCCAAGAAGAGAAATTGCACCAATGACTATGACTATTACTGACACCAGTGATACCAGTGGACGCAGGGAGCGCCGCGGCAAGGCGATTAGCGCCAGTCCGATAAAGGCGAAGGTAACGGCGCTGTACGGCGACATGCGCCCGTGCATCGCGTTGTAAGCGTCAGCCGTGTCAAGGAACAGTAATTCATCAATGCCTAATTGCCATCCGAAAAGATATTGGCTGAGGGTGGCGAAGCCAAGCATCAAGACCGTCAACCCTAAAGTTTGTGCCAAATATTGTTGTGACCGCGACGGCTGGTTACTGAGAATGAACAAGGCACTGGCGGACAGAACCAGACCGACGGCCGCGTTGGCTTTCATCTCAATTGCGCCTGGTAGTGCGCTTTTCAATAGGGCAATATCAAGCACCCAGCCTGCAAAGGCAGCCAGTCCGACAACTGCCGAAAGGATAGCTATCAGCCGAGCACATGCGCCGGAGTTATGCAATGAGGCGATATTTTTATCGAAGTGCATTTCTGTAAATATTCCTTAACATAATAGTAATAGCGACTCATTTCGCGGACATGGTGAGAATATATGCCACTCAATTGGTATAAAAACACCTCAATTATGATTGATATGATTACCTATAACACAGCTTTATAGAATTCTTCGTATCAGTCGTCATGTCTCAATTTTCAGGGCATAGGCATAAAAAAAGCCCACGCTGCAAAACAGTGCGGGCTTTTTTATTGCATTAAGCGCATTTGCGGTTGATTATTTTTTGCTCAACCCACCCAGCAGAGCGGCCACTGTGCGTTTTTGGCGGGTGGCGGAAGGTTTTGCCGTTACCGATACCCCTGTCGTCGCGCTGATTTTATTTTCGTAAGGTTTGGTGGGATCGAAATCGAGTTTTGGCAAGCGCGCGGTTTGTGCGTTGGCTGAGTGTGTGTACGCGGGGGTGGATGCTGATGATGGCGGGCGATGGTCGCGTGGTTTTTCCAGACGCTCCTTTGGTAGATGCTCCCTTGCTCGAGGTGGGCGCTCGGTATTTGCTGCGTTTGTCGTGTGTTGATTATGCTCGGGCCGTGCCAGGGGCGATGAACGATCATGGCTGTCAAGCTTGCCGTGGCGCCTTGCCCCACGATGTTCTCCATGCTGGCTGGATGAATCTGCGGTGTCAGCATCTTGCGTCAGACTGCTGCTGTCAATCCGCGTGATGGGGCGGTTGATCAGTTTTTCAATGTCACGCAGGCGTTCGGTTTCTTCCGGGGCGAAGAGCGAGATGGCCATGCCTTGCTTGCCCGCGCGGCCGGTGCGGCCGATGCGATGGACATAATCTTCTGCTGTGTGGGGCAGTTCATAATTGATGACATGGGGTAGATCGTCAATATCCAGTCCACGTGCAGCGACGTCGGTGGCGACTAACACACGGATTTTGCCGGATTTGAAATTTTCCAGTGCTTCTGTGCGTTGCGTCTGGCTTTTGTCGCCATGAATGGCGTCCGCTGCAATGTCTTGCCGTGCCAGATGCACGGCCAGCCGGCTGGCGCCAAACTTGGTGCCAACAAACACCAGCACTTGGCGCATATCTTCTTGCGTGAGCAGCTTGACGAGCAAGTGGCGCTTGAGGCCGCTGGTGACAGGGTAGACGCGATGGGTGATGGTTTCGCTGACGGCATTGCGTCGTGCGACTTCAATGAGCCGTGGCGACTTCAACATGGTGTCCGCCAGTTTTTTGATTTCGCCGGAAAAAGTGGCAGAGAACAACAGGCTTTGCCGCGCGGTCGGCAGCATGGCCAGAATGCGCTTGATATCAGGCATGAAGCCCATATCCAGCATGCGATCGGCTTCGTCCAGCACGAGCACTTCAACGGAGTTAAAGCTCACGCTTTTTTGCTGCACGTGATCGAGCAGCCGGCCCGGCGTGGCAACAACAATTTCGCGGCCTTCGCGTAGTTGGGCGATTTGCGGCCTGATATCAACCCCGCCGTAAATACACACGGAGCGCAGCGGCAAATGCTTGCTGTAAGTGACGACGCTTTCATGTACTTGCATGGCCAGCTCGCGCGTTGGCGCGAGGATCAGCGCACGCACCGGGTGACGGGCGGGCGAAGGCGACGAGGTAGCATGCGGTGCCAGGCGTTGCAGCAAGGGCAGGGTGAAGCCTGCGGTCTTGCCGGTGCCGGTTTGTGCGCCGCCCATGACATCGTGCCCGGCCAGAATGATCGGGATGGCTTGTGTCTGGATGGGGGTGGGGGTTGTGTAGCCCGCATCCTTGACGGCACGCAGCAGTTCGGGCAACAGGCCGAGCCCGTCAAAGGTCGGCGCTGGTGATGCGGCGGCTGGCGCGGCTACGACGTCTAAAGAGGATACGGCTGGGGAACCCAAGCCAAGGGGGGAAGTGTTTTCGTTCAATGAAACTCCTGAATCGGCCTGCCCTTTTGAGGGGGAACCGGTTCAGGCAGCGAAATACTGGAAAATGCTGTGCGGCGGAATGCCGGATTGCAGGCCAACCGGCATTGCCTACAGCAGCATTGTATTACACTTGAACAGATAATGCGTCGGCTGTTCTTAACACAGTTTTTCGTATCCAGCAGGAATAACCCGGGAATAACCACCATGAATTTTGTAAATCTAGGAAAAAGTGATCTGCGCGTCTCCTCCGTGTGTCTTGGCACCATGACTTTTGGCCAGCAAAACAGCGAGGCCGAGGCGCATGAACAGCTGGACCATGCACTTGCCCAGGGCATCAATTTCATCGACACCGCTGAAATGTATCCAGTGCCGCCCAAGGCGGAAACCACCGGTGCGACGGAACGCATTATCGGCACCTGGCTGAAGCATCAGGCGCGGGAGCGCGTGGTGCTTGCCACCAAGGCGGCAGGCACAGGCCGGATAGCGTGGATTCGCGATGGAACGTTGACGTTCGACCGTAAAAACCTGCGTGCGGCGGTTGATGGCTCGCTGGATCGTCTGCAAACCGACTATATCGATCTTTACCAGCTGCACTGGCCGGATCGCAATGTGCCCACGTTTGGTCAGTACCAGTTTGAGCCGGAAAAAGAGCGTGCTTTTGTGTCGTTTCTGGAAACTCTGCAAGCGCTCGACGAGCTGGTGAAGGAGGGCAAGATTCGCCATATCGGTTTGTCCAATGAAACACCGTGGGGCGTGATGCAGTTTTTGCAAACGGCCGAAGCGCAGGGCTTGCCGCGCATCGTGTCGATTCAGAATGCCTACAGCCTGCTTAACCGAACATGGGAAATGGGTCTGGCCGAAATCGGCCATCGCGAGCAGGTGTCGTTGTTAGCTTATTCACCCTTGGCATTTGGTTTTTTATCGGGCAAGTATTTGGCTGATCCAAAGGCCCGTGGCCGGGCAACCCTGTTTGGCGCTTTTGCCCAGCGGTACACAAAAGTTAACGTGCCCTTAGCGGTTGCCGCATATGTTGAGCTGGCTCGTCGCCACGGCATGACGCCTGTGCAACTGGCGTTGTCTTTTGTGGTGTCGCGCTGGTTTGTTGGCAGCATGATTATTGGTGCAACAACGCTGGCACAGCTAAAGGAAAACATTACGGCTTGTGCGCTACCGCTGGCGGAAGATGTTTTGCAGGAGATCGAAGCGCTGCATCTGCGCTATACGAATCCGGCACCGTAAATTACACCGGGGCGTGAGCCAGCAGTATCGAGTGCAAGGGGGCCAGGCGCTGCCATTGCTGATGTGTTGCATTGGCTGAAATATGGTTTTCCAATACGTCCCCCGAAAGGGCGCGCAAGGCATTGAATGTTCGTTCGAGTAGCCACGGCTGGGGCAGCATGGGACCGAAAAAAACCACTTTGCCGTGATTAAAAATGAGCAGAGTCGGGAAGTTTTCAATATCCATATCCGTGCCCCCGTCGATGCTGCTCAGTTCATCTGCTGCATCCTCAATATCGATCCAGCGAAACGCGGTATCCGTAAACTGCTGCGCCACCGCGCTAAAGCCTGCGCGATAGTCGCGACAGGTGCTGCACCAATCAGCGCATAAGCAGGCCACCAAAAAATCTGTCGGAGGTGTTGAGTTGGACGCAGCAGGAGGCACGGGCGGGTTATTGCACAGGTGGCGGGTTTCCCCAATAAGTTGATTTTACCGTGCAGCGTCGCCGATGCGCTCTCTACTCACCTTGCGGAGTATTGCTTTTTTCTCTACGCCCAGTGGGCGTAGATATTTTTCGCCTACAGAAAATCCGGATTGATCGCCGCGCGCAGCACGATCTGTGGTTCACTTTCGCGCATTCGGCTGGAGAACCACCAGATGGCGCCTTTTTTCATGGGCCAGTCGGCTTCTATCCCGCTCAGCAGCAAGGCAGCTATACGCCCGAGCGTCGGCTGATGGCCAACAATCACAACCGCACCGGGGTTTGTCGGCCAGTTGGCCGCCGTGAGGATATCAGCCACCGTAGCACCAACGCCGACTTTTTTTTCAATTTCGTAGGGCAGTTCCAGCGTGTTGGCTGTTTGCTGCGTGCGCTCAGCCGGGCTGACAAGAACACGGCACTTGCGCGGTAAATTCTGGTGCAGCCAGTGCGCTACTTTTTTTGCCTGTTTTTCGCCACGCGGGGTTAGGCGGCGCTTGTGGTCAGGTAGCGTTGCATCACCGTCTTCTGCTTCGGCATGCCGCCAGAGAATCAAATCCATTGCATTATTTCCGTGCACATACGTTCACATGTTCCATGTCATTGCTTGCATAAGGCCAGTATAGGCAGTGAACATGACGCGCATGTGACGGTTGTTTATTCGGTGCTGCAAAGAGATTGGTGGCCAATGCATTGGCATGCGGTTAATGCAGCTTAAGGGTTGCCAGTTTTTCCAATTGCTTTTCAAGGCGACGCAAGGCGAGGGCTAAGCCTGCCAGCAGTTGCGCATGGCGTGCACCGTGCCAGTGGCCGATCAGGGTAACTGCCGCACGCAAGGAGGCGTCTTGCCCGGCATACGCCATGAGCCAGTTTCCGGCTTGAGACAGATCGTTGAGTTGTCCGAGGATGTCTTGCAGGTGCGTGAGTTGGCGCAAAATCGGTGGTTGTTTTTTCGACCCGGTTTTTAATTCAGTGAATGAGCTGAAAAACTCCAGGGCATAGCGCAAGCGCTTGATGGCAATGCGCAGGGCATGCAGCGATGCCGGATGTTCATGATGCATGGCGCGTATCCGCCGCGCGACGTGTTGGCCGGTGCTGTGCAGACGCTTTGCAGCGAAGCGGGGTAGCTTGAGGGAACGGGGAGGTGCGCTGGAAGATGAGTCGGTCTCTTGCTGATGCAGTGCTTGTAATGCGATGAGCAGGGCGTGTCCGTAGGCGGGTGAATCAAGTAGCGCAATGGCTTGGTTACGGGCTTGCTGCCGGTGCTGATGTATGGCGGCTAACATGGCTATCAGCGGTGCTTTGTGCGTGTCACGCTGTTTTTTGGTCATCTCGTCAAGCACAGGTGCGGCAATGTTGGCGTACAGCACATCCAGATCGCGCACCTGGCCAAGCTGCACCATGAGCGGCGTGAAGACCTCTCTTAGCGGGGAGATGAAGCCTGGCGGCAGAAGGGGAGAAAAAACCCGCAGTGCGGCGCGCAACCGGCGCATGGCCACGCGCATCTGATGAATGTATTCAGGGTCTTCCGTATGCAATGCGCCGTGGTAGTTTTGCTGTAAATGTTCGAGGCAGGCAAGGGCTATGCTGCGAAAAGCCGCTAGCGGCGACAGATTGCTGGTGAGCGATACGTCAGCAGCTTTGACAGGTTGTGGCGGGGTGTGGCTGTGTAGCTGATATCCCCGCTCGGCCTTGGAGCGCACTGCGGGCGTGAGCACCAGGCTTTCCGCCAGCGGCAGTGCCAGATCAAATAGCGCATGCAGCGGGGCATGCTCGAGTTCCAGCTCAATTTCTGAAATCGTTGCACGTTCTTCGCCTACCGTAATCCAGCCGCGATCAAGCGTGAGCAGCACGGCACCGGGAGCGGCTGCAAAACGCCAGGTTTGGCGTTGAAAACGGGTTTCGAAAATGGGGGTCAATTGCGCCAGCAGACGCGGACATTGCAGCCATGTACGCACTTTTTTTGCAGTGATGACAGAAAAATCAAACTGACCGGTATAAGGTACCTCCCATTCCGGACGGCTGGCCAGGCCTGCGGCGGCTGTGCCTGCCAGTTTTACGGTTTGCAGCCAGCGTCTGCCCTGGCGTCGCAAGCGCAGGGCAATGCCGTGGCGGCGCAGGGCAAGGTCAGGCGTGTCGTAGTAAATGTTGTCCAGTGCTTCCGTATGGCGGTGCACGGCTTTTTTGAGCAATGGGTGGCGCAAAAAACGCCGCTGCTCTTTTTCTGCCAGCGCGAGTTTGAGTTCGACTTCTTCAGCCATGCTGTTCAAGAAACCACTGCAACTTGTGCTGCAGGGTAACTACGGTGCCCACAATGATCAGTGTCGGCGCGCGCAGTCGTGCTGCTGCGGCGAGCGTAGGTAAAGTTGCCAACGTGCCGGTGACGGTACGCTGGCTGGGCTGTGTGCCATGCTGCACGATGGCGGCAGGCCAGTCGGGTGGCAGGCCGTGCTCCATCAGCTTTTCGCATAGCACGGGCAGGCCCATGAGCCCCATGTAGATGACGACCGTCTGGCGACGACGAGCCAAGCCCGGCCAATCGAGATTCATGCTGCCGTCCTTGAGGTGCCCGGTGACAAAAACGCAGGCCTGGGCATGTTCGCGATGCGTGAGCGGAATGCCTGCATAGGCGGCAACGCCTGCTGCTGCGGTGACGCCGGGCACGACTTCGAAGGGGATGCCATCCGCCGCCAGCGTTTCGACTTCTTCGCCACCGCGCCCAAAAATATACGGGTCGCCGCCTTTTAGGCGCACGACACGTTTCTCGGCTTGCGCCAGCCGTACCAGCAGATGATTGATTTCTTCCTGTGCCAACGCATGCTCGCCGCGCTGCTTGCCAGCATAGATGCGTTCCGCATCAGTGCGTGCGAGTTCCAGGATGGCCGGAGCCACCAGGTTGTCATACACGATGACATCGGCCTCAGTGATCAGACGCGCGGCTTTGCAGGTGAGCAGGTCCGGGTCGCCGGGGCCGGCACCGACCAGGTAAACCCATCCAGGCTGGGCATGTGGTGACATTTCTTTCATGTTCGCTATGCTATCAGCTTGGTATATTCAGTAGCATGCGGACCATGTGATGGTGCCTCGTTATAATTCTTCGTTCTTGAACGTCGAATGCCGTATCACCAGCGCCGACTTTTGCAAATTTCATGACAGGGTAAGCGCCATGATTCCCACGCTCGTTTTCGATATCGAAACCATTCCCGACGTTGCCGGGCTGCGCCTCTTGCATGACCTGCCCGCCACGCTGGCGGAGAGTGAGGTGGCAGAATTTGCCATGCAACGACAACGGGCAAAAAACGGCAGTGATTTTTTGCCACTGCATCTGCAACGCATCGCGGTTATTTCCTGTGCCTTGCGCAGCGACGAAGGCTTTCGCGTGTGGTCATTGGCCGAGCCGAAATCGAATGAAGGCGAAATCATCCAGCGGTTTTTCGATGGTGTAGAAAAATTCACGCCGCAATTGGTGTCGTGGAATGGCGGCGGGTTTGATCTCCCCGTGCTGCATTATCGGGGGCTGATGCACAACGTCACCGCGCCGCGTTACTGGGATATGGGCGAAGGCGATTACCGCGATTCGCGCGATTTCAAATGGAACAACTACATCAGCCGTTATCACTCGCGGCATCTGGATTTGATGGATTTGCTCGCCATGTATCAAGGGCGTGCCAGTGCGCCGCTCGATCAACTGGCGCGGTTGATGGGTCTGCCGGGCAAGCTGGGCATGGATGGCTCCGCTGTGTGGGGTGCCTGGTGTGACGCGCGGATAGACGAGATTCGCGATTATTGCGAAACCGATGTAGTGAATACCTGGCTGGTTTTTCTGCGCTTTCAACTCATGCGCGGCTTGCTCAGCGCCACTGAACATGAGAGTGAAATTGCGCTGGTAAAGTCGAGCCTGGCTGCCATTGATGCGCCGCACTGGCGCGAGTTTCTTTCCGTCTGGGCGGGTTCATCGCCTTGAGCCGTTATCAGCGCTTACTGGGTGTTTTATTATTTCTGGGGGCGGTGTTTGTTATTTTTGAGCTTTCCGGCTTGCGCGATCATTTGACGCTGGCTTATCTGCGGCAAACCATTCTGGCGCACGAAGCAGGTGGCCTGTTTATTTTTGTCGCCATGTTTTCGTTGGGGAATCTGGTGCAAATTCCCGGCTGGATTTTTCTGGCCGCAGCCGTACTTGCTTTAGGTGCTTTCTGGGGTGCGGTAGTCACTTATATTGCAGCAATTATTTCGTGTGGCGTGACGTTTTTGAGCATCCGCTTTCTGGGCGGGGATGCTTTGCGGGAGATGAAAAACAAAACCGCCATGCGCATTTTCCGTCAGCTGGATGCCCGGCCGGTCACAAGCGTGGCGCTGTTGCGGATTTTCTTTCAGACTGTTCCTGTGATTAATTATGCGCTGGCCTTGTCAGGCATCCGGGTTCGTCACTATATGCTCGGCACATTACTGGGCTTGCCGTTGCCAATTGCGCTGTATTGCATTTTTTTCGACACGCTGGCCCATCTGTTAAAGATCACTTAGCCACTCGTCGAGCGGCTTCAGTCGGCACGCTTGGTCGCAGCGCTTGATCCTGTACACGCTTGAGCCAGCATAGCGCTACGACTGGCTGGGGTTTCCAGGGTGATGCGACCCAGTTTGCCGGCACGAAAATCGGTGAGAAAAATCATCGCTGCTTTTTCCAGATCGAGTGCTTTGCCGCGCCTTTGCTGCACGCAGCCGCGCTTGATTGCCACGGCTTCGAGAACGCCAACGCCATCCATGCTGTCAGTATCAAAGCCATAGCGCGCGGCAATCAGTGGCGGATAATTCTTGAGCAAAAAATCGGCAAGAAACGTGGCGACATCCGAATCAATGACGGCGTTGCGGCCGATGGCATGGCAGGCAGCGAGCATGAAGCCATCGCTATCGTGCGTGATTTTTGGCCACATCAACCCGGGCGTATCAGTGATGGTTGTGTGGCCGCCGAGGTCTTGGCTCATCTGGGATTTGGTGACAGCGGGCTCATCACCTACAGCCGCTACGCGGCGTTTGAGCAAGGCATTCATCAGGGTGGATTTCCCGACGTTGGGAATGCCCATGATCAGCATGCGCAGCGGTTTGATGCCGCTGTTGCGATGGGGCGCCAGCGTGCGGCACAGTGCCGGCACGCGTGCGGCATCGCCCGGTTTTTTGCAGGCAATGGCAAATGCCTTGACTCCCGGTTGCGCGTTGTAATAATCCAGCCAGGCGGCAGTGGCGATGGGGTCGGCCAGATCCGCCTTGTTGAGCAGCTTCAAGCAAGGGCGCTGGCGTTGCAGGCGCAGTTCGCGGATCATCGGGTTGCTGCTGGCCTCGGGCAGGCGTGCATCGCACACTTCAATCACTACGTCTGTCGTGGCCAGCGTTTCTGCCGCCTTGCGGCGAGCTGACGTCATGTGGCCGGGGAACCATTGAATACTCATGGGGCACTTGTTCTGATTGCTTGAATGTTGATGGTGGCGTCACCCAACCGTACGACATCGCCCGCACGCAGCTTGCGGCGTATGCGAGTTTCGATTTGCTGATCCACGCGCACAGCGCCTTCTGCAATCATGGCCTTGGCAGCGCCGCCCGAGGAGGCGAGGCCCATCAACTTGAGCAGCACATTGAGCTCAATGAATTCGCCGTGCAGTGGAAAATCGTGGATTGCCAAGTTGAGGTTCCGAAAAAGAGTCAGCAGGCAACTCGCCTGCATGAAGGATAAGCAATAGGGGGCTGGATTCTACTGCCTACCAGGCAGGATTCTCCGGGCTTTTCTCTGTACTGCCATTGTCACAGTTTTACTGGTGCGGATATTGGGCGCTATCCCGGTAGAATTACGTTTTTATTTTTCTGTTTTTGAGCCATGACCCATATCACTGATGACGTTCGTATCCGCGAGATCAAGGAACTCTCTCCGCCCACGCATGTGCTGCGTGAATTTCCCGGCAATGAGACAACCGCCGAAACAACCTATCAGGCGCGCCAGGCGGTGCATCGGGTGTTGCACGGCGCAGATGATCGGTTGGTTGTGATCGTTGGCCCCTGTTCGATTCATGATGTCACAGCGGCAATGGACTATGCAGCGAAGCTCAAGGCCGAGCAGGAGCGCCTGAGCAATGAACTGATTATCATCATGCGCGTTTATTTCGAAAAGCCTCGCACGACTGTGGGCTGGAAGGGGCTGATCAACGATCCCTACATGGATGACAGCTTCAAGATCAACGATGGCCTGCGCCTGGCGCGAAAGCTGTTGTGGGATATCAATCAGATGGGACTGCCTTGCGGTACTGAGTTTCTCGATGCGATCACGCCGCAATACACGGCGGATTTAATCAGCTGGGGCGCGATCGGTGCGCGCACGACGGAGTCCCAAGTGCATCGCGAGCTGGCGTCAGGCCTCTCTTGCCCGGTGGGTTTCAAGAATGGCACGGACGGCAATATCCGCATCGCGGTTGATGCCATCAAGGCGGCAGCCAGTCCGCATCATTTTTTGTCGGTCACCAAAGCGGGTCATTCGGCGATTGTGTCGACCAATGGCAATGAGGATTGTCATGTCATTCTGCGCGGCGGCAAGGCTGCAAATTACGATGCAGCCTCGGTGGAAGCGGCTTGTGCCGAGCTTGGAAAGTCGGCGCTGGCGGCACGGCTGATGATCGATTTTTCCCACGCCAACAGCAAAAAACAGTTCAAGTTGCAGCTGGATGTCGCACGCGATGTGGCCGTGCAGATGGCGGCAGGCGAGGCGCGCATTTTTGGTGTCATGATCGAATCCAATCTGCACGAAGGGCGGCAGGATTTAACGCCCGGCAAGCCGCTCGACTACGGTGTTTCCGTCACCGATGCCTGCCTGGGATGGGATGACACGCTGGTTGCGCTGGATGTGCTGGCCAATGCGGTCAAGGCGCGTCGTGTCGCGCTAGCTGAGGTTTAACCATTTGCGCATGAGCCCCCGTCTGTTCGCCGCGTTGCTGGTGGTGACGTTGATCTTCCGCTGCTGGTTGGCAGCGGTGACTCCGATCACGGGCGATGAAGCGTATTTCATCTGGTGGGGCTGGCGTCCGGACTGGGGCTTTTACGATCATCCACCGATGATCGGCTGGTGGCTCTATGCGCTCTCAACAGTGAGCGACGCAGAAGAGTGGTTGCGCCTGCCGGTAATTATCCAGCCCGCGATACTTGCGTTGGGTGTTATTGCGGCCTTGCGCCGTTTGATGCCCGCGCTGGATGATGAGCAACGCTACAGCATCGGCACGCTGGTGTTGCTGGCGCCGGCGAATGTGTGGAATGTGTTCATCACTACCGATACGCCGCTGGTTTATTTCAGCGTGTTTTCCGGGCTGGCCTGGCTGCGTGCGGTGCGAGACGACCAGCGTGGACAGTGGCGCTGGTATCTGGCGGCGGGCGTGTTGCTGGCCGGTGCGGTGTTGTCGAAATATTTTGCCGCCATCCTGGGATTTGCCTACCTGATTGACGTGTTGCGGCGGCGCACGCTACACGCATGGACGGGGCTGACTATTGCCTATGCCGCAACACTGCCCGCGCTGGCGCTGATGGCCTGGTGGAATGCCGGGCATTGCTGGCCGAATTACATGTTCAACTTCATCAATCGGCATACGACTGACACCAGCTTGTCGCTGACGACACCATTGTTGTATGCCGTATCCTTGCTGTATCTGCTCACACCACCGGCGCTCTGGCTGGCATGGCGTGAGCGCAGCATACTGTCTTTGCGCCGTGCCACCAACGCCAGCGCTTTGCGTCCCTACGGGAACTTTTCTACATTAAGCACATTAGCCTGGATACCGCTTGCCCTATTTGCCATGCTGTCGTTAGTCAAGCAGATTGGTTTGCACTGGCTGCTGGCATTCATCCCCTTTACCTTGATCTGGATTGCACTGCGTCTGCGAGCTGCAACACTGCGCCGCCTGTGTTTGTTCTTCATCGGCTTTGCTGCGCTTCATATGATCGCTATTTTTGCCATCTCGCGCCTGTCCCTGGAAACCTGGAGCAAAACGCGGATTTATGATGGCCTGGTGTTGACGTTCGAACACGAGGCAATTCTCAAAGAGCTGGCGCCCTACGCCAAAGACTGGGTGCTGGCGATGGATGGTTATTCCAATGCCGTCACCATGAGCTATAACGCGCGGCGCTACTTTATTGTCTTCGGCGAGGCGTCCAGCCATGCGCGACATGACGACATCCTGACCGATTTTCGCACGCTGGCCGGGCGCAACATTCTCATCCTGCGCAAGTCAGCGCCTGATCTGGCAGAGTACCAGCCCTACTTTCGGCAGGTCACCGTCGATAGTTTCGTGGTGCGCGGTGCGCGCTTCTGGCGCGTCAAGGGCGAGGGATTCAATTACCCGGCCTATCGTGATGGCGTGCTGGCCAGCGTGAAGCGCAAGTACTACGCGATACCCAAGTGGCTGCCGCAAACGGCGTGCTATTTTTGCGACCGCTACTTTCCGGACGAACGATGCCAGCGCTGATACACCTGTTGCGGCCGCACCAATGGCTGAAAAACGGCTTCGTCTTCGTCGGCCTGCTGTTCGGCCATGCCTGGCATGATCCCCTCATCATAGGGCAGGCGCTGGCGGCAGTGTGTTTGTTCGGTGGCAGCGTGCTGGCCGTATTTTATGCCGGCTCTGCACCGTGGATTTTCTTTGCCTATGTGGCCATGAACATCGCCTACAGCCTGGGGCTAAAACACATTGTGATTCTCGATGTCTTCATCATTGCCAGCGGCTTCATGTTGCGCATTCTGGCAGGCACGCTGGGCTTGGGCATTGCACCCTCGCACTGGCTGTTGCTGTGCGGGCTGATGCTTACCCTGTTCCTCGGCTTTGCCAAACGGCTTGCCGAACTGAATGTCCTGCATAAAGAGCGCGCTGGTCATCGCCGTGTGCTGGAATACTACACCGCGCCGATGCTTGACCAGTTCATCGGCATCACGGCCGCTGCGACGGTGATTTCCTACGCGCTCTACACCGTAAGCGCCGAGACCGCCGCCCTGCACGGCACACAACAACTGATCCTGACCGTGCCCTTCGTGCTCTACGGCATGTTGCGCTACCTGTGGCGGCTGCACGCCCAGGGCGGTGGGGGCGACGCAGCGCAGGAACTGCTGACCGATCCACATTTGATGGCAGCAGTTTTTGGCTGGTTGCTGCTGGTGCTGGTTTTGTTGCGTTGATAGTTCTACGTAGCGCTTCTGCGGTGGAAATCGCGCAGATAAAAGCCCAGCCACTCCCCCGATAAATAGAAAATAAATTTGCTTCACCCTCTTGACATTAATCCCGCTGTTGTTTAGTGTGCGCATTGCCATCGTCATTTGTCGTAGGCAGTGGGAGTAAATCATCCGTGCAGCCAGGGGGCCAGGTCATCGCGGCATGCAGGCAGTAATAAAAAATAAGAATTGCAGGCAGCAATAATAAATAGTTAATTATCGTACGCCACTACTCGGGGGAGGAAAGGCATGGGGTTCAGGAACAATCGTGGTACGCCACGCGCAGGGGGTCAATTTGCGGCATTTTTCCTGAGACTGTTTGATCTAGACCACGCATACCAGTTTATCCTGCACCACCGCCCCCCCATCAGTCGTCGTCCCCTGTTCCCTAGGCTTTGTGCCGCCGCATGTTTCGCCCTCCTGCACACAGCCCCGATCCAGGCCGGCCCCATGGACACGGGAGGTCAGCTGGCGGTGAATGAAAGCGGTGCCGCCACCTACACCATCCCGATCCAGGTTCCCCCCGGCACATCCGGCATCGAACCCAAACTGGCCCTCGGCTACAACAGCCAGGGCGGCAACGGCCTGCTGGGTGTCGGCTGGAACCTCAGCGGCCTATCCGCCATTACCCGCTGCCCCCGCACCCTGGCCCAGGACGGCGTCCGGGGTGGCATCAACCTTGACGCCAACGATCGCCTCTGTCTCGACGGCCAGCGCCTGATGGTAGTCAGCGGCACCTATGGCGCCGCAGGCAGTGACTACCGCACCGAACGGGACAGCTTCAGCAAGATCATCGCCAATGGCGGCGCCACCGGCGATCCGACCTGGTTCAAGGTATGGACCAAGGCCGGACAGGTCATCGAATACGGCAACACCACGGACTCAAGGATCGAAGCCCAGGGCAAGACCCAGGCGCGTACCTGGGCCATCAACAAGATCAGTGACACCAAGCAGAACTACCTGACCTTCAGCTACGCCGAAGACAACCCGAATGGCGAGTATTACCCCACACGGATCGACTACACCGGCAACACCACCACCAGCCTGACCCCGAATGCCTCGGTGCAGTTCGTCTATGAGACGAGACCTGACACCAACTCAGGCTACTTCGGCGGCAGCCTGATCAAGAGTACCAAACGCCTCACCACCGTACAAGCCTGTCTGGCCACCACGGGCCAAACCTGCGCTGCGGGAACACAGGTCAAGGAATACCGGCTGAGTTACCAGACCAGTCCGTCGACCAGCCGTTCACGGATCACGACGGTGCAGGAATGCGCCATGCCGGGGAACAGCTGCAAGACGGCAACGACGGTGAGTTGGTCAAACCCGGCGGCAGGGATTGCCGGGGCTTATGGTACTTACACACCTCAAACGGTAGTAATTCCACCAGGTACTTCGCTCTACCCCCTCACCCTTACCTATCTTGGCGACTTTAATGGGGATGGCATTACGGATGTGTATAAAATGCAATATGCATATAGTGCTTCCCCTGGCGCAAGTTACTTCTGCGCCGGCCCGGGCATCGCCTCGGCCAATAACTGTGTGCAGACCGTGACAGGAGACTGGGCGAGTGTCTTTAAAGTTCTTCCCGCTGACTTCAACGGTGACGGCATCACGGATTTGTATCTAGTTGGCACTGCCGGTAGTTTCTTCTGCGCCGGTCCCGGCATTGCCTCGGGTAACAACTGCGTGCAGACCGTGACAGCCGACTGGAAGAGTAACTATGCCATCTACCCTGCTGACTACAACGGGGACGGCATCACGGATCTGTATCTGGTGGGCACAACGGCCAGTTACTTCTGCGCCGGCCCGGGCATCGCCTCGGCCAACAACTGCGTGCAGACCGTGACAGGAGACTGGGCGAGTAACTATAAGATTTACCCCGGCGATTACAACGGCGACGGCATAACCGACTTGTATTTGACGGGCACGACAGCCAGTTACTTCTGCGCCGGCCCGGGCATTGCTTCGGCCGCTAACTGTGTGCAGACGGTAGCCGCTGACTGGAAAACGAGCGTGACCCTCTATCCGGGTGACTACAATGGGGATGGTGTCACTGACGTCATTTTAGCCAGCGGTAATACGGCTGCTTATTTCTGCGCTGGTCCGGGTATTGCGACGGCCAATAACTGTGTATTGATATCTACAACGAATTGGTATGGAGCTGCAGGATGGGCCTACCCCGGGGACTATAATGGCGACGGGATCACGGACATCATTCGACAGTCGCCTACTTGGGCTTTTGGCGCCACAAACATCCCTTTATTCTGCGCCGGCCCGGGCATTACCTCCACCGATAACTGTATACAAAGTCCATACATAGTTGCGAATGTAGGGGATTTGAACGGTGATGGCTCAGCTGACATGTTTGTCGCTTCTGCATCCGCGCACACTTTCGCAGGCGGCGTCTTCGGCCGTCCCGACATAGTCACCAGTCTGAACACCGGCCTGGGCACAACGACAACAATCGCCTACCAACCGTTAACAAACGCTGCCATCTACACCAAAGGCAGCGGTGCCATTTACCCCAAGGTTGATCTGCAAGTCCCGCTGTACGTTGTTTCTCAAGTCCAGAGTCCAAACGGAATGGGCAGTGGATTTACCACCACCAACTACCAGTACGGCAGCCTCAAAGCCGAAGCGGGCACGGGCAGGGGACTGCTCGGCTTTGGCTGGACGCAAGCCACGCAAGTCGAGACCGGCATCACCAGCCGCACGGATTATCGGCAAGACTGGCCCTATGTGGGGCTGCCCAGCCAGGCCAAGAAGACCCTTGCCGGGCAAGGCGGCCCCGGCAACCAGCTCAACCTGGTCACCAACACCTTCGGTTGTATCAACCCGAGCAGTGGTAGCGCGTGCACCGTCGCTGCCGGCAACCGCTACTTCCCCTATCTCAGCCAAAGTGTCGAGAGCAGTTGGGACTTGAATGGCAGCGTACTGCCGGTGGTCACCACCAGCAACGCCTTTGACCCCTACGGCAACGCCACCCAAGTTACCGTCAGTACCCCGGACGGCTACAGCAAGACCACCACCAGCACCTACACCAACGACACCACCAACTGGTTCCTCGGCCGGCTTACACGGTCGACTGTGCAGAGCACCGTCCCCGACAGCAGCATTCCGCCAGTGTCGCCGGCCCTCGTGCCCAGCCTGACCGCCATCTCGCCGGCCAGTGGCCTGACCACGGGCGGCACGACCATCAGCCTTACCGGCAACAACTTCGCGGTAAGTGCGACTGTCACGATTGGGGGCGTCGTCGCCAGTTGTACGGTCACCAGCGCGTACGGAATCACCTGCACCACCCCGGCCAATACGGTGGGTGCCAAGAATGTCGTGGTCACCCAGTCGGGGGGCAGTTCCACACTCACCAATGGCTTTACCTACCTGGCAGCGATACTGACCAGTATTTCACCCACCAGCGGGCAAACCACCGGTGGTACCTCAGTCACCCTGACGGGCAGCAACTTTGGCACGGGCGCCACGGTCACCATTGGCGGCACGGCAGCGACCGGATGCACCATCGTTAGCGCCACGACCATCACCTGCACCACCCCGGCCAACACGGCGGGCGCCAAGGATGTCGTGGTCACGCAGTCCGGGGGCAGTTCAACGCTCACCAGCGGCTTTACCTACGTCGCCAACTTCACCCTCAACGCCACGATTGCGGCGAACACCAGCAACTACAACCTGAAGAGTGCCGCGATTGCGGCCGGCTGGAATCAAACCACGCCGCTGGCCGCGAGCATCACCATCAACGCGGGGATCATTGTCGGCAGCACATCCACAGCGACACCCGCCTTCGCCACCGGATCCACCTTCCCTGCGGGATCCACGCTCAGCATTATCAACAATGGCACGATACAGGGCATGGGAGGAAATGGGGGTAATGGCGGGAACGATAGTGTTGGTGGTCCGGGTAGTGCAGGCGGCAATGCAATTCAATTGAATTGGCCGGTGACCATCACCAATAGTTCTGGTTTTATTTATGGCGGCGGTGGTGGTGGTGGCGGCGGCGGGGGAACTACAGGTGGTTTTGAAGCTATTGTTGCTTACGGAGGTGGTGGTGGCGGCGGTAGGTCGGCGAATACCAATAGCGCTGGAGGAATTGCTGTGGCTGTGGGCGCTGGATTCTCTGGCAATCCAGGTACTGCGGCAGCTGCTGGTACGGGGGGAGCTGCTGATGTTCAGAGTCCCGCAAGCAGTGGTGCCGGTGGTAATGGTGGAGATGTTGGAGCAGCAGGAGCAACTGGGGCTCCTGGCTTAGGAGGTTCAATAAATAATTATATAGGCGGAGCAGGCGGTGCTGCAGGCAAAGCCATTGTCCTGAACGGAAACGCGGTGACCTGGGTTTCCGGAAACGACGCGACGCACGTGAAGGGAGCAGTGCAATGACGACACCCAGGCATCGTTCCTTCCGCACCCTGCAGTTAGCCTTGGCGCTAACCCTCGGTCTTTCTCTCCCCGCCTTGGGTCAAGCCGCGACCCTGACGCGCACGTCGGCCTTCACCTACGACGCGACGAGTGGCTTGCTCAACAAGGAGGTCATCGAACCCGACAGCAGCCCCCTGTGCCTGGTCACCGACTACGTGTATGACAGCTACGGCAACAAGACCAGCGCCACCACCCGCAACTGCAATGGATCAGCCGGCGAAGCCGCCGCCCCCGCGGGCGACCCGGTCATTAGCTCACGCACCAGCAGCAGTACTTATGACACCCGCGGCCAGTTCCCCCTCACCAGCACCAACGCCCTCAACCAGTCCGAAACCAAGACCACCAACACCAACTTCGGCACCGCCGCCAGCCTCACCGGCCCCAATGGGCTGGCCACCACCTGGAGCTACGACCCCTTCGGCCGCAAGACCCTGGAAACCCGCGCCGACGGCACCAAGACCAGCTGGTCCTACCAATACTGCAGCGGCCTCAACGGCGGCACCGCCGTGTGTCCCGCCATCGCCGGCGTGGCCGGTGCCTATCTCGTCACCACCACCCCGCTGGCCAGCGACGGCCTCACCCCCAACGGCCCGACCAGCAAGACCACCTACGACGCCCTCAACCGCGCGATCCGCAGCGAGACCCAGGGCTTTGATGGCAGCGGCGCCAGCACCGCCATCTACCAGGATACGCAATACGACAGCCTCGGTCGGCCCTACAAGACCAGCCGGCCCTACTACAGCGGGCAGACCGCCTACTGGACCACCGTCACCTATGACGGCATCGGCCGCATCCTCTCCGAAACCCAGGCCGACAACACCGTGACCAGCACCAGCTACAACGGCCTCATCCTCACCGTCACCAACGCCAACAACCAGACCCGCACCACCACCAGGAACAGCCAGGGCCAGGTCACCAGCGTCAAGGACACGCAGAACAACCTGCTCACCACCGCCTACGACCCCTTCGGCAACCTGATCCAGACCCAGGATGCCCTGGGCAACCTTACCCAGCTCAGCTACGACCTCCGCGGCCGCAAGACGCAGATGGCCGACCCCGACATGGGCATCTGGAGCTATGCCTACGACGCCCTCGGCCAGCTCATCCGCCAGGTCGACGCCAAGGCCCAGACCAGCACCCTGGCCTACGACAAACTCGGCCGCCTGACCAACCGCAGCGAGGCCGACCTGATCAGCACCTGGTACTACGACAGCTACAAGGGCGGCGGCGCCTGCGCCAAGGGCATCGGCAAGCTGTGCCAGAGCGAGACCGACCACGGCTATAACAAGACGGTCAGCTACGACAGCCTGGGCCGCTACAGCAGCGCCGGCACCACGATAGACACGCCCTATACCGACAGCATCACCTATGACGCCAACGGCCGCCCCTTGACCCGCACCTACCCGACCGGCATCGTCAGCAAAAACATCTACACCGCGCTGGGCTACCTCAAGGAAATCCGCAACAACGCCAGCAACGCCCTGTACTGGACCGCCAACAGCCTGGATGCCGAAGGCCACCTGCTGACCCAGACCTACGGCAATGGCGTGGTCACCCAGCAGACCTGGAACGCCGCCAACGGCAGAATCACCGGCATCACGGCAGGCGCCGGCAATGCGGTACAGAACCTGAGCTACAGCTACGACAGCCTGGGCAACATTCTCAGCCGCCAGGACGGCAACCAGAACCTGACCGAAAGCTTCACCTACGACAGCCTGAACCGCTTGCAGACCGCCCAGGTGAATGCCCCCGCCCCCGGCATCGTCACCACCAGCTACGCCTACAACGCCCTCGGCAACCTGACCAGCCGCAGCGACCTCTCCCCGGCGAACGGGTACAGCTACCCGGCCAGCGGCGCCAGCAGCACCCGTCCGCATGCCGTCAGCCAGGTCACGCTCACGGCGGGCGGCTACCGCAGCTACAGCTACGACGCCAACGGCAACCTGGCCAGCGCCACGCAGTACGACGCCAATAACCAGGCCGTGCTGGGCAAGGGGCGCATCGCCACCGTCACCAGCTTCAACATGCCCAGCGTGATCTACAACGACGCCACCAGCAACGTCAAGCTCGAACTCTCGCAATACGGGCCGGAACACCAGCGCCTGAAATCCGTCGTCACCTCCGCGGCGGAGACCCGCAGCACGATCTACCTCAACCCGGACAACAG